>Ga0222713_10003848_pt1 | contig 15296 bp, 16 predicted proteins | sample C33_649DmetaG_FD_165061 | JGI IMG/M metagenome (GOLD analysis project Ga0222713, IMG submission 165061) | Estuarine water microbial communities from San Francisco Bay, California, United States - C33_649D | ecosystem: Environmental > Aquatic > Marine > Unclassified | place: USA: California...
TTACTTCAAATGACAACAAGGGAAATGACATGAAATCATTTTCTATTGTTTGTGAAGACGCATTCCACAAGAGATTTGAAGGCATTAGCTTTCAAGATGACGTATCCATTCACATCTGGCGAGAAGGCTGGAATGCTGCCATTGCAGAAGCCAAGTCAGAAATTGATATTGTCATTGCAGAATTACAAGAACAAATTGTGGAGATAAAAAATGCCAAACAGTAAACATGAGGACGTTAAAGAATTGTCTATCAATTTTTTAAGAGAATGGAACGCAAGGTTTGAGGATCGACCTGAATCAGAAAAAATAGACGTTGGACTGTTAGCCTTGTCGAGATTAGCGGCGTTGATGACATTGCCGATTACACATCCTTTTAGGGAGATAGTGCTTGGATCATTTTTTGAAGCGGTGAGGCAGGGACTGGCAGAACTTGACCAAGAAGTTGTTCCTGAGTTTTTTGCAAACCAAGCAATTGAAAAGGCAATGAAAAAATGAAAATTACCAACAAACACAATTTGCCGGAGACAATTGTTAACGTTCTGAGCCGACCCACGTACACGAAAGGCGGGGCTAACTTATCAGCCACCGAAATTCTCAATAGCCCGCGAATCGTCCAGTTAAAACGTTTGCATGACGCAGAGTTAGAGCAAGATGTATCTGACATGGTATGGGCTATCTTTGGCACGGCAATTCATGCGGTGCTAGAACACGGTAAGAATGACAACCACATCGTTGAAGAACGACTGCATGCCGTAGTAGATGGTTGGTCAATCTCTGGCGCAATTGATCTTCAGGTTGTAGAAGACGATGGCATCATTGTGTCGGACTATAAGACCACTAGCGCATGGGCAGTGATGAATGAGAAGATTGACTGGGAACAGCAACTCAATATCTACGCATGGCTTGTTGAAACCGTTAAGCAAAAGCCAGTCAAGGGATTGAACATCGTTGCCATTATTCGCGACTGGTCACGCAAAGATATGCGCGAGAATTATCCTGTTGCGCCATTGCAAGAAATCAATATCAAGCTTTGGTCTTACCGAGAGCGTACCGATTTCATCCGTGATCGTATATCAGCACATGCGGCAGCTTTGTTTGCAGTAGAAACAAACGATGATTTGCCAGAGTGTACGCCTGAGCAGACTTGGGAAAAACCCATGATGTGGGCTGTTAAGAAAGTAGGCGGCGTACGCGCAAAGAACGTTTGCTACACAGAAGAAGAAGCAAATGAAAAGTTAGAGTTAGCTGGCAAGAATCATTTTATTGAGGTAAGACCGGGGGAAAGAACGCGTTGTGCGAATTATTGTCAGGTCAAAGATTTTTGCGGTCAATGGAACAAATACAACGCAGGGGAAACAGCATGAGCTTACATAAACCAGAACGTCAGCTAAATGAATCTTTTGCGGATTACAAGATACGCAGAAAGATGGCGAAGGACTTGGTAAAGATGGCAAAGACGGGACAGTTAAACCGTGGGCAAATTAAATTGTTAGACGCATTCAAGCGTGGGGAAATCAAATGAACCATATGCCACCTCTGCCGGGCGATATACGTGAAATTGTTTTGTTTGGCTTACAAGATATTCAGGAAAGAATTAACAAGTTAGAAGAATTATTGTGCCTTAGCGACGAGGAAGAAGAAAATGAAAACTAGACAAGAATTGATTTTGGATTTTATGTTGGCGTTGTCGGCGGGAATCTACTCCACAGAGGCGCAGTGGGTAAACGCAACCGAGGTTTATAACGATGCTTGTTTGTTGGCTGATGTGTACTTGGGGAATATCTAATGAGCGTTTACAGAAAACTACAGGCAGCACGGGCAGAGTTTTTGCTCACGCCTATCAAGAAGTCAGGCAAGAACAAATTTGCTGGATTTGAATACTTTGAACTGTCGGATTTTATTCCTGCCGTAAGTAAGATATTTGACATGGCGGGTCTGTGCGGCGTTGTACGCTTCACTGATACCGAAGCTAGTCTGACAGTCTACGATGCGGATGGCGATGGTTCTATCGCTTTCACAAGCCCGCTAGTCATGGCAGAGAACGCCAAAGGTCAGGCCATTCAATCACTTGGTTCCACGCATACGTATCTTCGGAGATACCTCTGGTTGCTTGCGATGGATATTGTGGAGGTTGATCTTGTGGATGCCGCCGCCCCTGCCGAGCCAGTTAAAAAGCCCAAGCCTGTCGAGAGTAAACCTGTCGAGAAACAAACCGTTCAAGGCAAAGACCGTGACTGGCAGATTAAGATTGACGAAATTACAGGCGAGTGGCAGAACGGCATGGCTGATGCTACAAAGATTCTTCTTACTTTTGCAGAATCGGCAGACAGTGTAATTAAAATTTTTCAAACCAACCGTAACTTATACGACCGGTTGAAAGAAGACCATGCCGATATTTACGCAGATGTTATGCAACTTTTCACAGCGGCGAAAGCTAAATTTAAGGAGTAATTATGGACTATCCAAACTCAGGCGCATTATGGCCTAACAAAAAGAAATTGACAGACAAGCATCCCAATACTCAAGGCAGCATCAAACTTGAGCGCGGGCTCTTGAAAGAACTTATGAACAACACCGACAGCGAGATTATTGAAGTCGCACTATCAGGTTGGACACGCGACTACAACGGCGACAAGTTTATTTCTTTGAAAGCGGCAAAGCCTTTTGTTAAAAGCGAGCAATCTAAGCCTAAGCCGCAAGATGACGATGGCGAGGATTTTCCTTTTTAAGAATAACTTAGGAAACAATTATGTTAATTGAGGTCGATTTACCCAAAAGAATATTTCACGCGCCTGATGGCTATCGTAGATTAACAATCAACTTGCCTGAAGATTTGCACAAAAAACTTAAAGTTGTTGCGGCTCTAAAAGAATGTACGGCAACTGAAATTATTGAACAATGTTTAAGGGAAACGCTGCGATGAAAGATACCGATTGGCATGATCTTGCCAAGAAATTACAAGCTGCTCTTGAGGCGCAATTTGATGAGAACGAACAATTGGAAGAGGAAATTGAAGACCTCAACAATAAGATTCTGGATCAACTTGCCGTAATCGAATATCTTGAGAAAAAGAATGGAAACAATTCAATTTGAAGGTATCAAGGTAGGGTTAAAGCAGTCCAAGGACGGATTCATTCTGACCTTGGCTGTACACCCAGACGAACTTCCGGACGATCTGATGCGCGATTTCGTGGGTTCACGCTATCAGGTTGTCATGGTCAGGCTTGGGGATACTGACCAACCACTTAGCCGTGAGGGTGAATTTCCGGGGGATCATGCAGTCAAAATGGCAGGGATTGTGTGCAGGGATTCGGATTTTTGGGCGTACATCTTAACCGCCCATCAAGACGAAGTGACGGGGGAGAAACAAGCGGCACAGTGGTTATGCGCTTATCTAGGGATTGAGTCTAGGAAAGAACTCAAGACCGATGCCGATGCACGTAACTTATTTAATCAACTCAAACGCAGTTTTGACCTATGGAAAGCACAATGAGCAATTTAATTCCGTACAGTGTGTATTTATCACCCGAACACTACGCCAAGATTCGGGAGCATGCCCGCAACCGAAAAGCTTCGTCTTTGGTTCGCGATGCGATTACTATGATTATTGATGGCAACGACCCGTACAAAGCTGGATACCATCAAGCCATTCGCGATGCCGCTAAGGTTGTCGATGAGTGCAAAGAGTTAAAGCCATTTTCTTTTAACGGCAAAAGTTTAAGTGAAAGCTTGTTCAATCAAATAAACCGACTTGAAACCAGTAGTGGAGGAAAGAATGTCAAAAAAACGTGATTACACGCAAGAGTATGCGACTCAAAAAGAACGTGGCGAACACCCTGACAGAATGGAGCGCCAACGTGCTAGACGGGCGCTAGACGCGAAAGGAGTGTCTAGGGCAGGCAAAGATGTAGCCCATGTCAAGGCGCTCTCTAAAGGCGGCTCTAACGCTGATGGCGTCAAGTTGCAAGCCCCTAGCAAGAACCGTTCGTTCCCACGCAAGTCAGACGGAAGTATGAAATGAATGATGAAGACCTGCGGGACTTCTTTGCCGCATTTGCAATGTTAGGTGGCGTGATGAGAAATGGCGCAATGCACAAATACATTGCCGACGATGCGTATGCGATGGCAGACCACATGCTTGCGGCGCGGCACGCAGAAGAGGTTGGGATCGCGGCGGTCAAAAAGCGAGTGAAAAAAACAGATTCCTGATATAAATCATTTATATCAGACCCCTTAAAGAACGGCTTTTATATTACTTTTGGCTATATGAAAAAAGAAGAACGCGCCCACATGTCTAAAGTTGCATCCCTTGGCTGCGTAGTGTGCAGACGCATACACGGGGATCATGATCCGGGGTTGGTGGAATTGCACCACCCTAGATCGGGAGTAGGCATGGGGCAGCGTGCAAGCCATTTAGACGTCCTGCCACTCTGCCCAAGCCACCACAGAGGCAACCTTGGCGTGCATGGACTAGGAACCAAGGGTTTCCCGAAACACTGGGGGTTCACCGAGCAAGACTTGTTGGCAGATGTAAACAAAATGTTGGACAACCAATGAACCCGTACCTTATCACCGAGCCAACGTGTATCAGCTTCTCTGGCGGGCGCACCTCGGCCTACATGCTGTACCAGGTGCTCCAAGCGCATGGCGGCAAGATGCCTGCCGACGGTGTGGTTTGTTTTGCGAACACGGGCAAAGAAGAAGAGGCAACGCTCAAGTTCGTGCGCGACTGCTCTGTGAACTGGGGGGTCAAAATACATTGGATTGAGTATTAAAGGTACAGAGAGGTCACATACGAAACAGCGTCAAGAAATGGCGAACCATTTGAGGCAATCATCCGCAAGCGCCAGTATCTGCCAAACCCAGTCACAAGGTTTTGCACGTCCGAGTTAAAGATTCGCACGATGGCGTGTTTTCTTAAACAGTCCGGTTTGTTTGACGATTGCACTAAATCTGAACTTGAAAACGCATCTTGGATTGGGCTTAGATATGATGAGGGACGAAGAGCGGCAAAAATAAAAGACAAGCGCAGGATTCCGTTGTTTTCAGCAAAAGTAAGCGTGGATGATGTTGGTGATTTTTGGGAAAATCAACCGTTCAATCTGGAATTGCCAACGTATAAGGGCAGAACACTAGCGGGTAACTGTGACCTGTGTTTTCTCAAACCAATGAACCAAGTAGCCACGTTGATCGCCGAGAAGCCCGAGCGAGCAATCTGGTGGGCAAACATGGAGGCATTGGCATTGGCATTGGCATCCAAGCCAAGCGGTGCAACTTTTCGTAAAGACCGCCCCAACTATGCAAGCATGATGAAGTTTGCAGCAGACCAAATGCCACTCTTCGATCAAGATGAAGAGGGCATTGCTTGCTTTTGCGGTGATTAGCCAGCCCGTTTAACTTGATCGTTAAACTGCTTCATCATCCGAATCTTCTGATCCTCAACACGCTTAATCCTGTCTTGCGGGGCTTCGCGCTGATATAGCTCTTTCTTGGTTTTGTTAAGTTTAGTAATTTCATTTTCAAGAGAGTTGGCACGCTGCCACAATCTTGCCTCTGGGTTGTCACGCATATATTCAGCCGTAGACTGGCGGCGTTCACGATGCGCTTTAATAACAAGCTCATGCTCTGCCATGTTCTTGACGTTTGTATAGAACTTCTGTGAGATAGCGGAGTTAGAACCAAGGTCTCCAATAATCTTACCGGCAAGTGGCACTTGATGTTCTGGCGTCTCTTCGCCATTTAAGACATTGACCGCATACTTCACGGCACGCGATGCTTCACGGTAGACGCCGCCCCCGACTTGTTCTGCAATATAACTAAGTTGATCTGCCGTAGGACTAACAAGCCCCTTCACATCTGGATCGCGGCTAGTTATTGTATTCATAAACTCCGCAATGCCTTGAAATATAGGATTTGCCGGTTCACGCGACCTTGTGTAGCCCGGCGTAGGATTGAGTCCACGATCTTCTTTGGCAATCGGACGCCCAAACGCATCTTTGTTTTCGTATACCGCAACAAATGGGTCGGCAATGGTTGGCATGTACGACTGCAAGGTCGCAGCGTTACCGCCTAATGGGTTGGTTGAGCTAACCGCCATTGAGAGCGCGTTAATAGCTAAGTCGCCCACGCCTTTACCATCAGCCAATCGTGCCGCACCGTCAATTAACAACCTGCCTGTATTTGGCAGAATGTTAAATCCAAGAGGATAAGGCCACATGGCATAGGTTCTTTTGCCGGTCAGCCATCCAGTCGGAATGATAAAGTTACGCTCTTTCAAGAATTCAGATGGCTCATCATCATCAAATCCTGCGATCATCAATATCAACGATTGCGCCATGCCTATTGCTAGCCCGCCTGCAATGATTGCGCGACCAGACTTGGTTCTTGGGTCAAGAGTTTGTAAAAGACGCGCTGTACCTTGAATAGAGGCGTTTAAGAATGCGTAGTAAGCCGACAACCCTGCGGTAGCCGAACCCTTGCGGTTAAAATTGACCGTGAGGTTTTTGGCTATCTCTGCGGCCTGATCCTTGGACATGTCCTGTTTAAGCGCGACACGATAGGCAGAAAGACGAACAGCGTTTTCCATTACATCATTAACGCTTGACACCCAGTTCAGCATTGATCTAGCGGCTTTAAACGCATTGCCACGATTAAGCGATTTAAGCTCACGCGCAACTAAAGTAGAGGTATCGTTAATTTTGGCAAATTGATCCCTATAGCCAATCTTACCGCCAGCCTCTAGGAAGTCTTGCCATGAACCATCGGCAGGGTTGGTTTGTAGCGTACCTTTATTCTTCTCTTTAATGCCTGCGTAAATGTCTTTAAGCGCGGTAAGCGTGCCTTTAGCTACGGCAGACTGTTTGCCATTCAAAGGAGTTGTAGTCAGGTTAAACATTGCGCCTTGAACGTCGCGCACAAAGTTCCATGCGCCGAAGATCAAGTTGTACTGGGTGTTTACGGCTGCAAAGTAGCGCGTGATGTTGCCGACATAGCTATTGATAGCATTAAGCTTTTGTGTATCAGCGTTCTTGAGTGCCGTGATAACGCTTGCCGCACGCGGGTCATTTGGATTAAAGAAGACAAACCTATCTTGACCATTGATCTTGACGGGTAATACAAAATCCGCGTAACGGTTTTGTGTGTTGATCTTGTGTTCGACTAAGCCTGTGTCTTTGTTGAAATAAGCTTTTGTAGGCTCTGCCATGATGTTTTTAACATCAGCAGCATTCCATCCAGCGGCAGCCAACTCTTGCATTAGCAGAGCTTCGTTTTTAACCGCAGCAGGACTAACTGCCATCCAGAACTCAGGATTAGGATTAGCAATTGCTAAACCATACACGGCACGCTTGGCTTTCTCTTTCTCTGAGCGAACAATCGCAATCTCACGGGCTATGCCAACGTTAGAGAGAATGTCTGTAACCTTCTTTTGCGATCCTGTGCGCGACTTTGAATATGAGCCAATCTCTTTAAAACTAGAGGATGGCAGCACATAGTCCGTCTCTTCGCGGCGCAGCGGAACGTAATGCTCAAACATGTTGCGCCAGCCAAGCTTCAAACGTTTGTTTTCAGCAGCCGTATTTTTATCAGGACCTAAAAGCTCTGCCTTAGAGATGATGCCATTGTTCAGCAGAATATCTTGAGTGCCTTCAATAATCTTGTCGACTTTCTTGGCAATAGATTCAAAAACTCTTTTTTGTGCAAGCGGAAGATTATTCAAGTAGTCTTGAGCGTCCTTGGTTGTTACGCTAGAACCCTTGTCTTGCATCAAAGGATTGCCGGGATTGCGGCTCGCAATTAACTCGTTGGCTTCTTTGGCATGACGGTTCAACAAGTATTCCGTTAGTTGCTCTTCGGTAACTTTGTTGTCGTTCATTTCTTTGATGATCGGCGCAAACTCAAACTTCAAGAAATCATCAGTCTGAACCTGCACACGACCATGCGCCAAGTCTTCTAGACGATAGGCGTTTAGATTATCTTGTAGTTGCGTAACTGTAGGCAACTTTTCAATGACTTGCTGCACGCGCTTTAAGCTGATGTTGCGGTCTTGAATGAGTCCAATGAACGTATCCTTACGGTTCATGTCTGGCGCAGTCCATACGGCAGCAGGTTTGGGTTTTTGAAGTGATGCGGCAGACTTGGAATAACGAATGTCTGCGTTTTGCGCGTCAAATTCACCAGTATTGCCAATAGCGGATTTAATTTGGTTTGGATAAAACGCAACTGCAGTTTTTATTTCTCCATCCCGCATCAAAATAACGCTATCGTAACCTTGGCTAATAAATTTTTTCTTTAAAATATCATCGGATTCTTTGGCTAAATCAATCACTTTTGGATTTTTAAATGACAGATATGCAGGAATCATTCTGCCGCCTTCCCCTTGTGCAAATGAATTAGAAGGGGTTGAGCTAAAAAACGAACCCTCACCAGCTATTGCACGCTTGGAAGTGTCAAATTCTGTAAAGTCAGCCGTAGTGCCGTGGTACATAACCAATGGGTTGCCGTTTTCATCAACAACTTTACTGTCGCCAAACCATTTTTTAAACGCGGACGTATTTGTTTGATCGTCTATTCGCGAATAACGAATATCATTTAATTGTTCGCTAGGCGATTGTGTTCCGCGCTCAATAAAATTACGCGCAGGGATGATGTAGTCATTGATGATTTGATCGTCAGTGAGCTTTAAGTTTTTAAATCCATGCTCGCGCAACCAAGTACGGATTGCTGCAACAGCACGCTTAACAAAGCCTAATTCTGGGCGTGTTTGCGCCAAGATAGCCAATGCTTCTTCGGCGGCTTGTCTGCGATCATTTAGATCGTTCATGTCGAGACCATACGCATCTGCACGCTCTTGAACTAAATCGCGACGAGCATTAGCCAACTGATCTAGGATAGGCGTTAAAGCCTCTCCAAACAAACCACGCAGGCCGTAATGACCCAGCCCTTCATGGTTCATCACGCGAATAATATCCGCTTCATCTTTTAGTTGTGATGCTAAAAGATAAATCTTGCCCTTGTAAAAGAATCCTTCTGGGTTCTTTGTCGTGCCGCCAGTCTGCGCCTTATCGTAGTCTTTGACTTCTTGAGGGATACCATCGGACTGCATATTGTCTACTACAACAACATCCGGCACGTTTGTCCAGTCTGCCGAAACCGACTCCGCGACTGACAACACCTTGGCTCTGTCACCAGCAGACGGTTGTGCGGCAGTCTTGCTGTACAAGAAGTCTGACTTTGGCGCGTATTTAACGTCCTTGGCAAGTAAGAATCTACCGACCTGATAGACCTCGCTAGCGCTTGCAACCGGATTCCCTGTCGAGCGTTCGTAGAAGTAACCGTGTCGCGCAGGGTCAAACCCAACTTGTGTCCACGACTTATCGTTGGATAGATCCTTGACGCGCTTAAATGTTTCTTCAGGGGTAGAGTTAACCCACTCACCTTCCACGGTCTGTAGCGGCTCTTTGGTGGGGTTTAGCCCCATGTCCAAGCTCTTTTCCTGACTTCTTGGGGCGAACGTTACGTTCTTAACATGGCCTGTACTAGCGTACTTAATTACACTGCCTGCCGATGCGTAGGGCTTGCCGGTCTTTGGATTGGTATTTGCCTTGCCTTCGTGGATAGATACAACAGGAAGCCCAGCATTGAGCGCAGGAACGTCCATTCGCAAGCCAACGCGCGTACCATCAGGAATAGATTTCTGTACGCGATCAACCTCTTTAGGCGACTTGAAAAAACCTAGGATTTTGTCAAGCGGGGTCGGCGGCTCTATCTTGTCTACCGGCACTTCTTGGGTTGGCGTGTATTGGGCTACATATTCGTTAAACTCTTCCCTAGACATTTTGCCTGCTTGGAATAGCTTGCCCGCAGCCACGACTTGCGGGTTGCGACCTTTAGGAATTTTTAATCCTGTCGTGTCCAATTCGGGCAATTGTCTTGCGCCACCGGATATGTCTTTTTGCCCAGACAAATCATCTTCTGCCGATTTGCCAAGTTCAAACTCTCCGGCGGCCTTATTCACCTTGACGCCATTAGCCTCCAATCTGTCTAAAATATTATTTAAATTAGATTGTTGGCCTTTCGTAAGGCCATCAAAAGCATTGGCGGCAACATCAATAGATGTAATGTTTTTTAACAACTCGCTTGGCTGGGCTTTTACCTCAAACTCGCCCATGTTATCTAAGTATGCTTGTTTTAGAGCTGGCTTGTTAAAGACTGGCCTGCCGCGCAATCCTTGCGTGCCAATCTGAATTGTTATCCCACGGTTTTTTCCTTGCCCAAGAGCCATATCTTTTGACTCGGCAAACATAAAAATAGGAACGCCAAACGGCTGATTGCCGCCAAGCAAATCTAAAAATCCTTCTCCGCTCATCTCTCTGTATAAAGTATCCGTTTCGGCAGAAAGATCGCGAGTAAAGTTATCCGTTGGTATAGTGCGTGTTTTTATTTTGTTTTTTGCTTGATTTCCCTCTGATGCCGCCGATACATTAGCTTGGCTAACATTTCCACTGCTTCCTTGCTTGGCTGCTGCGGTAATTGCTTTGGTGAGTTCTGATTTTGCACGAGTGTAATACTCCAAGTCAGTGATGTTTGGTGTAAAGGAAATTTCTGCAAGAATATCCGCAGTTTCAAGACCCATGGCTTCCATCTGCGCCATCAATGCAGCCACTTCGGCCTTGAGTTCTGGACTAGCTTTTGTAAATCCAACAACATTTAAGTCTTGCTGCGAGAAGCCAGCGTCCAACATTGACTGAGCGGAGTCGCCAAACTCCATTTCTATAGCTAAATAATTTGCATATTCAGAGTTTTCTTGGCTAACCAACTGAGCTTCTTTGGCTGCTCCTGCTTCTTTTTGCGCAAACTCATCAGCCTCTTGCTGGATTCTAGCCTCAAACTGCTGCTCGGCTATAGCATCTGCATCGCGCATTGAGTAAACAGGGCTGTTAATGCTCTCTGACAATACGCGAAGGGCTTCATTATTGTCTTCGTTTTCTATGTAACCTTCTTGTTTCAAGGCCGTTGCAACCTCTCCCATAGATAGGCCACCTTTGGATGCGTAAACGTACTTTCCACCAACGCGAATGTTTCTCTTGGCTGCGTCTGGGTCAAGCTCGGCGGCTTCGTTTTTATTTAGCCCGCCTAACGATGCAATGTATGCGTGCGCCGACAGAAAACCTTTTGGACCCGACTTGAGGTTCTTAGCTCTAACCCGATCATTAGCAATATCTTTTTCTGTCTTGTCAGCTAACGCAAACCCGCCTTTAACCGCAACAACCTTCATGCCAGATTTATTGGCTTTCTTGGCAGCGGCGCGGTTAGGGAACGGTAATCCGCCATCTTCAAATGGAACACCAATATTGCCATCTACATCTACGCCATAGTTAATGCGCGGTGCTTCAGGGGCTTTAGGCGTGCGAGTGGCTTTAACCTTTGGCGCAGGAGGAGGATAGTTCGGAATCATTCCTTCTACATCGGGCTCGACTGCCGCAAGCTGCGCCTCTACATTAGGGTCAACAGGCTTTGCCGGTGCAATAACCGTACCCTCTGGGTTTACTGGCGCAAGCGGCAATTGAGCGACTGGAGGCGCGGCAGGAGGAGCGGGCGTAGGAAGCACCGTACCTTCAGGATTAACTGGCGTTAAATCTAATTGACCCACCGCCTCTTTTTGCGGAATCTTTGCATAGGTGTAATATGCTTTTCCGCCATAAACAATCGTTTCCCCTGCTATCAACGCAGGGTCGTTTATTTGGGCGCGAGAAATTGTTATGGTTGCGCCGGTATCGGGGTCGGTAAATTGGGCTGGCTGAGTTTCTGTAACCTGTGCAAGAAGCTCTAAATCGGCATCATTAAGACCCTCAGTGTCTGGCTGGACAACGGCAGAAGGCGCTTGATCGACAGGCTGCTCGGCAAGCGGCAATTGCCTGCCCTCAAACTCCGCAAGCATTTGTTCGCGGCTTTGAGCAACATCGCCTTCTGGTGCAGCTTGCGAAGTTGCTGGCGCTTCTTCTGTGCCTACCCCTTCGGCAGGTGCATAGACATAGACTTGCCGACCGCCAACTTCTTGCGTGCCAACAAAGACTAAGTTAGGGTCATCTAATTCCGTAACCGATGCGGTCATTGTCGTGCCGGTCTGAGGCTCAACGTATTGAAACGGCGCATTGGCTTTGGCTATAGCATCTTCATTCTGCTTAATTGCCTTGGCTTCTGCACGCGCATTTAACCCGCCAAACACGCCGCTAGTCGTGCTGCCGCCAATGCCAGCCATAGCAGTCGTTTCACCAAGCCCTGTGCTTAATTTATACTCAGGGAATACCTCTTGAATGCCAACGTTAGAGGCAAATTTACCCCCACCCTCTTCGCCCATCTCGCTCGCGCCGCCGCCCACAGCACCTCTACGCAAGCCTTGCAAGAAAGTTGCCGGGCTAACTCCGGCTTTTGCCGCATCCCTAAACAGCATCTTTTCAAACTCACGCGCACCCGGTATTCTGGATAGAGCATAAGATATAGCACCGCCCTCTAACGCAGCTACGCGGCCTTTCTCAATTGCAATAGAGTTAGCCTGCTCCTTGCTCATGCCGCCTTTAACTAGCTCGTCATAGATGTATTTGTATGTGTCATAGCCAACATCAGTGCCTTGTTGAGCAACTTGAGTCGCAATAGATGCCCCTGTTCCAGCGGCGTTTAATGTTGCTTGGCTAGAGTTTTTAAACGCTAACTTTAGACCGGCTTTAGTGAGCAAACCAACGCCTGCTGAACCCAAAGCATTAGGCGCTTGCTCAAACAAAAAAGAACTAAGCAAAGATGGATCGGTGATTGTTTCTAATCCAGCAACTTTGAACTTGTTTAACTCGCCTTCTGCCGCTTCGACTGCGGTTGCGCGTTCTTTTTCTTTGCGGCGGAGTGTTGGGGTTTTAAGCTCTTTGCCAAACTCTTCCAGTTTGCCGCCCGCTTCTCGTGCGCCTGTAGACGCAAAAGGCAAGAATGCGCCAATACCTTTGCGAATTAAACCGGGTTCTGCGTCTGGCGCGGTTCCTGTAACTAAGTCTGCAAGCTTGCCGGGGAATTGTGCAAGCCCGCCAAGACCAGAAATTACGCTAGGCACAGCATTAGCGGCAACCTCGCCAAAAACGTTCGGTGCATTGCCTTGTTCGTCTAAGCCGCCAATCCCAAATTTTTCCTTAATTGCGCTTTGCGTAGACGAATTTGCTTTAGAGTAATTCTCATCCGATGGTGCGTATTTTTGAAAAATAGCATTTTTGGTTTCCAAGTTTGCGTTAACGTAATTTGGATCATTGAGAATTTCTAGCAAATTAGCCATGCTTATTTCCCGCGCAATAATGGATTGCTTGTGTCTACTCTACTTGCGCCGCTACCAGTAATTCTTTGTAAAAAACTAGGGGGCTTTGGGGGTGTTGTGTCTGCCACCATCTGAGGTGCAGAGCGTGGCGGCAAACCAGCTTCAGCCCTAATTTGATTTTCTCTATTAAAAATTGCTTGGTTAATCGCAGGGTATGACGGATCGCTAGGAGTTAAATTTTCCAATTGCTTAACCCATCCCTGAATATAACGATCACTTTTAATATTGTTGCTTACATTGTTCCGAACCCTTTCTTCTAATTCTAAATCTTTAATTCGACTTAATTCATCTTGTCGCAATTGCCTTCCCGCAGCGGCTTCCCCTACTTGGGCTAAATCCACGCCAGCCTTAACGCCTGACACCAGACCCGGCATTGCGTGACCATACGCAGTCTCGCCCGCTTTAAGCCCTGCTGCGCGTGATGCGGGTCCAATGTCAATTAACTGCCCTTCGGCTCTGTGGCGTGCAGCAAGGGCTTGATTGCGCGTATTTTGCGCCGCAGCGCCGCCAGCAGCAATTGCACCGGCATTGGTACTGCGCCCTGCTCCGCCTAATAAAAAGTTAATTAGTTCCGCATCTTTGTCAGCCGCAGAGCGTTCTTGGATTTGCCGTTCTTTGGCAGCACGTTCTTCAGGTGTAAAGTTGGTATCTCTAGCCGCTGCTATCCGGCGTTGCTCATAAATTTCTTCAGGGCGAATTGCTAGAAGCGCATCTAACCCGGATTGCATACCGCCTCTTGGTGCGGATTGTGGCGCTGTTTGTTGTTGCGGGGCGGGCTGTTGACGCCGTTGTTCCATCGCACGGCGAGCTTCTTCTTCGCCCGCTTGACCGCCTTGGTCAAACGCAACAATACCACCCCCTGCCATGCCTTGAATGTTTGGCGCAGCAAGTCCGGCTAATCCTGCCGAGGGCGGTTCTTGTGGTTGTGGCGTAGCTTGACCGGGCATTTGGGGCGCACCGGCTGCTTGCAAGACTTTCTTTTGCGCCTCTTGCATCTGCTTCATCTTGTTCTGCATAATGCCAGCCTGCTCGTCAATGACTTCTTTCTTAGCGTTGTCTAGTGCTTGCGATTCTTTTTGCGCGTATATAGATGGCAACGTGCCTTTTTTTGCGGCATCCAATCTCATTTGATTGGCAGCACTTTCTTGCTCTTCAGTAATTCGGTTTAACGCAATAAGATCAAAAATGTCCTTTTTTTGCGCGTACTGCTGTTGAAGTTTTTGCGGATTCCCGCGATACGCATCTATTCTTTGCTGAACTTGTTGGTCAATACCGAACATGATGTTTCCTTAGCCGAACAATGTTTTATATAAACTAGACAACCCGCCCGCCGTACCCTGAACGTTTGCAACAGTAGAAGGTTGTTGGTAAGTATACGATTGCGTAGCCAACGGCATGCCTTGCAGTAGCGACTGTTGATACTGAACTTGCTTGTAGGGGAAGTCACGCTCTTGGTTAAACTGCGCCATGTCCGCTGCGATACCTTCACTCTCAATGCCACGTTGAGTTGCACCGAGTTCAGCCGTTTTACCTAATGCCGATAGCCCATACTGATTGGTCAAGTTTTGAGCATTTAAGCCTAGACCCTGCTCAGTATTAAACTGGTTTGCAGCCTTATCGTATGCGGTGTTATAGCCTTCGCCTGTAGTCTTTGCTAGTTGTGTAGCAAGGTTGCGGTTATTTTCTGAATCCATAATGGCTTGGCGACTACCACCGTACGCGCCCGCCTGTGTGAGCTTACCCGTATAACCTAATCGGTTAATGTCAGACTGCCTACGAATCTCTGCAAGCTGTGGGTCAAGCGATTGCTGCAAGTACGGGTTCATGTACTGCTGTGCTGTGCCGGGCGCTGTAAACGACTGAGGCGTATATCCACCCATCGTGGATGGCATCGCCAACCCCGCTATGCCCTGAAAAGCTTGGTTCTGTAGGCTGGATGCACCCG
>Ga0222713_10003850_pt1 | contig 15294 bp, 7 predicted proteins | sample C33_649DmetaG_FD_165061 | JGI IMG/M metagenome (GOLD analysis project Ga0222713, IMG submission 165061) | Estuarine water microbial communities from San Francisco Bay, California, United States - C33_649D | ecosystem: Environmental > Aquatic > Marine > Unclassified | place: USA: California...
CGGACGACGCGCGCGACGTCTTTGGGCGTCAAAAGTCGCGCGAGCGCGGACGTCGGGGAGACGCGCGAGGAGAGAGACACGAGGGCGTGACGCCCTTCGCGTCGACGGGCGGCGCCAACGCGGTCGTCGCGCGTGCGATGATGAAGATGATGGTGATGATGACGATGGTGATGATGACGATGATGACGATGATGACGATGATGACGACGATGACGATGATGACGACGAGGACGGGAATGGAAGAACACGAAAGGGAAACGCGCGCGATGGAGAGGACGTGCGTTGAATGCGTCGCACGAAATGGTCAGTCGCCTTCCACGGTGTGGTGCGCGCGACCGAGGGAGTGTCGGGCGTGGGGATTATTCGGCGCCGAGAGGTGCGAACGCGTCGCGACGACCGCCGAGGAGTGTCCGCGACGATTCGAGGAGGGAGCGAGACGGTTATGGCCGTTCGTCGGGGACGCCATGATGCACATGCGATGGCGTTTACGAGAGATCGCGCGAAGGATGGATGGGAATGTAAAGGAAGACGAGGACGGTGACGCGTTGTGATGGTAAAATTTTAACAGCCCGCTCGCTCACGGCGTGTCGATGAAGCGCGCGCGCGCGCCGGTCAACTCGATCAATGATAAAGTTACTTACGCTCAGGGACGGAGCACGGCTTGATGCCCCAGATTTCGTTCGCGTACTGGTCGATGGTTCGGTCGGAGTTGAATTTGCCACTGAAGGCGGTGGACTTGATCGAAGACTCGGTCCAGCCCTTCTTGTTGGCGTACGCGACGTCGACGCGTTCTTGCGCTTCGAGGTAGGAGGCGAAATCCTTACCGACAAGGAAATAGTCGCCGCGACCGAAACCTTCGTTCCCTTCGAGAGAACCCAACAACTCTTCGAACGAATCACCGAACACGCCGCTGCGGATGTACTTCATGACTTCCAAGAAGCGCGGATCGGCGACGTACTTGCCCGCGGCGCGTTCCTTGCGAGCCGGTTCAACTTCAGGGTCGGTGATACCGAACAAGAAGAAGTTTTCTTCGCCGACGCATTCACGAATCTCGACGTTGGCCCCATCGAGCGTACCGATGATCAAGCAACCGTTCATTTGGAACTTCATGTTGGACGTACCAGACGCTTCGGTGCCCGCAGTGGAGATGTGCTGCGAGAGCTCGGACGCCGGGATCAAAGTTTCAGCCAAAGAAACGTTGTAATCAGGAACAAAAACAACTTTGAGAAGATCACCAATATCCGGATCGTTGTTCACGACGGTGCCGACGTTGTTGATGAGGCGCACGATGCGCTTGGCTTGGAGGTACGTGGCGTACGCCTTACCACCAAAGATGCACACGCGCGGCACACACTTGGCCCGTTGCGCCGGAGTCATCGCCTTCATTTGCTTGTAACGATAAATAATGCCTAGGATGTTCAAGAACTGACGCTTGTATTCATGGATGCGTTTGACTTGAATATCGAACATGGAGTTGATCGGAACATCAATGTCAGTCACCTTTTTTATGTACTCCTTGCAAATTTGCTTTCGCGCCAGCTTGGCGGCGTTCCACTCGGCTTGGAGTTTCGGATCGGACGCGTGATCGGCCAGCTTGCGGAGTTCATCGGTGTCCGTGATCCAGTTGTCGTTGCCGACCCACTTGGTGATCACCGAGGAGAGCTGCGGGTTGCAGAACGCCAACCAACGGCGCGGGGTAACGCCGTTCGTTTTGTTCTGGAACTTCTCCGGGAAGAGCTTGTAGAAATCGTTGAAGACGACATCCTTGACGATCTCGGAGTGAATCGCGGCGACGCCGTTGATTGCCATGCCACTGATGCAGCACAAGTTGGCCATGCGAACCATCGCCGGTTTTTGAACGTCATCTTCATCAATGGAGACGACTCCCGTCGTGGCAGCCGCCTTGGCGACCTTCTTGGCCTCGCGCGCAGCGAGTTCTTCTGGCGTGATATAGTTTTCGAGAATGCCCATCGCTCCGATCGAACGCTTGAGCTCATCAGCCGGCATTGAAGCATACTTCTTCTTCACAGAGGCGATGAACTCGGAGTCAATTCTCTTGATGATTTCTACGTGACGCGGGAGGAGTTCCTCGACCAAGTCGAGCGGCCACTTTTCCAGCGCTTCCGGCATGACGGTGTGGTTGGTGTACGCCACAGTCTTCGTGGTCACCTTCCAAGCGGCATCCCAGCTCAGACCTTCCTGATCCATCAAGATGCGCATGAGCTCTGGCGCGGCGAGCGTCGGGTGGGTGTCGTTCATTTGAATCGCAACCTTTTCGTGGAGCTTGTTCCAGTCGGTGTTGCCGCGCTCTTTCCAACGCGCCAGGATGTCTTGCACGGACGCGGAGCACAACATGTACTGCTGGCTCAAGCGCAACGCCTTACCTTCACGGTTGCCGTCGCCCGGATAGAGCACGGCGCACAACATCGAGGCCAAGTTGGTCGGACCCATGGACGTCTTGTAATCGCTCGCGTTGAACGCGGACAGGTTGAACTCAGCCGCGGACGGTTGAGCATCCCACATGCGAAGAGAGATGCAATTGCGGGTCTTATACCCCGGGATCGGGGAATCGTAAGCAACCGCACGCACTTGTTGACCGGGCTTCCATTTGCCGTTGACGACGCTACCGTAGAAGGAAATTGGGTAGCTCACTTGAGGGCGATGGACTTCCCACGGGTTACCGACTTCGAGCCAGTCGTCCGCGCATTCGAGTTGTTCCCCCGTGCGTTTGTCGACGCCCTGTTTGAACAAACCGTACTTGTAACGCAAACCGTACCCCCAAGCCGGGAGATCCAACGTGGCGATGGAGTCCAAAAAGCACGAAGCCAAGCGCCCCAACCCGCCGTTCCCGAGACCGGCGTTACGCTCGACGCTCATCACGTCTTCGAGCGTGTACCCCAGCGTGCGAAGGGCTTCGGAGTACTCACCGGTGAGACCCATATTACCGATCGCATTCGTCAGCGCGCGCCCTTGCAAGTACTCCATCGACAAGTAATACGCTTGTTTCGGGTTCTCCGCGTGGAAGTGCGCGTACGTATCGTTCCATCGTTCCACCAACCCTTCGCGCACGCTCTGCGCCGTGGCTTGGTACATCTCCGGCACCCCAAACGCGATCGGCAGCGCGCTCGTCGATTTCGCCGCGTGATACTTCAAGTTCACCGCGACCTCATTCGCATCACGCATCTTCGACGTCACTCGTTCCACCGGCTTCGCGTTCGTCGACCCTGTCGCGTTTCGCGCGCGCGCGCTCGCTCGCCTCGTCAGTCCAACGTCCGCCCTCGGCGCCTCCATCTCACGACGTCAGCGACCGTGCCATCGCGCGTTTTCGTTCATCGTCACATCCATTGACATTCGGCGAACGTCGTTCGAACACCGCGCGTTCGTGTTCGCCCCTCAAGTCCGCGTCATTCGTTCTAATACCCATAACACATCATCAGATCGGGCGCGTTCGATCGCGTCGAAATCACCGACGTCGTTCGCGACGCACCTTGCGCGATGACGGTCATTCGTCGTCCTCGCGATCGCTCGCGCGCGCGCGCGCGTGGGATCGCGATCGCGTTCGCGCTCGAGGACATGCGTCGATATGACGCCGCGATCGATTCCATTTCTTTCGATTCGATTCCACCGATCGATCGAGCGCTCGCGCGTCGAACGACGCGAACGCGGCGGCGGGGCAACGACTTCGTGATGGACGGACGGACGGACGGACGGACGGACCGGACGGATGGGGAGATGGGTCGACCGACCGACCGACCGACCGACCGACCGACCGACCACCCGTGCGTCAGCGATCGTGGAGTCCGCACTCGCGCGTGCGTGAGGGACACAATGTTTGTCGGTGATGGTCGACCGACCGACCAACCGAACTGACCCCCCGCGCGCGAAGCGACACCATTGAAGTGACCCCCAAGGGGACGACATCGAGGGAGGGCTGGGACGACCGACCGAATGCATGCCCGGCGCGACGGACGACGCGAACGACGGCGTCGACGAGAATGAGAACGAGAACGACAACGAGGCGAGGGCAAGAGAACGACGCGAAGGGAATGAATGAACGTGGAATAACAGCGTGGATGGATGCGGGAGAGGCGCTAGTCGTCGTCGTCGTCGACGGCGAACGCGGCGACGGCGTCGACGTCGGGGATGATTTCGTACCGCCAGAGAACGCCGGGACCGTAGGACGCTAAGACGTGGCGACAGTGGTCGGCGACGTGTGCGGCGCGAACGATTCCAGTGACACGAAGGGGCGCGAGTTCGCCCACGAGCTCGCCCTCGAGAGCGTCGTAGGTGTAGACGACGCCGGAGCTCGAGCCGTCGCCGCAGGCGAGGAATCTGCCGTCGCTGGTGACGCCGAAACGCGTGCGCGTCAACGACGCCGCTTTTCCGGACTCCCTGTTGGGGACTACCCACGACTTCAACGGTTGTTTACGCGATAAATCAAACGTCCCGAAGCACATGTTCACGGTTTTGGCGTAGACGACGTCGTTCACCACTCGAACGCAATCGACGTCGTATCGGCCGAACGGCGTCTGAAACGCCAACGTCGACGACTTTTCCGGCTTTCCTCCTTTCGCAAACGTCCAATCCATCACTTCCCCGCCGCGATGGCCGGTGATGGCACCCAAACCGTCCGCTTTGCACGCCACGGAAACGCCGGCGGGCGCGAGATATTCGCCCAAGCACTCGCCCTCGCCGTCGTCGCCGCCAAACACGTTCCAAACCTTCATCACGCCGTCCGCCCCGAGGGACACCAACACCCCGTCGTTCGCTCCCGCGCCCGACATGTCAACGACTGCGCCGACGTGCGCATCAATCCTCGCGACGACCCGATTACTCGCGACGCTAATCACGACGATGACCCCTCGTTCGTCGCCCACCGCGAGCGCGGCGTCGCCAAATTCGTGCACCCACGCGCTCGCATTCGTTTTCGCATTCCCTTTCGCTTTTATCTTCCCTTTCGTCCTCAGCGCGTTCTCTTGCCCATCATTCGCGCTCACTGGCGTGCGAATCCACGCCACCGTCGCCACCTTCCCGTCGTGCGCGTACTGCGCGATCGCGCTCACGTGATCCCCGAAATGTTCATCATCATAAATCGTCACCAACGATTCCCCACACGTGGCAAATAAATTCTCACATCTCGCGCTCTCGTGCGCGTACTCGCAATGCGTTATCCCTTTCAAATCGCTCTCTCGCACGATCGTCTTCACTTTCAGACGTTTCAAACTCTCTTTTCGTCGCGCGCGTCTTTCGTCCTCACCATTCGCTCGTGCGTCTTCATTCGCCAAAGCGCGTCGTAGCGCGCGTTCGGGGCTATTCATCTTATCTCTCTCTGTCACTCGTTCACGTACACGCGCAAACGCGCTCGTGTGTCGAACGACGTCTCGCTGTCGTTCGCCCTGACGCGCGTTCGATCGCGCGATGATGGGCGGACGGTGTGTCCGACCGACCGAACGGCATGGTCCGACCGACCGACCTGCTGCGACCGACCGACCAACCATCCTGGTCCGACCGACCATCATGGACCGACCGACCAACCATCATGGTCCGACCGACCGACCGACCGACCAATCGACCCCCCACATCGCCACGCATGCGCTCACGTCGACCCCGATCTCGCATGTCGTCCTCCGTCGTCATTCGTTCGCTCGCCCGTCGTTCGCATTCGCGATGACGAATGACGACGTCGACGCGCGCGAGGACGACGTCGATGAGGACGTCGATCGAGGACGGAAAAAAGCGCGTAAAAGTCGCTGGGACACGCCATCGACGACGACGACGACGCATTCGACGACGACGCCATGGACGACGACCGCGGTGGATGATGCGTGCACGAAAGCGATCGCGAGCGACGAGCGCGGGCGTGGGAATTGGAATCAATTCGGCGAACACCCGATCGTCCTCCCCGACGCGAAAGCGATCGAGGCGCACGTGAAACGAGCGGCGAGTGGGATGATGACGTTTGGGGCGATCGCGCCAAAGGTCGCGGCGCAACAAGCGCCGCGAAGCGACGATCCCGAAGTCACGCGAGCGTACGCCAAGTACGTCGATCGCACGCAACGGCTGACGATGAGGGATTTTCGAGATGACCGAGCGGAAAGCGATCGGTCGCCGAGTCCGCCGCCAAAGTACGATCGGTTCGGGGTGAAGGTGAACACGCGAGAGGCGCGGATGAAAGATAAGCTGTTTCGCGAGAGGGATGAGCTCATCGAGTGGTTGATCGAACACGTTCCGTCTGGGGAGTTCGCGCCCCCGGTGGATTGGCGACCGAGGAAAAAGGAGAGGAAGTTATACGTTCCGGAGGATGAGTATCCGGGGTATAATTTCATAGGGTTGATCTTAGGGCCGCGAGGGAACACGCAGAAGCGAATGGAGCGCGAGACGAACACGAGAATCATGCTGCGCGGGAAAGGGAGCGTGAAACCCGGGGCGCATCGCGATCATAAGACAGATTACAAGGAGGACGAACCGTTGCACGTGGTGATTTTGGGCGAGACATGGGAGGGCGTGGACGCGGCGGCGGAGATGGTGGGGCACATTTTACGCCCAATCGACGAGGAGGAAAACGTGCACAAGCGCATGCAGTTGCGCGAGTTGGCGTCGATTAACGGGACGTTTGTCGAGTCGTTTGGCGCGTGTCGATTTTGCGGTACGCAAGGTCATGTACAAGCAAACTGTCCCGAGCGCGAAGCCATGGAGCGCGCGGCGTACCGCGCGCCGGTGGAGCTCGTGACATGTAAGATTTGCGGCGACGGCGGGCACCCGACGCGTGACTGCCCTCTTGCGGGCCGCGTCGACGCGGCTGGGGAGGCGCCAAACGACATGAATCAAGAGTATTCGGCCTTTTTGAATGAAATCGGCGTGAGCAAAGGTGAGATACATCGAGGTGGATCTTCGGGCGTACCGTCGTCATCTTTGCCGCCGCCGCCTCAACAGCAGAGTCGTTTCGGCGAAGGCGTTGCGCCTAGCGCGACCCCGTTCCGGCCAGGCGATTGGATGTGCGAGCCATGCGGGTACCACAATTACGCGAGCAACGTGGTCTGCAATAGGCGAGGATGTGAGGCGACGCGACCGCCGAACGTGGGAGCCGCGCAGGGTGGTTTCGGCGGAGCCCCTCACGTCAACGACGCCGCGAGCGTCGGCGTCGGCGCTCCTCAACAAAGCTTTCGACCCGCGGCGAATTTCCCGCAGAAGCCTTTTCGCCCGGGCGATTGGATGTGCGAGCCGTGCGGGTACCACAATTTTGCGAGCAACGTGATGTGCAATAGGCGAGGCTGCGAGGCGATGCGGCCGTCGAACGCGGGAATCGCAGGAGCTGGTTTCGGCGGAGCCCCTCACGTTAACGACGCCGCGAGCGTCGGCGTTGGCGCTCCACTCCGCCGCGCTCCACCTCCACCTCCACCGATCATGCCCGCAAGCTTGCAGCAGCACATGGGTGGGTACATTCCGTACGTTCACGCGCCTATCTCAATGATGAGTCAGATGCCAGCAGTGCCGCCGCCGCCGCCCGAAGACGGCTCCGCGGGCGTGCCTCCTCCTCCTCCCGAAGACGGCTCGGCGGGCTTGCCGCCGCCGCCCGCGGTTATCGTCGTCCCACCTCCACCTCCAGTGCGCGTCATGCCCAAGCCGATGCTGATCAAACCCGTCACTGCGAAGCCGATAGCTACGCCTGATGAGCCCGAGGAGGGAGAATTTTTTGCTGGTGGACGCGTCATCGTTCCACCGCCGCCGCAGGAAAACTCTAAAGAGGCGGAATTCGCATCGTTTATGAACAATCTCTAGGTAGTCGCTATTTCGCTGTTAGTGTTGAATTGAATTGGTGTGCTAGTTATACCCGCGCGGACGTTTTCCTCCTTTGCCCGCGGCGACGACGTTTTCCTTGTTCGTTCTCGTATGTTCCTCGAGCGTCAGTGCGAATTCTTCATCTGGCATCGTGAGAAGGTTCATCATGCGCGCACAGTTTTCGCCTCGGTCGTTACCAACGTGTGGGAACACTCGAACGGGTTTCATAAATTTTACGAATTCCCTGAGCTCGAGAAGCGACGAATGTTCAGAATACGGCACGGAATATTGGATCAACGAACCACGAGCGCGCCTCGACGTCGCGCGCGTGTTCTTCTTCTCCGCGCTGAACGTCCATCCCGTCGGCTTGAACGCCACGACGTAGTCGAACCTCGACTTGTAATACTTTTGAATCGCCGCCATTTTTTTAAAACTCGTGCTTCCCATGTCGACGACGTGTACGTTCGAACGCGTGTCGTCCGCGGTGACCGATTCGCGCTCCTCCTTGGTGAGCGGTAGGCACTCTAATACCTGCCTCCTCGTTTTCCCAACGTAAACCTTCGTCTTCAACGCCTTGGCGGCTTCAAAAAAGACTTTTTCTTTTCCGACGGTGTACGCGCCGAACAAAAATAACTTGCGCGAGCTCGCCACGCTCTCCGTGACGACGGCGTCTCGAACGCACTTCAACACGTGCGCCTGGCTAGGTATTCCCGCGTGCTCCACCGCGCAATACGTCGTATCTAATATCAAAATCACTCCGCGCCGAGACGCGTCCAAGAGCGCGGGATGCGTCTTCATGTCTTCGTGAAATCGAAAATCACCCGTATGCAGCACGCTCCGCCGCGCGTCGTCAAACTCAAACAACGCCATCGCCGCCCCTGGACAGTGATTGGCGTCGATCAGCGTCACGCTCACGCCATCAATCCTATGCTTCGCCGGGTGCAACTCCAGCTCGCGCAAACGCGAGCTTTCAACGCCGAGCTTTAATCGAACCAACGCGCACGTCGTCGCCGTCGCGTACACGACGCCTCGATCGAACGTCCGCGTCAACCCGCGATAATGGTCCTCGTGAAAGTGCGTCAAAATCCAGTGCTCACACGTTCGTGCGTTTTCATGCGTAAAACCATCCACGATGAACCTCGTCCCTGGTGGTCGCGTCCATGGCGGTACGACCGCCGAGGACGTCTTCGTCGCTCCGTCGCCCGTCGTCGTCGTCTTTCCGCCGTTCGCCTCCAATCCACTTTTCGCTTTTGTTCGATCGAACACCGATGCGACGACGTCGTGCGTCGCCTTCTGTCGCTCATTTCCCCGTACTCGTCCGTCGACGTCCGATGCCCACTGACGAACGAGCTGACACATGCGCACGCGCGCGCCGAGCGCGCCTCCGCCTCGAGCGCCCCACGCGATGGCGTCCATCGCGCGCGCCTCTCTGAGCGTCAACCCGTCGTCGATCGCGCTTTTGATGACGTCACGGGAAAACACCGATGGATTGGCGATCATATGCGCCACGAACGCGTCGTGGTCGTCCAAAACGTCACCCATGGCATCGCTTCGATGACCACGGAATGGCGTCACATCGTCGAATCGATGGATCGCACGCCCGATGACGCGCGCGCGCGCAAACGCGCGGTGATGTTCGACGAAACGAACTTGCTCGCGAACTTCAACGCGCGTTCGGCGGTGATGGTGATAGAGGAAATCGAAACCCCGTGGCACTCGCCGCCGCGGGAGTTGTTTCACGACGACGACGAGACGCGCGCGCCGGCGCTCGGAGACGCGCGCGAGCTCGATCACGCGCAAGTCTTAGCCAAGTTGCACGACGTGATCGCGCGTGATGTTCGAGGAGCGAGCGAGGATGGCGAACGCGTTGAAAGCGAATGCGCGGACGAAGGCGCACGCGATCGAGGGAAAGCGTTTCACGACGTTGACGTCGAGGAGAGCGAGCTGGCGAACGCGGATGAGGTTTTGAAGCGACGATTGTTCGACGCGAAGCGGAAGGCGTTTCAGTGTCGAGGACGGGAAACGAAGAGGTTTGAACGTCAAGACGAGGAGACGGTGATGAAGTGAGAATGCGATTTCGGAGTGGCCCTCGGGGGAGGCGAGCGGAAGCGGCGCGAGGAAAGGCGTCGGTCGGCGGAGGATGAGAGAGGAGAGAACGCGGAGCGATGAAATGAAAGGATGAGATGACACGGTGAAACGCGAGTGAGATGATGAATGAAGACAAGGGATTACATTCATGATTTGGCGGCGACGATGACGGCGGAGCCGAGCGGGGATTTCACGACGACGTCGACGACGTCGAACGCGCGCGTCGCGCTCGAGTCGGCTTGCGACGTGAGTAATACGGTTCGCTTCGGGAGGGCGCGGAGGAGCGCGGCGACGCGAGCGACGCCTTCGGCGTCGAGGTGCTGCAACACTTCATCGAGAACGAGGGCGTCGCACGAGACGCCACACCGCTCGGAGGCGAGATCGGCGTAGGCGAGAGCGAGAGCGAGCGCCGCGCGTCGCCGCTCGCCGCCGGAGAGTTGACGAAGGGCGCGGGAAATCAACGCGCCGTCCGGTCGTCGGGCGTGAACGATGCGCTCGATGCGCTCGGCGGCGGCGGCGCTCGGCGCTTTGGGTGATTTCGTCTTCTTGAGCTTGGCGACGTCGACGCCGTCGAGGTCGTCGTCGAGGTCGATTCCGTCCTCCTCAGACGCGAATCCGACACCCATCGGACGTAATTCGAGCGTCAGCGCGCCGCCGGTGAGGGCGTCCATGTACTGTCCGACACGCGCGCTCAAATCGCCTAGTGCACCTTCGAATAAATAGCTTTGAATGCCTTTCGTGCTAAACGCCGAGTCCGCGGCTTGGGCGGTGGCGAGAACGTTCCTGGCGTCGTCGAGCGTGCGCGCTCGCGCGGCGAGCGCTTCGGTTTCAGACGCGAGCTGGCGCTCGAGTTCCTCCAGCGCACTCGCGTGCGGATTCGAGCGCGCGCCGAGCATGAACTCGCTCATGTCCTGCGCGCTGCGCTTGGCGTCGCGTCCCGCACGCTCGCCTTCGTTGATAGCGTCTTCGGCGTTCGCCACGAGGGAGCGGATGAATTCAGCGTCGGAGACGTCCCCGACGACATCCTCAGCAAACTTCGGTGCGACGGCTGAACTTCCCGACAACAGCGCTGGATCAATTCCGCGCAGAACTCTTGATGGTGATGGAGTCGCAGACATCGACGCGGACTTAGCTTTCATCGCTTCTTCGAGCGACATTTCGCGCGCTGCTCGAAGCGTGTCTTCGGGCGCACTATTCAACAACGCTTCGGCGCGAGTCGAAGCGTTGGCGATCAAGCTCAGCGCCCGTTGCGCGTGACGAAGCGTATCCGTCGCCAAAGTCCAAGACGACGTCGCGGATTCACTGCGCATGCGCTCCGCCTTGCGCGCGAGAGCGGCAGTTTCGCTCAATCTGCGCCGTTCAGCCGTCGCCTGGCGAAGCGCTAGGGCGGCTGCATCGCGAGCTTCGATGGCTTTGCCGTGCGCCAGCGCTGCGGCGCGAGCTTCATCCTTTAGTTTCACTAGTGTCTTTTCGTGATGCGTTGGATCGATAGGTTGCAAGCACCGGTCGCACGTGCCCAAACCATCGTGCTCGTGCTGTTTACCACCCGCGGCGCCGACGCCGGCGAACATGCCGACTGCGGCGTGCGCTTGTCTCCCGGCGGCCCCAGCGCTCGCTTCTTTACCTTGTAAATGTCGCACTTCGTCATTCAGACGTTCAATCTCGCGTTCGATATCGATTAATGTCGCCTCGAATTCGGATTCTTTCATCTCGAAACGCGCGGCGGCGCCTTCGGCCGCGTTTCTTGCCCCGTCGAGCGCTCGCTCGGCGTCGCGGGACGTCGATTCCAGCAATTCACGCGCACGTTGTAATCGCTCGACGAAATGATTCGCAATCGCCAATCGCCGCGCGAACGTCATCGATACATCACTCGTGCTCGCTTTGAGTGCGCTCAACTGTCGTGCGCGGTTTTCCTCCCATGAATCGCGTTCGCCCTTTGCGCGCTCCAGTCGTCCTCGAGTTCTATCGACGTACTCCTCTCGCGCCTTAACTTCGGCGACGATGGCGCTCACGTTCGACCGCGCATCGCTCACGCGCTTGCGCGAAATATCTTTGGCCTTTGTCCACGTGTCCGCTTCGACGAGTTTGCCGAGCGCGGCCTTCAAAGCCGCGTCGTTGGCGTCAAGCAGCGCGCCGACGGTGTGTTGGCCGTGAAACGCCATATTCGCGATAACGTCGGCGCCCAGATCATCGTCGATGCCTTGCTGCGTCAGCTTGGCTTCCGCCATGGTTTTGTCGTTGCCTCCGATGGCATACTTCAAGCTCACTAATTTCGTCTTGTTCACCTTGCGCTCGACCCAAAACGGGGTGGTGCCGTTCAAAAAACCTTCGAGTCGCACGCGACCAAATTTCGAGGCATCGTTGACGACGTCTGATTTCGTCAGTGACTTCCCCGACCCACCGCCATCTATGCGCAAGTCGCTCTGGCCAGTCAGCGCCCACATGGGAGCCATGACTAGCGTCGTTTTTCCCGCGCCGTTGGAGTCCGAACACGCATCCGTTCTATTTTCACCGACGACGACGCACACGCCTCGCGACGCCAATGGGTACCGCGTCACCGATTGAAACGCCCCAAAACCTTCGACTTCAACCGCGTCGAAAGAAACGCTGACGCTAGCCGACTGTCGACGCGTCTGCGGAGCGTCATCGCTCGACGCAACTTCTCGCAGCACTTCGCGTCCGAACGCGCTGACGTCCGGCGCCATGTCGCTCGCCGTCGCGTACGCGTCGAACAATCCCGCCGGACCGAGTTCCTCCGCTCGAGGAATGCGCGCAGGTATCTCCTTCGCGACGTAGCACACCTCGACTACATACCCTTCATCTCTCGCTTTTTTCACCGCCGCCGGCACCGCCGCGGACGCCGAATCCAAGGCTTCGATTGGAATCGTCCATCGAATGACGTCGCCTGGCTTGGCCGACGTCGGCGCGGCGCCATCCGCGCCGTGCACGGCAAAATGCTTCGGGCCAATATCCAAAGAAATCCTCGCGTTTGCGCCCTCCGTCCACGTCAGCGAGTCCAAAACCAGAAGCTCTTTCTTTTGCCCGGCTTCCGACCGCGATACTTCGTAGGGCGAGCCCACGTACGTGATCTTCGTGTTCGGCACGACGTGCGGCTTGTGATAGTGCCCGGTGTACGTATTCGCGCCGCCAAACAACTCCGGGTCTAACCCATCTCGCGCTTGAAACCGCTCGTTCATCGACGCCCCAACGACATCGGCGTGACAAAATATCGCGTTGAACTCCCCGCGCGTGGCCTCGATCGCCTCTTTGAGCGTCTCGGCGTCGCGGCGATACGGCAGCCAAAGCGCGCCTTGGTACAGCGTCGGTTCATCGAACACTTTAATCATCGAATTCGCCCGCGCCAGAGGCGTCAACGCGTGTGCTTCACCTCCTGCGGTGACTTGATCGTGATTCCCTGGAATCATGATCGTCGGCACGCACCACTCGCGCGAGGACATCATCGCTAACGCTTCGTTCAACGGTTCCACGGGCAACGCTCCGCGGGCGTGCCAAAAATCTCCTAGAAACACCACCCCGGCATCGCGCGCGAGCGCTTCAGCGCGCACGCGCTGTAAAACTTCCACGCACGTCTTCATCGTGCGCTTGGAGACGTGTAAGTCGCTGAAAACGATCCAGCGCGTTCGACGCTCGGCGCTCGCGAGCGAGGCGTCGTCGACGCGAAGCACGCTCGATTTCCCATTCGTCTTCGCCGCAACGTTTCCATCACCCGAGCGGTCGTCGATGACACGCGCGCGGTCGTCGATCGCGCTCGCGCGAGATGGCGCGCGCGAGCGCGGTGAGGACGAGGCGAGGGCGTCTTCGGTCGCGGCTCGGCTGGCGGCGGGCGAGCGAGCGACGCGCGAGCGCGAAGCGAAGCGAACGTCGACGACGCGACCGGCGTTGGCGACGGACATCGCGTGAGACGCGAAGGCGCGCGAGACGAAGGCGCGCGAGCGCATTGTGAGGATCGAAGCGAAGGGCGCGACGAAGGCGAACGACGCGACGCGGCTCGCGCGTTTGGCTTATAATAGGAATTAGAATGTTCTACGCCCCACGAGTGGGAGCTTGATCGTGCGTAACCGCGAAACATTACGTGGACTTGAGCCCGCCGCTCATGACGATGAGCTTACGCGGGCGATTCAAAACACACTGCGTGCCGCAAGCTTGGCACTTGTGCTCAAACTCTTCCAGCGGCTTCTCACCACCAAAGAACTGCTTGATCGGCATCTCGCAGCACGGGCACTGACCTTTCAAGATCTCCGCATTTTGCAAATTGGTGTAGTTCACCAACTTGTACGTGAGTCCCGCCGCGATGGTCAAAGCGAAGCCGAGCGAGAGCGCCGCCGGAAGTTCGACGCCGACGAGCCCCAACAAGATACCGGGCGCCAAACCGATGAGTAAGGGCGCAGTACCGAGCGCGGCGTACATCGTCAAAACTTGCGTCGTGTCGTTCTGTAACTCAGGCGACGTCTTGCTCAACGTGCACGTCGCACCCTTCATGCCGACGTCGATGCCTAACTTGAGCATATCCTTGCTCAACAATTCAAACTCCGCCTCATCCAGCAACTGCTTCCCTTTGGTGTACAACAACAGCGCCGTCACCTCCGTTCGTTTTCCCGCCGCCTTCACGCGTCGCTTAAGCTCTTCATACTTGGCGTCGTCTATGATCTTTTCCCCTCTCGAGTACGAAATCGCGGCTTGCACGAATTCAATCTCGTACCTTCGCAGCGTCGGGAACCCCGACCCTTGCCAGTTCAACTCCTCTCTCAATCGATCGTACTGCTCATCATTCAGCGTAAACTTCCCACCATTATAGTAGTTCCACAGCGCATCGACGTACATCAGCTCCAAATCCGCGAGCGTGCACGAACTCGGGTCATCGATCGAGCAATTCGGCCCGACGGCGTCCTTCGCGTTCGCGTTCGCCTTCACGAATTCGTTCCGTCTCACCACACCTCCATCTCGCGCCTTGACGTGTCGCCTCGCGCTCGCTCGCGTTCTATTCTCGCTTCTTAACGCCAACGCTTGCCCTTTCAACGCCATGCGAGCGTTCATCGCCGTCGAACGTCGATCGATTCGCTTTCGACCTCGATGTCGGACGTCGCGCGATACGATTCCACGCCGATGAAAAAGATGACCGACGCGCGCCCCGGTGGCGAGAGCTCGAGACTTCGAGCGCGCGAAAACGAACGAACGCGTGACCTACGTCCGCACGCGCCCGGGCGTTGGATGAATGACGACCGCGAACGACTGGTCGAGCGATACAGGCGCGCGATCGATGCGTTATCCTCGGGCGCGCGTGGGCGCGCGTGGGGGGCGACAGGGCGACAGGGAGGGCGACAGGGAGGGGGATCGTGGTAGGGTTTATGTCGATCGAGCGCGCGCGTAGTGTGACTGGGAAAACGTCTGTCACGGGCGACGCGCGTG
>Ga0222713_10003852_pt1 | contig 15290 bp, 13 predicted proteins | sample C33_649DmetaG_FD_165061 | JGI IMG/M metagenome (GOLD analysis project Ga0222713, IMG submission 165061) | Estuarine water microbial communities from San Francisco Bay, California, United States - C33_649D | ecosystem: Environmental > Aquatic > Marine > Unclassified | place: USA: California...
TTGATTATCAAGATTATCGGCAAGCAACTTAACCGCTCTCTGCCAACGAATCCAGTTTTCAGGCATGTTCAAGTATTCGCGTTGCTGAGGCGATACTTTATTTTTGATTTCTTCTGCTACGAGCCGTGCAAATGCATCGTCATTCATTCTAACTCCACTTTTATCTGTTTAATTTTTCTGATTTCCCCATGCTGGGCATATTGGCTTAAAAGAACACCAGTCACAAAGTCGTGATGTTTTCGTCTCAAACTCTCCAAGTTTGCATCGCTCATCAATTGCAGAACGCACACTCACAAGAGTTGCTGCAACTAATTTACGATCCTCGTCGGTAATTTTCTTTGCCAACAGGACAGCATCCTTGATGTAAAGAAGTTCAATCCGATCAACAACCGTTTGAAATTTTTGTTCAAGAGCACACGCATAAAGGGAGAGTTGAAAATACTTGTCATCAACGAAACGGGCTGATGGTGTTTTGCCCGTCTTATAGTCACCAACGACTATCCCATCTTCGCCCTTATGCCATCTATCTATAAAGCCCTTGACTGAAACACCAGAAATTTTGTCGTCAATCTCTGTTTCCAGACCATCAAATTCTATTTTTGACGGATCTTCCATTTCAAACAAGTTTTCTATGCACCACCATGATGTCCATCGGAATTGCCGTAGTGCATTATGACCATGAACATAGGGCAAAACTTTTTCAAGATATTCATCTTCCCAAATATCTTTTGCCAATTGCCGCGCTATGCCGATTGACCTCTGGTTGGCAGGAAGTTTGTACAACTCCTCAAGAACAGAGTGGACAAAATTTCCGCGTAGTGTTGCCTCTGTCGGTGGTTCAGACATCCCATCAATTCGCGACAACTTATATTTAAGGGGACATTGTTGAAATGTTGAAATTGACGATGGAGACAAATACGGAGGCGGAGTAAGTGCAGTATCACTCATCTGATACTTCAATTCCCCCCAGCGAAATCCTTACACATTCTGCGATTAGTGCAGAAAGTTCCTCAACTGTAGCCGTTGCCCGTGTTGGCTTTGGTCGGTCACCAGAGTAATTCACCCAAAATGTATTAAGAGCGGTCTTGCCGTCCTTATCAAGTTCCTTGGAGAGACCGACAAAGTTTGACCAGAGTTTTTCAATTTCTGGATCAATCTTTGACTCTTGCTCAATAATGTCTTCTGCTTCCATCGCTTCTTCTGTGCGTGCAAGATAAAGACCGACACCAAGCGTCTGTGCCGCTTTCTTCAGAGCATCAGAAACTGCGCCCTTCATCTCGTCGCCAAGATCAACAATGTCGCCAGACTTGGTGCGCTTAATTTTCTGACCACCAAAACCGTCACGAACAATAGATGAATACGAGTCCCCTGCATGCCAGACCATGCGAACATGGGCGACGATATAGTCGGGATCAATGGCATCACGCCCACATGACATGATCTCAAATGACCACTTGTCAACACCAAGAATCTTGTTTAGTCGGTTAATTACTTCGCTTACTGGAATGTAGGTAAGCCTTGTCCCAGACTTGCTGAGTGTGCGCTCAACTTCTTTAGGAAATTGTTCAGATAGTTGCTGATAAAGGTTGCTCATAGTTTTTCCCTTCTAACAATGATGTTTTGTTTATACTCGCCAACTTCGCAATACTGGTCAGCATTGATTCCAATTTTGGCTAGTTCCTTGACACGCCAATATGATGGCTGAACAAAGTCCAACATCTTCTTGGCTATCTCTGCTGGAGATAGTAGTACTTCACCAGTATCCATGTCAACAGACATATCAATTAGTCTTTTCGTTACGGCGTTAGCCAAGTCCTCATGAACCCACTTCTTGCGATCAGCAGCAGACTTGATTTCAATACGGGCTTTGCCAACCTCCATGTCGCTGATTTCTGCGCTCTGAAGAATAGAAAGCACTTTTGACGAATAGAAGCCATACATGTCAGAAACTTGACCTTTGACTTCATTCAAGTCAACCAGCGATTGGGCAATATCTTCAATTGGCGGGCTTGAGTCAAGAAATTCATGGAGCGCTTTTTCTGCATCCATAATTGTTTTGACAAGACGGCGGATAACTTCTTCGCCAGTTTCCATTTCTACCTCTCTAAGTAACTATGTATCTAGGTATGTCAAATGATGATACTTGCTCTTTTCCTCTGTGGCAACCCCAGACCAGCAAGATATGTAAATGCCCCAACAGCGGAGTCAACTTGGTCGTCATGATTCGTTGACTCAGGGAACGAGGCAAATTCATCCAGCCAGTCTGTAAGCCACGAGCCACGAACAAGACGCACATTACCGTTGGCTACAGCAGCGGCAAAAGGACGAGAACGGGTAACTTTATCGCCAGTTGACCGTATTCCGATCAGGTCATAACCCGGCACAACATAACGGGCATATTGGTCAATTAGTGCTTTGCCGCTAGAGCCTGGTTCTTGTTCCATACGAATAGAAACAAGTTTTCCGTCCTCCATGGCTGTCTGCGCTATCAGTTGCTCAACTTTGTCACCTTTTGCCCTAATTTTACGGACATCAAGAACATAGGCAATTCCTTGGTCAAACAACATCAAGGTGCCAACCGTCCAGTCTGGGTCGGGGTTGCTTGCTGATGGCTCCGTAGCCGCCAAGTCCCAGAATCGTACTGCCCGTGCCGTAGATGTGACTTGTGGCACATCAATCGGGTCTATAATGACAAAATCCTCTCTATTGAATAGTGATCCAAGACTGGTTGACCACCAGTCTCCCATCTCAAGTCGCCGTCTTTCAACTGGGTCAAGGGCTGAAAGTGCTTGCCGATAGGAGGCAGCATCAATACCTGGGTTGTCAGTCAGAAGCGAGGGAACAAAAATACGACCGTGTTCCTGCCCCTCAACAATAAACCTTTGCCGAACCCAGTTCGGTGCAGGGTTTGAGGCGGCACGCATACGAAGAGGGACTTGAGATACTGGTCCAGAAGCGGGTCGGCGGAGACGCGAGAACAGATAGCGATAATCCGACTCCCGAATTTCGGTAACTTCGTCCATCCCAATGAACTGAAACTCAGAACCTTTGTAGCGTAAATAGTCATTAGTATTATTTAGATATCCGAAAGAAATGCGTGCCCCAGAGGGGAATGTCGCAACATAAGAGTTTGCATTCCAATGAATATCGTCATAATTAGCGATCCACGCCTTAAATCTGTCCATCAATGCGCCAGGGAGCGAAAGGTCAGCAAAGGTACGGCGGAAAAGAATTGCCGAGTATTGGGGGACATCAACATATTGGAGAGCAGACATCAATAACGCTGATGACTTGCCACCACCAGCAGCACCACCAAATAGTGCTTCTAGGGCATAAGTGCGAAGAAATACTTTTTGCGTTATTGACGGCTCTTCAGGGCAATAAACTGGTTCTTTTGGCTGGAGGTATTCCAGCACTGCATTCCAATCGGGCATATAGATAAACTCCAGTCCTTTTGTACTGTACTATGTAGTTTGACTGCGCTAAGGTATGAACTGCATGGCACCTAAAAAGAAATCAAATCTGTCTTTCTTCCTCATCAAAGCAAAACTTGTAAAGTTAGTACAAACTTTGGCAAGACCAATGAATCGTGGCAATGCTGCACATTTGATGATGATTTTGTTTGTATCATTAAATGCTATAGGTGCATGGATGTTTGCGCCGAAACTTGGTTTTATTACTGCTGGTGTGTGCTCTGGTATCTACGGATACCTGCTGGGAAGAGATTAAAATATGGCATGGAATTCCAATAAGTCTCTGAATAATCAGGATCAAAAATCAATCCTGAGCGCGGGGGCACCAGTAGCCTTTAACCCATCGTTTTCTGGAAAACCGTATAGTGATTCATGGGATATTGAACGCGCATATCGCGAAGGCGTACAAAAAATTACATGGGTTTTCCGCTGTATTGACGCAATCGCAGGAAACCAAGCGCGACTCCCCATCATTCTCAAAGAAGATAATTCTCCTCAGGGAAGCATTGTCACACGAAACCGCGGACCGCTGATTGACATCCTAAACTCAAAGTCTAACCAAGGTGAAAACTCATTCATCTTCCGTTACAGACTCTCAGCGCAACTTCTGATGAGCAGTAGGGGTGCATTTGTTGAAAAGGTGCGCGGACGCGATGGGCGGATCATCGCACTACATTTGCTTCCACCACAACACACAAAGCCGATTCCAGATGCCAAAAATTTTGTTGCTGGGTATGAGGTTGATATGCGTAATGGTACAAAAGTTACGCTTAAACCGCAGGATGTTATGTGGGTACGCCGCCCGCATCCGCTAGATCCATATCTTTCAATCACCCCAATGGAGTCTGCTGGGGTTGCTATTGAAATTGAAAATCTTGCAAAACTTTATAACCGCAACTACTTGTTGAACGATGGTCGTCCGGGCGCACTGCTCGTTGTCCGTGGAGAAATGGACGATGACGACAAGGATGAACTGCGGAGCAGATTCCGTGGGAATCTTTCTAAGACTGGTTCAGTATCGGTTATCTCTGCTGATGATGGAGTGGATTTTCTTGATACTTCAGCGTCCCCACGGGATGCTGCATATATGCAGATGCGGCAGATTACCAAGGAAGAAATTCTGTCGGCATTTGGCGTTCCTGAGTCAGCAATTGGTAATGCCGCAGGAAGAACATTCTCAAATGCTGGAGAAGAACTTCGCGTGTTTTGGATGGAGACAATGCTTCCCCATCTAGACATGCTGGCGCGAGCGTTTGATGAACTAGATGATCGTTATTATGTTGATTTTGACACGAGCAGTGTTCCGATTCTCATCATTGCAAAACAGGAACGCCAACGCTACTTGATGGATGAATTCCAGCAGGGCTTGATTAGCGTCAATGAGTACCGTGATGGAACTGGTAAAAAGAAAGTTGATTCTGATCTCGCTGACAGCCTTCTGCAGAATCCGAACCAAACACCAATCGCTAACACGGAAAAACCGTTTAAGCCAGAGCAACAAGTCCCTGTTGATATGCCTGCGGGCGCTGCAGCACCACCAGGTCTGCCAGTCACATCTCCAGAAATGCCAGCAACACCCCCAGTTGAGGGTGCCCAACCGACGGAGCCAGCACCCCCAATGGCAAGCCCAGAAACTGGGATTGCACCAACTCCAGAAGGGGCGTTGAGCGCCAATTTTGGTTTGATTGAGTTTAAGTCGGATGAATTTACTGATGAGTGGGATACCAAGGCAGAACAGGATTCTGACAGATGGACAGAGATCCTTGATCGTGCGCTTGAGCGCTACTTTGAGCGCCAACAACGAGTAATTCTAGAGAAGTCAGCAGGAGCAAAATCGCGCCGTGCCCTTAACTCAAAGACACTAGATGTTGATCAAATTTTTGATTCAGAAGTGTGGAAAAAGCAACTTGACGATGATATTCGTCCAATGTTGAAAGCAATCGCAACTGATGCTGTTGCTCTTTCGGCTCAACGAAGCGGAATGCCGCCAGATGTTGAAGAGGCAGAAATTGACAAAATTGTTGACGAGCAAATGCAGCGATTGCAAAAGTCCAACTCAACAACAAAAGAAGAAATCACCGCCGCAATTCTTATTGCCCTATCCCTTGGAGATGACGAGGACAGAATGGGTTTGCTGAAAGCAGCACTCATTGCAATCTTCGCAAATCTTCTTAGTAAGCGAAAGCGTATTATGGCAGAGCAGGAGGCTCAGGCGGCACATAACGCTGGCGTTTACCTCGGCGGAACACGGATGGGTGGTTTGACAAAGACTTGGGTAACCCGTAAGGACTCGCGTGTTCGCGGGGAACATGTGCTTCTACACGGAAAGACTGTTGATATGAAGGATGGGTTCACTGTTGGTGAATCTATTTTGCGCTTCCCTGGTGACCCATTAGCGCCACTGAATTTGACAATAAATTGCAGATGCAGACTAAGGTTTGACTAATGATATTGACTGCTCTTTCTCCCAGCAGTTTTAGCAACTTTATTTCGTCACACGAAGTTGCAATTGTTGATTTCTGGGCAGAATGGTGTGGTCCATGTCAAATAATGGGACCAGTTCTTGAGGCATTAGCAGAAGAATTCAATGGTCTTGTTGGATTTGGTGCAGTCAATGTTGATCAACAGCCGAGTCTTTCGGAAAGTGCTGCTGTCATGAATATCCCAACCTTGATCATCTATGACAATGGCATTGAGGCTGGTCGTTTAGTCGGCATCAGGTCAAAAGACTCGTTGAGAAAAATTATTACTGACTATCTGCCAGACTTTTAGTAAACTGCCTATAGTTTCAGGAAAGTCGCTCTAAAAAAATCAGATTGTTGCTGAAAATAAAGCATTTATGGTTTATTGTTTAATCTGTATCTTCAGGAGCATGCATGACTAACGAAACAGACGCTTTTATTGACACGCAGTACAAGGCAATGCAGGGACAAGTCAATATTGACGAAGCCCAAGGGATTGTTGAATGTTTTGTTGCTGGTCTTGGAAATAAAGACTCCGTTGGCGACATTTGCCTCCCTGGTGCATTTACTGAAAGTCTGAAGCGCCGTAAGCCTCGCGTTGTGTGGGGACATAACTGGAACGAGCCAATCGGAAAAGTTCTTGAAATCTATGAGGTTCCCCCAAGCGATCCACGACTTCCGTTGAAAATGAAGCGTGCAGGTATTGGCGGACTTTATGCGAAAGTTCAATTCAATTTGAAATCGGAGCGTGGTCGTCAGGCATTTGCGGATGTTGCGTTCTTTGGTGAAGAGCAAGAATGGTCAATTGGATACAAAACCCTCAATGCTGACTACGACAGCCAACGGCAGGCAAATTTGCTTCGTGAAGTTGAACTTTATGAGGTTTCTCCCGTGCTTCATGGGGCTAATCAATTGACTGGGACAATCTCCATCAAGGGAGATCAACCACTCAAGGATCCAGAAGGCGGTCTAACTGCTGCTGGTCGCCGTTTCTATAAAGAAACAGAAGGTGCAAACCTAAAGCCTGGGGTTCGTGGTGCTGCGGACACGCCCCAAAAGATGCGCCGTAAGGGTTCATTTCTTACTCGTTTCTTTACAAACCCGTCTGGCCCAATGAAAGATGAGAACGGAAAACCAACCCGTCTTGCACTATCTGCCGCTGCTTGGGGAGAGCCAGTACCACAGAATATGGAAGACGCTGCAAAACTAGCCGCCAAGGGTCGCAAATTGCTGGAGAAGTACGCTGCGACAAAGGAAAAGGCATACGCTGACCTTGAAAAAATTTATGAAGTTAGCGATGATGAGGGCGACGACGCTGACTATATGGGACCGCGAGGCGAGGACGGCGGGGTTCCCGCAATGAATCCAGCAATGGGTCGGGTCGGAAATCTTGCACGGGCACTCGCTATGCGTTTTGGTGGTGCTGTTCGCCTTCGTTCAGCAGATCCAAACCTTGTTGTATTTGATCACATGGACGAGAATAAAGTAAAGAGAACGCTCCGAGTTTCATACCATTTTGATGGCGATGAATTTATGTTTGGTAATCCAAGCGAGGTTCGTCCAGAAACCGTTTACTTGCCAGTCCGAGATGATGTTAATGGAAGCATTGATTCAGGGGACGAAAATGGCGAAGACAATGAAGCGCCATTCATGCAGCAATATATGGACGATATGGAAGATTACCCTGCAATGCCTGCTGGTATGAAGCCAAAGGTTTGTGGCTGTAAGTCGTGCAACCCAGAGAAAAAAGAGGATGATATGCATAACTCTTTCCAAGACGGAATCAAGGCACCAATCCCCCCTGATGCAATTCCACAGGAGAGAATCACTGGCGATGTCCTGCGAGGCTACGGTCCGCGCAGAGGAAATCTTGAGCAGTTGCTCCGTTACTGGCGACCAATTATGCGTCGCGAGGGCGGATTCCGTCGTTGTCGCGTAATTCTTGCTAACCATCCAGAGTTGTACCCATTGAACAATATTTGCGCTTGGTTGCATCATGAAACTACGGGCTTGTGGCCGAATGAAGGGTGCCATCACCCCGGTATGAAGAATTGCCGTCGCAAAATTCGTGGTGTGGTCAACGGTTCAATTTGGGACAACAACGAGTGGAATGATCGTCTATCGCGCCTCGCACCAGACAAGGGCAAGGGTCTGGGTATGGACGAGTATGAGGAAGATGATATGAACTCAATGTCTCCTGCTCAAGTTGAGGAAAAGGCGATGTACCGCCTCAAGGAATTCCTTGACGCGCAGCCAGAATTTGTCAAGTTTATTGAGGATAATGACAACTGGGTTCACGAGGGTGACGATGAGGATAATTCCCCGACAATCCATGTGATGGTTGGTGAAGACGGCATGCCTAAGAAGGGCTGCGGCTGCGGATGTGGTGGAGGCGGAGGATGCGGATCAGGCTCGTCCGCTCTTTCGGGAGTCATGGCTGCGCTTGCTCAACTCGGAAAGTCATTTGACGAAGAGGTGAGCACAAAGTCAGGGCGTGTTATCAGCAACCGCAATATGCAAAAACTTCGTCAGGCAATGACGCTGTTGGAAGATGTTGTTGCTGCTTCGGCACCAACAGAACCAGCAGTGCAAGTTAAGTCAGATGGTTCAATCAGACTCGTTTCAACGATTGACACAGTTACTGAATTGAAGTCATTCATTGACCCAATTCTTAACTACCACGGACTAGATGCGCACATTGATGGTGCTGGGATCTATCTTGGGTCTGTAGTATCAACAGAAGCAAAATCTGCAATGATTAACGCGGTAAGCGCGTATAAAGAATTGTGGAATAAGAAAAACCACTGACAAAGGCATACTCGTATGAGTTATACTTCTCAAAGCGGTTTACCAAAAATAACACAAAAATTTCATTGCATGGTTTCAGGCGAAAAGCGAATGCAACCATGTTCTGGATGTTCAAATCCTAAAGGTTGTATTTCATCAACCATGCAATACAAGGAGACAGACGAAATGGCAGATCAGCCAACAGTAAAACTGGCAGCAGATGGAAGCATCACATGTGCAAAGGGTCTGCCCTTGTCTGAGTGCGGGTACAAGGTTGGACAAGCAGTATGCGGCAAGTGCGGAGCACAAGCCGTCGCAGTGAAGTCTGATGAACTGAACGAAGATGGTTGGGTGACCGTCACTGATGTAAAGGGCGGTTCGCCAATGTCAAACATGGCTGCCAGTGTTGAGGATGAAATGATGGACGAGACACCAGCCAAGAAGCGCAAGAAGGCTCGTGCCAAGCGCATGGAAACAATGGGTGTTAAGTCTGCTGAATGGGATGACGACTCATTTGTATGTGCTTTTGAACGCAAGATGTACCCCGGCAATTCCGCTGTTTGTGCACAGTGCCCCGGCGGTTGCGCCCCAGAACAAGACATGCCCTCGCTCCTTGAAGTTGAAGGAATTGCGGAAGACATGTTTGCTGGCAAGGTTCTTGATTCGGGATACTCGGATGAGACCGACATCTTTGTCGTTGATGTTCAGCGCAAAGACGGGAAGCCGATTGAAGCATTCTTTGATGGCACATCTGGAGAGTGCATGGGTTGGCACCTTCTGAACGAGAGCGTCATTGGCGAAGTCGCAGAAATTTCTGGAACTAAAGTTATTTCGTTCAATGAGGCGGCAGAACTTGCTGTCAAGTCCATTGAAGGTGATGTCATCAGTGTTGATGCTGACATGTTTGAAGGATATGACGCTTTTGCTGTTGAAGTAGAAGGCATTGACGGGAAGTCATATGATGTGTTCGTCGGTCTTGACGGAGAAATCTTGGGCTGGGACGAATACGATGCCGAGGAAGCAGCAGACATTGATGCAGAAGTCGCAGATCTTGCACTGAAGCGTATGTACAGCGAAGAAACTCGTCAGGAAATGGCTGATGCGGGCGAGGCTCTTCCAGATGGATCATTCCCAATCAAGGACGAAGCAGACCTCCAAAATGCAATTCAGGCTTATGGTCGTGCAGGTGACAAAGCCGCAGCCAAAGCACACATCATGAAGCGTGCAAAAGAACTCGGTAAAGAAGACATGATTCCAGATAATTGGGATGATGAAAAGACATACATGATGGAAGACGACGAAAAGATGCCGAAAGAAAAGTCTGCGGAAGACATTGAGGCATCTAAGTTCCTTGCCGACCTTCTTGAGTTTGAAATGTTGGCAACCGAAGAGGGAGTTGGAGAATAATTATGGCAAAGAAGGTTCGTCAGCCAAGCGCGACTGGATTCATTGTGGAGACTTCTGTTGAAGAAGTTGAAACTAAGGCACCAGAAGCGGTCAAGAAGAAGGCTGTTAAGAAATCAGAAGACAAGCCAGAACCAGCAGTTGTTGAAGCAGCAGTTGCTGAAGAGGCACCAGCGGTTGATGCTGCGGAAGAAGTTGCTCCAGCGGAAGCGCCAGCAGAGGAACCTGCAGAACAGCCAGCAGAGTAAGTTTGCCAGAGGTTTCTGGTGGGCGAAGAAAACGCTTCCTTTGATGCAACACAGCGCTTAACGCGTATAGCCGATTCATTTTTTCGTATTGCATCATCTGTAAATACGAAAGGTTTTCTTGGGCGGTCGCTTGGTGAGCATGAAGGATACCCAAGTGTTGGTGTCAGTGCTGCACGGCGGTCTGGCGTTATTGTTGACGATGCTGGCAAAATGCGGTGCCCACCAGGGACACCAAACGCCAATCAGTTCACGGACATCAACATGTCCAATTGCGCTGTTCCCAGTGCAGAGACCGTTGCACGACAGGCTGCGGATGCAGCATCGGAAATTGCGAAAAAATCCATTGATGGATTCCGTCGCTCGTCATTTACGAAGAAACCAAAAACCAGAGAGTCAATCCCCCACGCAAAAGTAGCGTTTGCTGACAATGATGGTTTTCTTGAGCAACGCCGCATCCCTGTAGGCAATCAAGTCGTATCACCCAGTGACGGTTCTATTCGGACACTTTCATCTGTTGACGACTCAATCAAGCATGTTTCTGAAGGTGGGGCATTGTCCGATATCCCTGATGAACATTTAATTAGGGCAATAATTGGGAATGTTGACCAAGCAAATAGTGACACCACAAAACGATTCCAACAAGTCGGACATGGCGGTGGTGTGAATGGGATGCTTAGGTTAAAAGATAAGAGAACTGGTGCTTTGCTCGGCGTTAAGTACCACGACTTGGGATCTAGCCAAACAATGCGCCCTGCTGGTGTTGAAGCAAAAAACGAAGCACTATCAGAACTTCTTCTTGAACATATGGGTTTTGAACCAATGCCCATGCGCCTAGTCCCAGTTACAGAAAACCGTACATATTCTTGGGGCGATATGGAATCAGCGCTTCATGTTGGTTTAGTTACAGAACTTGCACATAACCGCCATAATGGAGCAATTGAAAGCGCTCGGATTGATGAAAGAACTGGTCCGGGCTACAACTATAACGCGGACATTGAATCACAGGTGCGCATGGGTGTCCTTGACCTAGTGCTCGGGAATAGGGATCGCCACGAGGGTAATTTCCTTATTGCACGAGATGGGAATAATCCAGGTGAGTTTATTCCCATTGATCACTCCATTGTTATGGAGTACGGCGGTGAACCAACTTCGCTTGAATCCCTCATGCCCCCATTACTTCACTTAGAGACAGATCAATCAGTTTCCAAAATGATTATTGACGGTAAAAGGGATGAAGTCGTCAATATGGTGGCAAAAGTGCAAGAAAATCTGCGCGGTATTGAAATTGACAAATTGAAACAAGGAAGCGAGAACATATTTTCTCACCTTGCATCAATGGGTTTTGGGGCAAGCCCTGATGAAAAGAAAAAATTTGATCATCTTCTTGCAAGTATTGAAATTGCAAAAAACTCAACACCAGATGAGTTAGTGGAAAAAATGTTTCCGAAATGGAAAGTTGATCTATATAAAAAACAGTTAGAGCAGTCTGGAGTAATTCAGCAGCCGATCATGGATCTTGCCGCACTAGCAAATCGCTCTGGTGGTCCTGTGGGGAATATTGACCTATGAAGTACGCGATGATTTTTGGCGATGAATTGACAAAGTTTGAACCAATCGTATTTGTCTACAATAACGGAAAGTATGAAGTTCTTTGCGAATCAGCAAAACGGCAGCAACACTACTATACGCATCTAGCGTCAAGAAAATATGATAATTTTGAAAAGTTTCTTTCTACATTCTCATATTTCAATATTGAGTCTGGTGAAGTGACAGATGATATAGAATTATTGCTGAATAAACTCCGCGCAAAATTTGGTCTACTTCAACTTGCTACACAAGAAACAGAAGCAAATACTGCAGATAGACAGCAGGAAAACCCCGCAGATGCAGCCATTCTTAAAATGAGCAGAAGACTGAGAACTGGGAATAATGAAAACTGATCATCCAACATCAATAAAATCCATTCTCAGACATCAACGCCCAACGATGCTTCGCGATACAAAAGTAAAGAGAACAGTTGTTATTGATGGCTATAAAACCATCTCCTACTCGCCAAGCAGTACAAAATCTTCAGCCAAGCGTCATAGTGCGAATGGAAAAATCATTCCAAAGCGCCCACTTGAGCCTTATATCCGTTCCAAGTCACAAATTTTGCGTGCTGATACTGGTTTAGATAACCGCAATATCTTGAACTTTAAGGCACTTGCTTTTAGTAGAGCAGTAAAACCGCGAGTTGGCTCATCGGTAGATGTTAAATACATTGATGATCAACTGAATACAAAAGTCGGAACTATCGCCTCCAGCGGTCGTGTCGGGCAGTCACTCCAAGGTGTTGGAACAATTGCCATCCCTGGCGATACTTCTGGAATTAGAAGCCCGCTGCGTTCAAGACTTTACAGCGCGTTGACACCTGGTGGAAGTGGAATGCGCAGACCGCATTTCCCGAACAAACCAACACGGGGTTTCCGTTGCCCTGCTGGGTTTGCCTTTGGTGGAAGATTTACAGACCAGCGATACTCAACTTGTGGTGCGCAACTATTTGAACTGCCATCACTTGGCAGGACTATTGGTCGTGCGCTTTCCTTCAATAAGCCAAACATCACACCCGCTCGTGCGGAGAGTATTTCTGAAGTTATTCAGCCTGGTGATGTGCAGGGTCGTGCAATTCAGATTTCTAGAATGGCACAAATCCCACGAAGTGCCGCAGAGAATCCAAAGGCTCGCGCCGCTGCTGCGTCGCAGGCGATCAGGACGCTTACTGGTGCTCCATCTGGAGAGGGTCGTTTGATCCGTAAAGATGGTGTTGTTCTGAGACCAATCGTCCCTTCTTCTGTTTTGCGCAATTTTGGCGGCAACCCAGATATGGAAAATGGTGTCTTGGTTAGGTCTATTGATAAGCCAGCAGATATTACTGGTGATGACCTAGCGCTTCTATCTGGACCAGCCATTCGGCAGGTTACATATGTTGCGCCGAATGGATCTGTTTTGTCCATTGAGCGTCGTCGTGATTTGACAATTGGTGAGCGTCGTAAATTTGGTCGTCAATTGAATCGCGTTGCTGGAACAAGTGATCAATATGATGTTGGTAACAACATTAGAGATTTTGCTAATAGTTCAAACGGTGCATTTAAATACTCAGAGACATTCCCTAATGTATCTAAACCACTTGACATGGTTGAGGTCACCGATAGTCAGGGGAAAAAGCAGAGCGTAAGACGCTGGGTTTTTGAAACATTCCTGAACGAAAAGGGTAAGGGAAAAATCTCTACACCAGTTGAAAGTGCAACGCTTCGTGCCGATGCCGTTGACCTTAATGAGTCACCGAAGTCTGTTACGGAAGCAGTTACATATATTGACGGTGGGGGTAGCCCATTTGATGTTCCAGCAGAGTTCGTATCTGATGCACTTCGTAGAAGCAATAAATACCAGTCACGAAAACTTGGAACTGGGAGTATTGAGTATTCGGACAACGGAAAAATTATTTACCAAGTACCCGAGACGAAGAAGAACGGTTCAATCGCAGAGCGCTATTACGCAGACCTCGCCTCACAGATGGGTTTGAGCATGCCTCCAGTCCGTTTTGCTGGGTCAGCGGCAAGCCGCGAAACAATCATTGGTGATGTCGTCAATGATGGAAATAGGATTGACTACTCACAGCCATTTGAAAAGATTGATAGCGGTGATGTCCTTAGGACATTCTTCGCGGATTTTCTTACCGATGCTCGTGATCGTTCGCCTGCAACACTCCGTCCAGTCCGTACACAGCAGAAACTAACTGTTGTCCCATCCGCTAATGAACTTTCAGCGCTTGCAGGACTTAACTCTTCAGAGATAAGCAAGAGATTCAACCTTGACCTGCCAAGTTATTTAAACAATAGACAGGCAAGTATTTTTAGATCACGATTTAATGCTGCATCAGTTGACGATAAAAAGCAACTTGTTTCGCTTTATGATACTCTTATTGATAGAGCAAAAAAGTTCAACTGGACAGAGTATGCAAGCCGCATTTCCGCCGATGGAAATCTTTCAGATGCGGAGCAAGCGCATTTAAATATTCTAAAAAGACTATTTAATAAGAGACTTGATATTCTCGTAAAGCAAAAACAACAAACAATACAATTGCTTGGAATTTAATATGCAGTCAGCATTTATCATTAATGACAAAACAGGATCACCATACGCTGTAATTGGTGTATTGAATGGTGGTACACAGTTTTATCCAATAGTTGAAAATGCTCGCACATGGTCTGGTTGGATGCAAGATGAATTTGCTGCACGGAAAATTACACGCGAAGAACTTGTAGCCACGCTTGATAATTCAATGCAAATTGAGGGTCCGCTCTCTATGAGTCGCGGGAACAAACTCAAGGTTGAAGAACTGCTTAAAAAGGCAAAAAAACCATCGCAGGTTGCGCTAATTGAGTCAGCAAAACAAATGACTGAAAAGTCAGAGAATTTGCCAGTAATTTCTCTTATTGATGCACATATCAGCGACCTTGAGGATACAGATTGGAAGAATGTTGTTAACTTCAAGGCAAAATCATTTATTGCAGATGCCAATAAATCAACATTTGCTTATGAGGTAAAGAGAACTCGTGCTGTTTGGGATCCATCTTTGTCGGTTCCAGGGACAGAGCGACGCGGCGGTTGGCGCTGTCCAGTTGGGACGCGATACGGCGGTCAAATCACAGATCGTTTCGGGCGCAACTGTGGATGGGGTGTCGCACGACGATTAGCAAATGAGATCTCTGACTTAGGCGAACGGTTGGAGAATGTCGGTGATCGTCGTATGGCTCGGCGTGTTGAGCGCCGTAATGCTCGTATGGTTCGTCGCCTTGAAGGTGGTGCTGGTCGGATTGAACGAGCAGCCCGTGGGGTTGCAAATGCGCTAGAAAGCGACAGGAAGCCGCAAGCAC
>Ga0222713_10003854_pt1 | contig 15287 bp, 14 predicted proteins | sample C33_649DmetaG_FD_165061 | JGI IMG/M metagenome (GOLD analysis project Ga0222713, IMG submission 165061) | Estuarine water microbial communities from San Francisco Bay, California, United States - C33_649D | ecosystem: Environmental > Aquatic > Marine > Unclassified | place: USA: California...
AGGAGCTTTCTATGCTTATCCGTCTGTTAAAGGTGTTCTTAACAAAGAGATTAATGGCCGCACTCCAACTACTTCTGCTGAGCTTGCTACGATCATATTGGAAGAGGCCGAAGTAGCAGTTGTTCCTGGTGAGGCCTTTGGGCCATCTGGATATATCAGACTCTCTTATGCCACATCAGATGAAGACATTATTGAAGGTGTGACAAGGATAAAGAAGCTACTGAGCTAATTACTATCCCCTCTTAATCGCCAGGTCGGAGGTTCGAGTCCCTCACCACCCACTCATTTTTTCTTATAGCCCTTTGGGCAAACAGGTTTTATTGCAGTCACCTTCTTGACTACTTTTCCCTTAATGCATTGAATCGTAGACTTTCCAGCTACAACTTGTTGGGCCACAAAATCTTCAGCTTGCTTGATTAAATCTAAATGCTTATAAATTGGAGAAAAAACAGCAAGCTCTCGGGGGTGTTTTTCATTAGCAGGGGCATTAGATGCTCCACAGGCATAGAAATTCATTCCAGATGAAAAGGCTTGCCCCACATAAATTACCTTCCCTTTATAGGTGGTTGTCATCCCACTACCAGAGTCACCAGGACAGGATGAAAGATTTGTTAACAGTGTTTCTTTTGCCACATCAGTAAGTTGCTGGCCTTGCAACCATGGAAAATCAGACTTGGGAGCCAAGTTGGATCTCATAATTCGCGGAAGCTCACTTGGGCTTTTATTGGGATTATTCCGATCCTCAGCACACGGATTCTTTTGCCCAGGATCACAACGATCTCGATACTCACCGTAGCCATGGAAAACTACCTCTGCTCGTGCCTTAACTAATTCAGCCTCATCTTCTGCAGTCATCAAATTTGCTGCAGATATGCTGGCTAAATCTCTATCTAATACAAGAACAATAAAGTCGTTTTGTCCGCCCATTGATGATTTTTTATAGTCACCCACAAAAGTCTTAATAACCTTTGCTCTACCTTCAGTACTTTTGACTGAGGAGTTAGGTTTACCTACAGTTATATACTTTGGCTCATTCAAAATGCGATCACCATTGGCCTCAAACCGGTAATGGGAGTGTGCAGCGCTAAAGACGATACGTGGTGAATATAGGTATCCACTCCACCCTGCCATTAAGTTAACCTCTGAAGGACCTTGCTGGCCAAAGATTGGAACTGCACGGGGGTTATCGAGATTGACTGGCGCATTTAATCCAGCCTGAGAAACAGACGTCGAAGAGAAAAACAGCGCGCTCATAGCCAAAAGGGCTAGAGCAACTTTGCGCATACCTCAACTTAACAGCCAATCTTTCTCTGTCAAGAGTTTTGCAGAACCCAAGCTCCCGCGATCGAGTTCAAAATCTAGAAAATGTCAGACCCCATCCCTAATATGGGTGGTGGATCAAGACCGGTCACATCAATATGTGGAGCACGAGAATACATAACCCCTATTGGGGTTTGAACCCCTCACAACCCACTTATATAAGTGAATCTGAGTTCTATGTCCAAACCTTGGATAGTGGATATATCTGCCAAAACGTTATAGTCCAGTATTCAAACTAATTTTTTAGTAAATGAGTCAATGTTGTGATGTTGAGTTCAGCAGCCTTAGCCTTTACTCAATCTGAAACTTTTTTAGCCCTTTAAGATTAGAACTTTAGACCCATCGTCCATTCATCAACGTTCTTGTCAAGAAGAGTAAAACCCAATTTGGTATAAAAAGTAAAGGCTCTGGCATTTTGTGCGCCCATTCCTAGATGCACTCCCATCGATCCTTGCTCTCTTAGCGTGTCAAGTAAAAGATGCATCATTGCCTTGCCCACTCCACGACCTTGGGCTTTTTCAAGTAAATCTATATGTAGATGACTTGGATATTGGTTAACAACTTCTTCGGACTTAGATGGTGGATTTTGAATATAAGCATACAAATTCTTTTCAAGTTCATTGAATTTTTCTGGTGAGCGACTACTGTATTTTTCTAAAATTAAAGGCCACCATTCTTTGCTTAGAGTGCTCTCGAATGATCTTGTATCAAGTGCAGCCAGAGCATAGCCAGACACACCGTCCTGAATTAAAGTGAAGGATAAATCGGGCTGAAAACTTAAGTATGGGCCAACATAAATTTCCCCAAGCATATCTTTTTGATTGTATAAATGAGCAGCATTTGCTCCACTATCACCTGTTGCTAAACAGACATTGTATAAATCTGATCTATCTTCTGCTTGAAATTTTCGGACAAACCCACCCGAGTCAAAAGTAATGAGGCTCATGACAGAATCGTACCGAGGAACCCTTGTGTAAAACCAGAATTTCTGAAACTCTTGCCCAAAATTGAAAGAGGTCATTATGAAGTCAGAGTTTGTCGAGATTCCCTCCTTGATGCCTAAGCCAGAAATTCTCTCTTGTAAAAGGGTTCTAGCGATTCAAGCTCATTATGATGATATAGATATTGCCGTTGGTGGATTAATTGCTCAGCTAGTAAAAAATGGTGCTGAAATTCTATATGTAACAGTGACAGATGACTTAGCTGGTGTAATTGATTTAACGCTTTCTAAGGAGTTAGCTTCTTCACGCCTTCAAAGTGAAGCTGAAAATGCAGCAAAAATTCTAGGGGTGCTTGGGATTTACAATCTAAATTATCCAGATGCAGGTGACTGGAGTGTTTATCAAGCACGTCGTGACTTAATTACAGTTGTGCGCCAATTCCAGCCAGATTGTGTTATTTCTTTAGACCCTTGGTTAAATACTGAAGCTCATGCCGATCATTACAAGTCGGGCTTTGCAGCCGTAGAAGCCGTTATCTTGGCCGATGTTTTAGGGGTCCAAGGTAGTGATTTGCAGATTCCAAAAGAGTTTCATGGTAAACAAAAGCAAGAAATCAAAGCTGTTGGTCTTTTCAACTCCTCTCAAGCTAACACCTTTGTTGATATTGATCAGGTTTTAGAGACAAAATTAGCTGCTGTCTCCCAATATGTTAGTCAATTCACAGATGAATCTATGGCTGCAATGTTGGTTGCTCTCCCTGAAAGATCCAAGCATTTTGCAGGAATTGGTCATTCCTCAAATAAGTTAAGTAAAGAAGTTACATACTCTGAATGCCTAAAAGTTTTAAGTGCGGATGCCCTTCATGCCGCTCGTTAATACTTTGACAGCATACCAAAAAGCTCGGCTACATCTACTTAACTTAATAATCTCATCACCACAAGGGTCACGTTTGCCTGGTGAACGTGAAATAGCACAAGATTGTAAGGTTGCAAGAATGACCATTCGTCGCGCAATTGATCAGTTAATACAAGAACAAAAACTAGAAAGGCGAGTTGGATCTGGTACTTTCATCACCTATACACCAATTATTCATAAGTTCCGATTAAAGTCATTTACTGAAGAGATGACCAGTTTGGGACTTAAACCTAGTTCAAAACTTCTCATTTTTAAGTATGTAAAGGCTGATGCTATAAAGTCTTCACTTCTCAATGTGCCGATCGGTTCTGTACTTCTTAAATTCTCACGTCTAAGACTTGCTGAAGGAGTCGTATTAGGGGTTGAGACTATTTTCCTTCCAAACGCATACTTTCCTGGCATAAAGGAAGAGGATTTGAGTGGCTCTCTCTATAGCCTTTTGCATGAAAGATATGGAATTCAAATTATCAATGCAAATACCAGTTTCTCTGCATCTATTCCGAGTCAAGAAGTAGCTGACCAGTTGGAAATCCAAAAGAATAGAGCCTGCTTGGAGCTTGAAATGACCGACCTAGATCAAAATGGTCGAATAATCATGCTTGCAAAATGTGTTTATATTGGTAATCAATATAAATTAAATCTATCTTTCGATACAGTATAGTTCAGAGATAGTAATCGAAAGAGGATGTGCTATGAATAAATTACTTGGAGCTACTACTGAAGAAAGCGCTTTATATGAAAGTTTCATTAAGCGACATAAGGTATTTTTAAACTCCGGATTTAGCAAAATTACTGTCAGTGAAAATTCTAAACTTGGACCAGAAGAATCAATCGTTACTACCTCGCTGACAATAGATAAAATTTCAACAATTGAGAGATCAACATACGCAGGATTTCGCTACGCACTTAATGTCCTTCTTAAATCTCTGTTAATGAATGTAGCTGTTACTAATCATAAGCATTCTCCAAAATTTGCCCTTAGAGGTGTCATCGAAGGCTTCTATGGAACTCCTTGGAGCCACGAACAAAGGTTGCGCGGGCTAGCTCACTTTTCAGATTTCGGTTTTAATCGTTACCTGCTAGCACCCAAGGATGATCCATGGCATAGATACGACTGGCGCTCATCACTCAGTGAAGATTTTTTAAATCGAGTTTCAGATTTGCTCTTGGAGGGTAGTCTGAACGGGATTACCGTTGCAGTTGCAATTTCGCCAGGTCTGACAGTTGAATACTCAGATGTTCACGATGTAGAAGCGATAATGGTGCGCTTCAAGCAACTCCACAGTATTGGTGTACGCGAATTTGGACTTTTTCTCGATGACATTCCAGCGCGTTTACAAAGCAAGAATGACACTGAGCAATTTGATACCATTATGCAGGCGCATAGTTATTACTGTAACGCAGTCTGGAGAGAGTTAAAGATTCTAGATTCTGCAAATACATTAGCGGTTTGTCCTTTGCAGTATCACGGTAAAGCCACTGAAGAATACATTACTGAATTTGGCAAGGCCCTTGATCCTGACATAGCTTTAATTTGGACGGGACGCGAGATTTGCTCTGAGTATCTTGATGTTTCTGATGCCAAAGTGTTTAAAGCCAACACTAATCACATTCCATTGTATTGGGACAATTATCCTGTGAATGACGTTGCCATGTTGCACGAGTTACATGTTGGGCCAATCGAAGGACGGGAAAAAGGTTTAGAGAATTATTCACTTGGATACTTTGCCAACCCAATGGATCGTTTTGAACTTTCACTCATCTCTTTAAGTACTATCGGTGATTATCTGTGGGATACGCAAGGCTATGAGCCACAGGTTGCCTGGGAATATTCGCTTACTCTTTTAGTCGATGATCCCAGCGATCGCGTTGCAGTCCGTAATCTCCTGCGGGCATGCTTTGAATCTTGCCTGCGAGTAAATCCAGCTCCAGATTTTAGTGCAATTTTAGAGGCGGCCTCCTTCTCCTGGAAAACTGGCAAACCTGTTCAAGCAGGAAAACTGATTGAGGCCCATGGCAACCAGATGCTCAGCGATGTTGCAACAATGAAATCAGCAAAATTCTCTAAACCACACTGGCGCGAAGAATCCTTGAAATGGCTAACAAAGTATGAGGCAGTTGGAATAGCACTTCTAGAGATAGCCAGGATTTTAAGTAGTTGCGGTATCTCCAAAAATTCAAATCTAAGTGGAACAAAGGCTGATCTAGATAAAATCAATTCAATTCGGGCATCCCTGAATTCAGATCCAACTCGTTTATTTGGCAGTGGCCTTGATATGACATTGGCTGAATTAGCTGATGAGATTCGCTGGTCACTAACCGCTTAGCGCCTCTTTCCATTCCTCACTCAAATACTTCCACTCACCTTCAATCATGGTCGCACAAACCTCAGAGTCGGTGTTCAATAGTACTAAGTCAGCCAATTTCCCAATTTCAATCGAACCAATATCTGATTCCCTACCCAAAATCTTTGCCGCATTCAGAGACGATATTTTGCTTAATTCCGGCTGACTTAGCCGAGCAAACTTAGCTGCATTTTGATAAACCATATTCATAGTAAGCGCGCTTCCAGCGAGAGTGTCTGTACCCGCAAGCACAATCTTTCCACCTATTTTTGTTACCGCTCTATCTGATTGAGCACCATACTCTCCATCTGAAAGCCCTGCCAAAAATGTGGCATCAGTTATTAGATTAATTCGATCAATACCTTTACATTTCAATGCAATTCTAAATATTGCTTCATGAATATGAATGCCATCTAGAATTAGTTCAGCAAAAATCTCTTCATTTTCCAGAATAGCTCCAACCACTCCTGGATCACGGTGTAAAAGTGGTGACATGGCATTGAATAAATGAGTAGTAGATTTCGCGCCTGCTTTTATTCCCTCAACCACCTGGGCATAAGAGGCATTTGAGTGCCCAATCGATGAAACAATATTTTTGTTTGATAAATATCTAATCATCTCTAATCCACCCGAAATTTCTGGAGCTACAGTAACCATTGATATGAAATTATCTGCAGCTGAAATAACTTCATCAATTGCCAGCAAATCACCTACTCTTAATTGCGAGACAACATGTGCACCAGGCTTATGTTCTGAGATGAATGGACCTTCGGTATGAATTCCTAAAACTTTAGAACCACTTTTATTTGATCTAGAACTCTCTGCCAAGGAATTCAATATCGCTAATAAACTTGAGAATTCTGTAGTGTGTGTAGATGCCAACATTGATGTTGTCCCATTTTTTAAGTGGAACTCCCGGGCTAAAATGTGCTCAGCCGGATCGATTGATGTGAAAGCTCCACCATTTCCACCATGCACATGAAGATCTATAAAACCAGGGGTTAAAGTTGCTTGTTTTATATCAAAAATTCTTTCCATGCTGCCTGAGGTAAAGTTACCTTCTGCAACTTTTACAATCCTACCTTTGACAATTTCCAGAAAACCATTGGAAATTACACTTTCAGGTAGGACAATCCGTGCATTCTTGATTACACAAGTATCCAACTGCAAGTTGACCACTAATTACTCAATTGTGATTGCTGGAAACTTCAGCGGTGAATTCGCTTTATCGCCATGATCCAAATTAGCACTTACAAGTACTGGTGCAGGCAAAGAATTTAGCAAAAATAACTTGGTAGCTTCCGCATTGATTGCTTGTGCAATAAGCACAAAACAAACAGTTGAAGCTGAACAAATACTCTTACCGTCAGGTAACTCGGCAACGGCGTCACCGATCATCGATCCATTATCTAAAGATAAATCAACCACTTCGTTTAGCATTAACCCTGATGGGTGCCTTGAATCAACTGAATCACTATGTTTTTTTGAGCTCAATCCAATAACTTTTATTCCTCGTCTCTTGCAATCAAGTGCCATCTCCACGATTGCCCCGTTGCGACCAGATTGTGAGGCAATTATTACGAGGTCGTTTTCTTTGACTTTATGGTGTTCTAAAACTTTTAGACCGTTTTCAGGAATTCTCTCAGGTTGTGAATCACGAAGATCCCAGAAGGCATCTCGGTGCTCTTGACGAATATCTTGTAAATGCATTGACTGAAATATTGCCAAACCACCTGCGCGACTTGAAAACTCCATCGCTAGAGATTGTGCATGGCCAGCACCAAAAGTAAATACATTTCCACCACCAACGACTGTATCAAATATCAATTTCGCAGCTGCTCTAATTTCTGGCACCTGTCGCTTAACAGCGTCTAATCCCAGGCGAGTAATTAACTCAGCTATTGCAACTGTGTCTATCTCCTTAACTTCATCTATCTTCATTGCGACCCCTTAATTTGTTTGCTTATGCAGAATTCTTATTTGCTATACCCATCTGAAAGACCTTTAATAAATTGCTTTGAGAAAAGCGTAAATAAAAGAATTAGTGGAATTGCGCCAAGTACTAAGGCCGCAATAAGTGCCTGCCAATCATTTTGGTAAGTACCGACAAATTGTTGGATACCCAGTGTCAAAGTCTGAGTTTTAGGTCCTGCGGTGAGAATTAGTGGAAACCATAAGTCATTCCATACAGGCAGCATCGTAATTGCAGCCACAGCAGCAACACCTGGCATAACCAGCGGAAGAACTATTAGGAAAGTTTTGAACTCATTTGCGCCATCAATGCGCGCCGCTTCTTTTAGTTCATTAGACACTGTTCGAAAATTAGTAACCATTAAAATTACCCCAAGCGGTACAAAGATTCCTACATAAACAAGAATGAGAGAGAGATGTGTGTTTAAGAGATTAAATCTAACCATCATTTTTATAATTACAATCGTTCCTAGCGTAACTGGTAACATAATTCCGATTGTAAATAATCCAGCAATCATTGCTGAAAGTTTTGTGGTGTATTCTGTTATTCCATAAGCTGCTAAGCAGGAGCAAATAACCGTTAATAATGTAGCTCCTAACGTGATAATAGTGCTATTGCCATAATTTCTAACGAAATTTCCCTGTCCAATCGCACGTTTAAATCCATCTAAGGTGAAAGTCTCAGAGTTTGGGATCTTTAGTGGTCCCGTAAAAATACCTTCCACAGTTTTAAATGAATTTATAACCATTACAAATATTGGCCCAATTGCAAGTATCGCAAAAAATAGTAAAGATAAATGGACCATCAGATTTTTAGATTGATTTTTGACTCTACCTTCTCTGCGAATCATAATTGACTTGCCTTCAAACGGCGTTGCACAGTCGCAAAATATACTGCTGTGCCGAATAAAATTATGAAGAATATTACTGTAGCTGTTGCAGCTCCAAGATTCTGGTTGCCTAGATCAGGGCCCCAACCAAAGAAAGTCCGATAAAACAGTGTGCCCAGGACATCAGTGGCATAGTCCGGACCAGGCGCTCCACCGTTTAAGGCATAAATGATGTCAAAGGCATTAAAAATCCAGATAAAAGTTAAAATCGTGATTATCCCAATTTGAGGAGCTATAAGGGGAATTTTAATTCGAAAGAAAATTCGGAGATCTGATGCGCCATCCACTTGAGCCGCTTCAATAATATTGCTTGGAATTGAAATCAATGCGCTGTAGAGAAAAACCATGGGGATTCCAAGGTATTGCCAGACTGACATCAAGGTAATTGTCGGAAGCGCAGTAGCTGCTTCCCCCAGTAGAGGATAGTCAACTATTCCCCATAGTGGGTGAATGATTAATCGCCAAATGAAACCAACGATTACAACAGAGAGGGTTGTCGGGATAAACAGTAATGTGCGATAGAAACTGGTCATTCGTCGAACTCGACCCGAGGTTAAGAGGGCTGCCATACACAGAGCCGTTGGAAGTTGTACTGATGCCGCAATTAGGAAAAATTGAACGTTATGCAAAAACGCGTAAAGGAGTCTTTCGCTTGCTTCATCATTCGTAAATAGGAATTCAAAGTTTTTTAAACCAACAAATACATCTTCTTGATAGAAACTGATATATATCGTTGAGAGTAATGGAAAAACTGCAAAAAGCAGAAAAAAGGTCAGGGCTGGAGAGGTAAACAGCAAGAGCTGTCGGTGGCGCCTACGCACCAAAGTTTTAGATTTCAAGAACTCTCCAATCAATTTTACAAAAAAAGACAAAGTGTAGGTGCTCAGACCCAATGTGGATCTGAGCACCTACAGCATTTATGGCTTCTTACTTCTTCTTCTGAGGTGGATACCAGGATTCCAACGACTTTTGGAGTTCAGCCGCTGCCTGTTTTCCGGTCATATTCGTAGTCATCATCTTATTTAGGATATTAGTAGTGACAGAGAACCAGTTAGGTGAACCTGTATTCATCTTATCCATACCGATTGGAGCTGTAACTATCGCCCCATCGCGCAAATTGAGCCAGGCCTGTGCTGTTTTATTATCAACTGAAATCTTCTCTTTACTTAAAGGGAAGAATCCAGGTAAGTTGTTAGCAAGTGCCTGTCCAAACTCCTTAGTTGAAAACCAAGTAAGAAGTTTTTTAGCCTCAGCTTGGCTTGGGCTTGCAGAGTTGATTCCAAAGCCGAAATCGGCAAGAACCTGAACATATGGCTTGTCACCGGCTTTAGCTACTGGAGCCCCAAACACACCAACATTTGATCCGGGCGGAGCCATTTCTTTTACACTCCATGAGCCCTCAACCGCAATTGCAGCGCGGCCAAGAATGAATAGCTGCTCAGCATCAGAGTAGGAAAGAGATGAAAACGTTTTAGGGAGATATGGCTTCCACGAAGCTAGTGCTTCGAATGCAGCAACGTACTCTGGATCGGTAACTTTCCTCGTGCCATTATCAAGAGCCACTCCACCAGCATCACCTTTCCAGTAATAAGGTCCCACTAATTGAAGACCCATTTGATCTAGTGCCCAATTATCTGCATCTAAACCAGCTGCCACGAGTGGTGTGTACTTTCCATTTTTCTTTATTTTATCAAGTACTCCAATAAATTCTTTCTGGGTCTTAGGAACAGTTAATTTCAATTCCTTAAAGATATTTTTATTGTAGTAGAAGCCTGCACCTACTGAGGCTACTGGCATGCAATATGGGACACCACTAGCGTTTGCCCAAGATTGCTGTGATTGTTTTGTGAAATTATTGAGTCCAGGTAAACCAGTTATAGGAATTAAATGCTTATCCTTTATAAAGGCCTTAGTCAAACCATATGGACGACACATAACGATATCAGCGGCAGTTCCGCTCTTCATCCGCAAAGAAAGCGCAGAGTCATATTCGTTTGAAGGGGTTGGTGCCCATACAAGGTCTACATTAGGATTAGCTTTCTCGTACATTGGAATCAAAATCTCATTCCAAATTTTTGAATCATCCGTACGCCATGAATCAATTACAAGCGTTGTTTTTGCTGCAACAGCTGGTATTACTGATGCAGGAATAATTAAGGAAATACTCATTGCAAAAATTAAACTTACTTTTTTAATTCTCATTCTTACCCCCTCGGAGTATTTTGTCGGAATTGTAAGACCACTTACCAAACAAAATCTTGCACTACGACCAGGTAAAGTCAACTATTGCTATCCAAACGCTTATAGCATTTTTCTAGACCAGACGTGAAACTGGTATACATAACTAGTTAGACCCAACGCGAGTGGTTACCTGCTCCAAACCCAGCGCTCTATCTAAGGCCACGATTTTGGCACCTGCGATTGCGCCACCTAATGGTTCTTGGTACTGCGCCTCTGGAAGAAATTGACCAACAAAATCGTGGAACGGTTTTTCTAAGAGCGGTCCAATATTAAAGATTCCACCAGCGGTGGAATAACAAATTGGCCCTCCTTCCAGTTTGGAACGTCGAGCGGCAGCTTGCACATTCAAAGCAAGGTCTTGAGCGGCACAGCGCAGAATCTCGATGGATATTTCGTCGCCTTCCTTTGCCGCCTCTGCAACACTCCTACTAAAAGAGGCGACTAATTCAATTGGGCTTACTGCGCCATAAACGCTATTAACAGTGTTTTCCAGCGTGTCAAAACGTTGAATCATCGCTCTATGAAGAGCAGTTGATCCAGGCAGCCCATCATCAACCATCGCAGCAATCTTTAGTCCCTGTCGACCAATGTCAAATCCACTTCCACGATCAGCAATTAGCGGACCGTCACCATCGATGCGATATGGAATGCCTTGTCTTGAAATTGCCATAACTACGGCGCCAGTTCCTGCCGCCACCACAATGCCAGGTTGATTCCCAATTGCACCTAGATAATTCATAACTACATCGCTTGTAATAGTAAATCGATCAGCTTTAACCAGCGATGAGATTGCTTTAGCAGCAAGATCTGCAGATTCTGAAGGTGCTTGGGCACCATTTAATCCAAATGCAACGCCTGCAAATCTCCCTTTTTCTGGAAGTTGGTCAAATGTAGTGCGCAAGCTGTTAATCACACGCTCGTACCCATTGACACTACCTATGATTTCCAAACCAGGCCCAAGGCTCTTCGCAATTTCAAATCCACTTGAATCAATAATTACTGCTTCCGTCTTAGATTTTCCACCGTCTACCAATAAATATAGGTCTCTATCTTGATAAGTACTTGGCATTATGCTCTTTCCTAAACGGGATTATTGCCGGTAAAAATTGGAGTATCCGTGAGCATAATCTAATTTTATACTAATGGTTCAGGAAACTAAACCTTTTATAAGCCCAACATCAGTAGAGTTTCCACATGCTGACTCCTTATCGCAAGCTTTTTGCAATACCAGGCGGACTTGCATTCTCGATTCCTGGATTAATTGCACGTTTACCTATCGCTATGACTTACTTATCAGTCACTTTTATTGTGCTTTACGAAACAAACTCATACACACTAGCAGGGACAATCTCCACTGGGGCAGCGTTATTTAACGCCATCTTTTCCCCTCTCTGGTCGCGAAAAGCTGATCAGCTTGGCCAAGCTAAGGTTTTACGTTTCACAATTCCTCCGTACATATTTTTTGGCCTACTCTTTATATACACGATCACTCATAACTTCCCTACATTAATTTGGACGGCCTGCATTTTCATCGCAGAGGCATTCTTGCCCAATATCGGGGGACTAGTACGGCGACGTTGGTTGCACACTCTGGAAGAAAAAGAAGAGGGTCGTAAGCTCATCAACACTGCGTACTCGTTTGAAGCACTTGTTGATGAAATAGTATTTATCATTGGCCCCCTCGTAGCATCTGCAGCAGCAATTTCAATAGCGCCACAAGCTGGACTGTATTTTGCATTTTCTTTTATGAGCGTCGGGACTGGACTCTACCTTCTGCAGAAAAGAAGTGAACCGCCGCCTCATCCAATTGTTAAAAGTGAGAAGCGGACAGCAGTACTTGCAATTCCATCCGTCCAGGCAGTTTTTTTACCATACATTTTCCTTGGAACATTCTTTATGTCCACCACTTTAAGTACAATTGCATTTGCAGATCAACTTGGTGCCAAAGGTTCTACTGGAATACTTTTAGCAACTTGGTCGGCTGGTAGTGCTGTTGCCGCAATCATAAATGGTGCGATTAAATTGAAGATAACCAATGGCCAGAAATTCATATATTTGATAATTGCGATGTTTTTCTTATCGATTCCACTTCTCTTCGTAGATTCAATATTAGTACTTGGCATAGTGCTTTTCTTTAGTGGCTTCGGTGTCGCACCAATTCTTATCTCTGGTTATGCAATAGTTGAAAAATCCGTATCTACCGCTAAAGTTACGGAAACTTTTGCCTGGATACTCGCCGGTCTCCAGATCGGAAACGCACTCCCAGGTCCAATTTCTGGATACATGATCGATAACTATGGCGCAGATAAATCTTTCATCGTTCCAGTAATCGCACTTCTAATCACAATCCTTTCCCTCTTTCCTTATCTAAAAGTTTGGCGTGTTCTTATTAAGATTTAAGCGCATGTCCCCCACAACCCACTTATGAAAGTGAACCCGTCATCTATGTATCGCAATACAAAAACTGCAAATTCGAGAGTGGCCCATCAATCGTGTCATACCGTTCCTTATAATGTAATATCATGCCAATTAACTAGGGGGAAACAATGACTTTAACTAAAGCCTTCGCATCTATGTCGGCAAAGGGTAAATTAGAACCGTACGCTTTTGAAAGACGAGAGCTAAGAAGTGACGATGTTGGATTCCGTATTGACTTTACTGGTATCTGCCACACTGATATCCATCAGGTCAGAGAAGAATGGGGAGAAGCAACTTTCCCTATGGTTCCAGGGCACGAGTTTGTTGGCACTGTCACCTCGGTTGGGAGTGAAGTATCAAGATTTAAATCTGGTGATCGCATTGGTGTAGGAGTTTTTATTGATTCCTGTAGAGAATGTGTGAACTGTTTAAAGGGTCTGCAGCAATATTGTTTGAATGGATATACCGACACTTACAACGGCTATGAGAGAAATACCGAGCAGATTGCCTTTGGTGGTTACTCAAATTACTTCGTAATTCCAGAGAGTTATGCTTATAGACTTCCTGCAAATCTTGATATGGCAGCGATGGCTCCATTGCTCTGCGCTGGAATCACTACCTACTCCCCACTAAAGAAGTGGAAAGTCGTTCCAGGAAGCAACGTTGCAGTTGCTGGACTGGGAGGTTTGGGACATATGGCTGTTAAATTTGCCGTAGCCCTTGGTGCCAAAGTAACTGTCTTATCTCACTCTGATTCTAAAGAAAGTGATGCAAGGGCTTTTGGCGCAACTGATTTTATTGACACTGGAAAAACAGATTGGCATCTTGGATACCAAAAACGTTTTGATCTCATTTTAAATACTGTATCTGCCCATTTGGACCTAGAACCCTATTTATCAACACTTGCAACAGATGGCTCTCTAATAGTGATTGGTGTTCCTAGCGAGCCCTTCAATATTAGCGCAGGATCTCTACTGGATGGCAGGCGCTCTGTGTCAGGTTCTTTAATTGGAGGAATCCCGGAAACACAAGAGATGCTTGATTTCTGTGGGGCGAATAACATAGTCAGTGAAGTTGAGGTAATAAGCGCCGATTATATAAATAAGGCTTACGACAGAACTGTTGCAAGTGATGTTAGATACCGCTTTGTTATAGATTGCTCTACTTTCTAATCTTTCCTTCCTTCCTTGTCTAAAAGTTTGGCGTGTTCTTGTTAAGATTTAACTACATGTCCCACACAACCCATTTATATAAATGAACCCGTGATCTATGCGTCGGAATACAAAAACTGTAAACTCGACAGAAGCAAAATGAGCAGTGCTTTCACTGCTTCTCAAGCTACAACTGAGTTAAAAAGCTTTTGTTATAAGGATTTGATGTAAGAAGCATGCGCAAGACCTTACTTCCATAGACTCTTAATTAAGGTTATTAGCCCAATAACTAGCGCAAGAACAAGTGCTGCAGTAATTGGAATAGGCGAAGAGCTAGGAATAGAAACTACCTCTTCTTTAATTGGGGCAGAGATAGCAATCGGTGATTTAACTTCAAATCCATAACTATCATCAATGACATGGCCATCTTTTGAAACCACTCGATACTTAACGCTATAACTCCCATTGCCATTAATAGAAAGTCCTGCGCTAATTCTTGCGCCAGATACTTTTGAATCTCCTGAAACTAACTCTCCGCTTGCATCAAAGACTTCAACGCTATTGGGATCATCTTGGCCAATTACTAATAGCTCTTCATTAAAATCAAGAACTATCTCCATAGGAAAATCAACTAATACAGATCCACTACTTGGGCTAGCGCTAACTAAGGAGCTATGGCTATAAGAAGGAGTTAGAGGAAGGAAGATAAGAAGGAGTGCAAGAAAAAGCTTTCTCATAGATTCAAACCAACTAGAGCAACTTCTACCTCTAGCAAGATTCCAAACTTATCCTTTACTGCCTTTCTAGCTTTTCTAGCCAGCTCTAATATGTCATCTGCGCTAGCACTTCCAGTATTAACTAGCGCTAATACATGTTTACTTGAAATACCTGCGCCATTATGGCTCTCACCTTTTTTCACGCCAGAATTTTCCATAAGCCAGGCAGCAGAAGTTTTAACTCGCCCATCTTCTTGGGGCCATCTAGGAGCGCTCTCTGGAAGCTTCTCTGCATCTTTTGCATCTAATATCGGATTGATAAAGAAGGAGCCAGCAGACCAGCTATTGCTATCTTTCTCATCAAGGAGCATTCCCTTAG
>Ga0222713_10003855_pt1 | contig 15287 bp, 19 predicted proteins | sample C33_649DmetaG_FD_165061 | JGI IMG/M metagenome (GOLD analysis project Ga0222713, IMG submission 165061) | Estuarine water microbial communities from San Francisco Bay, California, United States - C33_649D | ecosystem: Environmental > Aquatic > Marine > Unclassified | place: USA: California...
GGCCGTGGTGTCGGGATTCGCGAGGCGCGTCGGCGCGGGGCTGTAGAGCGTCCCCTGCGCAGCGCTCGTCGTCCCTGCGAGTCCCACGGCCAAAGCCACGGCAATCGCTGTCGAAGTGCGCATGAGAGAGGTCATGCACGAACCCTAGCTGTACGATCGCCTCATGACGATCATGGAGCACGACTACGGCATCCCCTCCGAGGATGAGCTCGCGCGCCTCGTGGGCGCTGCTACGCCGCACTTCGCCCTGCAGATCCGTGATCGCGTGGTGGCCTACCGGGCCGCGCTTCCGGAGGGGCACCCCCGCATCCCGGAGCTCGACGCCCAGATCGTGCGGCTCGAGCTCCTGGCGATCGACGGCGCCGGCGGGCCCACCGACGAGGCCGACCTGCCGCCGCGGCCGTCGCTCGAGCTTCGCGGCCGCGGCCGGTCCTAGCGTCCCGCGCCCGGCCCGGCGATCCGGTGCACCACGTCGCTGAACGTGCGGAGGATGCGCGCGGTGAGTCCCCAGACGTCCTCGCCCATCAGCGGGTAGCGAAGCGTCTCGATGGTCGGGGGTTCGGGGATGAGGCGATCGGCAGCCAGCACGTCTGCGAGCGGCACCTCGAGGATGCGCGCGATCTCGCTTTCCTCCGGGGTCATCGCCGGGCGCCCGCCCGCGTGATGGGCCACCCAGGGGCTCACGGTGAAGCCGCTCGCCATGGTGTGCACGTCATCGAGCGGCCCGAGCACGGTGAGGGACGATCTCGGCACGGCGATCTCCTCCTCGGTCTCCCTCAGGGCCGATCCGAGGAGGTCGACGTCCTCGGGCTCGAACTTGCCACCGGGCAGCGAGATCTCGCCCTTGTGATTGGCCACGAACTGCGACCGCTTGGTGAGCACCACGTGACCCGCGTCATCGACGTCGAAGAGGATGAGCAGCACGCCTGCATCTCTTCCGGTGGCCTCGAGCGTCACGCGCTCGCGGCGCTCGAGGGCGTCGGGCAGGGCCTGCGCCAGCTCCGCGGCCGTCGGGGCAGCAGCGGGTGCGGCATGCGGGTCGGTGGCGGGGCGCCTGGCGGGGGCGTTCATCGCGGGCGAGTGTACGCCCGCCCCGGAAGGGCACTGCGATGAGCGGGGACCTCGACATCGCCCGCATGGAGGGCGACATGATGGCCGCGCGCGAGGCCGCCGTGGGCGTGGCGGGCGTGCCCATGCTGGGGCTGCGGGCGGTGCGCCCTGGCGCAAGCGGGCGCGCGTGGCTCGTGGCGCTCGAGGGCCCGGCGTTCCTCTGCCTCGATGACGCCCTCGATCCCGAGCCGTCGCTTACCCGGTTCCGCGACGTCGCGCAGGCCGGCCTCGCCGCGGAGCTGGTCGACGACGCCGTCGACGCCGCGGCACTCCGCGCATTCCGCGCTCCAGCAGACGCCATGGCGGCGTGGGTCGGCGACATGCCGGCAGCGGTCGAGGCGCTCGGGCGCGCTGCTACGGCAGCCGATGAGCTGGCCACATGGCGGGAGGACCCCCGTCGCATCATCGCCTCGCTCGTCGACCTCGATGAGGCCGCGGCCATCCAGGAGCGCGCCCATGCGGCCTACGCCACGTTTGCCGGACTCACCGAGCCCCTCGTGGAGCGTCAGGACTCGCTCGATCCCTCGCTGCTGCAGGCCCTGATCGAGGTGGAGCGCGCGGCCGATGCCGCGGGGCTCGGGGCGTCACTCGGCACGATGCTCGCCGAGGCCATGCCCGGCATCGTGGAGGCCGCGGACGAGATGGCCCGCGCCCACGTCACGCCACTGCGGTAGCCCCCGCTCCCGCCGCCGTCTCCGCAGGCGCCGTCGCGGCCGCGAGATGCCCGATGGCCTCTGCGCCATCGGTGCCGCCGCCCTCGGGCGTCATGTCGCCCCCGCCCGAAGCCCCGTCCGCGGGTGCCCCGTCCCCGGCCTCCGCTGCCGGCTCGGGCTGGAAGTCCGACTCGATGAGCGCCTCGATGCGCGCGAGGTCGTCATCCGACAGCGGGGGAAGGTCGATGGCGCGGGTGAACTCGTCGAGTTGCTCCTCGGAAGTGATCGGGGTGACCACCGACGCCACGCCGGGGCGCGAGAGCACCCAGAGCATCGCCGCCTGCCCGAGGCTCCACGGCCGTCCGGCGGCATGCAGGAAGTCGAGGGTGCTCACGCGGCGCAGGCCCTCCTCGAGCCACTCGCGCGTGATGTCGGCACGCGGGTCGCCGGGCGGGAAGGTGGTCTCGCGGGAGTACTTGCCCTCCAGCAGGCCCCGGCAGTGGGCCCCGCGGGCGATCACGCACGAGCCCGCGGCCTGCGCAAGGCCTGCGATCTCGGCCCCGGGGTCGTGGCCGAGCATGCCCAACTCCACGTCGATCACGGGGAATCGCTTCTGCCGGATGAGGCGGCGGCCATCACCTGGGCGGGCGCCCTGCGGGACGGCCACGCCGAACGCGCGCACTGTGCCCTCGGTCACGAGCTCGTCCATCGCCTGCGCGAGCACGTCGTCGGCCAGCGCCCGGCGCGGGGGATGGTGGAGCTCGCAGATGTCGATCATGCCTCCCATGCGCTCGGCGCTGGCACGCACGGCTGCCCGGATGGCGTCGGGGCGGAAGTCCTGGGGCATTGGGCGCCCGGGCCTGCGCGGCTCGGCGTCCTGCCAGGCGTAGCCAACGCGGGTGGCGAGCACCACCCTGTCGCGCCGCCCGGCGAAGGCGCGGCCCAGGACGTGCTGCACGCGGCCCTCGCCGTCACGATCTGATGCGTCGAACAGCGTGACGCCCCGGTCGAGCGCGGCGTGCAGCAGTCGCACCGCCTCGTCGTCCCCGTTGTCTCCCCACCAGCCGACGGCGAACGGCTCGGCGCCGAACGCCACTTCCGACACGCGGATGCCCGTGCCGGGAATCTCCCGATAGCGCATGGGCAGTGAGGTTACGCATGCCCCCCGACGCATCCGGCGCCGCACGGCGCGCCGGGGTCAGTCCTCGGCGGCCTCGTCCTCCATGAGGAAGTCGATGAGGTCCTCCACGGTGAAGCGCCCCGCCTGCATCGATGCGACGAGGCCGTAGATGGTGGCCGAGTGCGGGCGCTCCAGAACGTATTCGCGAATCGCCTCGTTGCCCTTGGCGTCGATCTCCTCGACGGCCTGCCGGCCCACGGCGGTGGCCACTACGCCGGTGCCCTCCACGTCCACCAGTCCCGCCACCGACAGCGACTTCGCGGCGGCGGCGATCTCGTCGGGTTCCGCGCCGAACTCCTCGGCCAGCGAGGTCATCGGCCGGCCGTCGGGCTCACGCGCGAGCGAGCGCAGCAGCAGGTACGACCCGGATGAGAGCCCGGCGTCCATCACCACCTGGTCGAGCACGCCCGCCACCTCGGCGAGCAGCTGCAGGTCGTCCTCGTCGCGGTACACGGCTAGGGGCCGTACCGGTGGGCGGGGGCGGGGCGAAGCGAGTCGTACGCCGCGCCCATCCAGATGCGGCCGGTCACGCCCAGGTCGTCGAGCGTGCGAAGCGCCGAGCGCACCACGCCGGCGCGCGCACCGCGGCCGTGTGTGCTGGCCACCGTGAGCGCGAAGTCATGGTCGGCATCCTCGCGGACCGGACGCCCATTCGCGCGCGCAAGGGCCACGCGGGCCTCGGCGAGGCGAAGCGGGTCGTCAACGGTGAGGTAGCACTCGAGCGATGCCCAGTCGGGCGCCAGCTCGGCGAGCACTGAATCGAAGTCGTCCGCGTACGGCACGCGTGCAGGCTAGCCCAGCGCAGGGGCGCCGTGAGGTGACTCCGGACGGGTGGCGGCGAGCGCCGCACCCACCTGCGCGCGCACCTCGGCGAACCGCGCGTCGCCCAGCACCGCATCGGCAGCGGGAATCGGCAGGGGCACCTCCACCCAGCTGCGGCAGCCGCGCATGTCCGGAGACACATCGAGGGGGAGGGGAGGTGCCACGCGGTGCACGCGCGGCACGATCACCAGCAGCGGGTGCTTCGGGCGCCAGCGCAGCCGCGCGGCTGCGTAGTCGGGGCCAAGCACGTGGAACGGTGCGAGAGCGTCCAGCTCGGCCTGCTCGCTCACCTCATGCACGTCGGCCACCTCGCACCAGGCGGCGATGCCCACCCGCGGCGGCTCCTCGGTGACGCTCAGCAGGTCGGGCCACCGCTCGGCCACCTCGGGCGCCAGCAGGTCGGGGCGCTGGTGCACGTGGGTGGGCAGCAGCAGGAACTCCCGGTGCGGTACGTCGAACCGTTTCTCGCCTATGCCGCCCTTTCGCAGCATCACCACCTGGTCGCCCGCCAGCATGGCGGCGATGACGGTTGCCCATTCCTTCAACGCGAACGGCTGCACTCGGCAAAGGTAGCGCGAACCGGCGCTACCATCGGCCCCATGATCGACGCCATCCTCTCCAAGGCCGCGGAGGGCGAGCGCATCAGCGCCGACGAGGCCGTGGCCCTCTACGAGCAGGCCCCGCTGGACGACCTCGGGGCCGCTGCCGAGGCCGTCGCCCGCCGCATGCACGGCGACGAGGTCACCTACAACGTCAACGGCTACCTCAACCCCACGAACATCTGCGTGGTGGGGTGCGGGTTCTGCGCGTTCGCCGTGTGGACCGACCACGACCCGCGGGCATATGCCTACTCGGTCGACCAGCTCGTGGACCGAGCGCAGCAGATCTCCGACCTCGGCATCACCGAGCTCCACATCGTGGGCGGGATGACCAAGGAGTACACCCTCGAGTACTACGAGGACCTCTTTCGCGAGCTCAAGGCCGCGCTGCCGCACGTGTCGCTCACGGCGCTCACCGCCGTGGAGGTGGAGTTCGTGGCGCGCATGGCGAAGATGACCCCGCGCGAGGCGCTCGAGCGCCTCATCGCCGCGGGCCACGACAGCATGCCCGGTGGTGGCGCCGAGGTGTTCAGCCCGCGCGTGCGCAAGATCATCGCCGACCGCAAGGTGCCGGCCGAGGTATGGCTGGACGTCCACCGCGATGCCCACGCCCTGGGCCTGCCCACCAATGCGACGCTGCTCTTCGGGCACTTCGAGACCCCCGAGGAGAAGGTGGACCACATGATCCGCCTGCGTGCGCTGCAGGACGAGGGCATCGCCGCCGGCAGCCCCGCCCGCTTCCAGGCGTTCATCCCGCTGCCGTTCCTGCCGGGCAACACCGACTTCTCATACCTGCCGGGCCCGTCGCGCGACGAGAAACTGCGCACCATCGCGCTGTCGCGTCTGGTGCTCGACAACGTGCCGCACATCAAGGGTCACTGGGTCATGCTGGAGGAGGACATCACGCAGGAGGGGCTGCGGTTCGGCCTCGACGACCTCTCCGGCACCCTGGTGGAGGAGCGCGTGGCGCACGCCACCACCGTGCAGACGCCCCTGGGCCTCACCCGCGATCGCATCGGCGACCTCATCCGCGGGGGCGGGCGCACGCCCGTGGAGCGCAACACCACCTACGGGCGCGTGGGGCGCGAGGCCGTCACCGCCTCGTAGGCCGTTCCCGGCGGGGGATCTGGTACGGTGATGGGCATGGGCTGGCGAAGCGCCGTCATCCTCGCAGGCGCCGGAACCGCGGCGCTGTTGTGCGCACCGGCGGCGCTGGGGTCGGCGCCGCCGGCGTCGAGCCACGGCGTGAAGCCCGTGCCGCTGCTCAGCCGATCCTCCGACCCCCTCGAGATCGTGCCGCTCATCCCGCCGAAGGCCACGCCCCCCGCGACCGACGACCTCGAGATCGCGCCGCTCATCCCGAAGAAGCCGCCGCCCGTGATCGAGATCATCCGGTGGAAGAAGAAGAAGGTCACGCGCCCGAAGCGGCCCAACTTCACCGTGCGGCAGCAGACGTTCAATGCCTACCTGACCGGCGTGCAGAGCGCGATCCTGAGCTCGACCATCGATGTCGACGCCGAGCCCGGGCTATGCAACCGGAGCGGTTCGGCCACGGTCGTCTACTTCGCGAGCAGGCGTCCGGTGCTGGCGTCCGCTGCCGGGAAGTCCATCTCCATCCCGCCGCTTCCCGTGACGATCAACTTCGCATCGAGCCTCTCGTACAACCCCGACATCGACAGCTGCTTCACCCTCCGGCCATCATCCGCCTGCAGGCCCGATGGACAGAGCCTCCCGGGCACGGCCACCTTCGGCACGCGCGGGAACGGCACCACGACGCGGTCCCTCTACCTCGAGCGCCTCCAGGTGGATGAGGCGACGGCGGGGTCGGCATGCGTGGACGGACTGTTCGGCTTCCCCGAGATCCTCGGGATCGACAGCGGCTCGGAGAACGCGGCGATTCCGTGGGGCGCAGTGGGGAGTCGGTCGCAGCAGAACGTGAGCATCGGGAACAGCTACCGAACGGAGGGCAACCAGTCGACGCCCGGAACCACCTGCACGAGCGAGGTCACGGGGTACGCATGCGCGTTCTCGTCGCTCACGAAGTGGAACCTGCGACTGGTGAGGGCCCCCCAGAAGAAGATTCCCGGCCTGCGCTAGCGGTGCGCGGCGCCCTGCGGGAGCGTCCCTACGAGAGGGCGCGGCGGCGGAACGACAGCGCCGCAGCCACGGCGATCACCGCGCACCAGAGCAGGGTCCAGAGCACCGTGAGCCATGATGACGGCGGCACGAGCACGATGTTGCCGTTGATCTCGAGTTGCGCCCCGGCCACGCCCGCGGCTCCGCGGGCCTGCATGTCGCTGAGCATCGGCGAGGTGATGGCGCGTGGGAAGAGGTAGTACAGGCCCGTGATGAGCCCGCTCCACGCGGTGCCGATCACGCCGTCGTCAAGTGCCGCCATGAGGTTGACGAGCGACAGGCACGAGACGTAGAAGAAGATCGCCACGATTCCCGATGCCACCGGGCCGAGCGCCACGCTGCACAGCGCGGCGGTGACGAGCACCAGGACCATGTTCTCGAGCATCGCGAGGCCGTGGACGAACAGCGTGCCATCGCTCCCCTGGCCGATCGCCGCAGAGCAGATCGCGGCGATCACCATCCAGATGGCGAACACCGCGATGAGCGCCACGAGACGCCCGGCGATGCGCGCGAGCGTCACCGTCGTCCGGGGCGTGCCGGTGACGACCTGGAGGCCGAGCCAGCCCCCGTCGGCATCGCGGTTCACCGTGCTCGCGCCAAGCGTGGCCGCGACGAGCAGGCCACCGACGAGGTAGACGGCCGCGGTCCACGAGCGCATGGTGTCGAGGGCGGCGAGGCCGTCGCGGGTGCCCGCAAGCGCCGCGCCGGCCACGATGACGGCCGCGCCGAGCACCAGCATCGCGAGGAACCAACGGCGATGGCCGATGCCGCGGGCCTCCACGCGTCCGATGACGAGCGTGGGGTTCATGCGGGGCTTCCCTCCACGAGGTGGATGCCCGCGCCGAGCAGCCCGGAGAGCCCGCCAGGGTCGGATGACGCCGCGAGCACCGCGGCCCCGCGCGCCATGGCGCGCCGGATGGCGTCGGTGGTCTCGGGGAACTCCCATGGGTCGTCAAGCACCAGCAGGTCCGGTTCCCCCATTACCGCGCAGGCCATGCAGATGCGGCGCACGTCCTCCATCTCGAGCGACTCCACGCGGGCGTCGGGCGCCTCCACCGCCATCTCGTCGATCGCCCGATCCGCCTCGGCGGGCCCGAGCCCGCCGAGCTCGGCCACCATGCGCACGATGTCGCGGGCGCGCAGTCCGAAGGCGAAGGGCCAGGCCTGCGGCGCCCAGCCGATGCGGCGCAGCGTGGCGGGGTCACCCGCGGGGGCGCCCAGCACCGTGATGTCGCCGCCGGGCCCCGCAAGGCCCAGCACGGCGCGCAGCACGCTCGACTTTCCCGATCCGCGGTCGCCGGTGATCAGCAGGCCCGCACCGGCGCGGAGGTCGATGTTCACGCCGCTCACGGCGAGCGTGCCGCCGCGCTGGTAGCGCACCTCGATGGCCCGGGCGCGGATCACCGCGTCCGGCGATGCCGCCCCGGGCGTGCTCAGCCCAGCTTCTCCAGGCGGATGGCCTCCTGCGGGCAGTCGTCCACCGCCTCGCGCACGGCATCTGCCAGCGACGGGTCGAGCACGTCGTCACTCGCGCTGGACAGGTTGGTGTCGTCATCCACCGTGAACACGCCCGGCAGGCGCGCGATGCAGACGCGCGTGCCCATGCACAGGTCGTGGTCCACCATGAGGCGATAGCGCTCGCCATCAATCTCGATCTCGGCCATCTCAGCCCTCCCTGATGATCGCGAGCACCTCGTCCCGCTTCCGCTCCATGTCGGCCTCGGAGACCAGGGACTCGAGGTTGAGGCGTAGGAGCGGTTCGGTGTTCGAGGGGCGCACGTTGAAGTGCCAGTCGTCATAGGCCACGGACAACCCGTCGACCTCGGCCTGCCGGCCGTCCGCGTAGCGTGCCCGAAGGCGGTCGATCGCCGCCCCGGCATCGGCGACCGTGGAGTTGATCTCCCCTGAGATGTGGTAGCGCTCCCGAAGCGCCGCCACCATCTCCGACAGCGGGCGGCCCGAGGTCGCCACCATCTCCATCACCATGAGCGCGGGGATGAGCCCCGAGTCGGCGTACGAGAAGTCGCGGAAGTAGTAGTGGCCGCTCACCTCGCCGGCGAACACGGCATCCACCTCGCGCATGCGGCGCTTGATGAAGGCGTGGCCCACGCGGAACTCGTCCGGCGTGCCACCGGCCTCGATGATGGCGTCGCGCACGGCCCATGAGGCGCGCAGGTCGTAGACCACCACCGACGGGCCGACCTGCCCCAGGATGTGGCGGGCGAGGAGCGCGGTGAGGAAGTCGCCCGCCACGAACCCGCCCTTCTCGTCGATGAAGAAGCAGCGGTCGGCGTCACCGTCCCAGGCGATGCCGAGGTCGGCGCCGTTCTCCACCACCGCCCCCTCGATGAACGCGCGGTTCTCCTCGAGCAGCGGGTTCGGCTCGTGGTGGGGGAAGCGCCCATCGGGGTCGAGGAAGCACGGCACGGCGTCGATGGAGATGCGCTCCAGCACCGGGGGCAGGTACACGCCGGCCATCCCGTTGGCGGCGTCGAGCACCACCTTGAGCCCGGTGATGGCCGAGGGGTCGACGAACTGCATGCAGCGGTCCACGAAACGACCGAGCAGGCCGTCGTCCGCCGACTCGCTGCCCGGGGCGGCGGCGGGAGTGGGCTCGCCGGCCAGGGCCAGGCGCCCGATCTCCGAGATGCCCGTGTCGCCGGACAGCGGCAGGGCTCCGGCCGTGACCATCTTGGCGCCGGTGTATGCGGGCGGGTTGTGGCTGGCGGTGATGACCGCCCCGGCGTCGTAGCCGCCCTCGTCCACGGCGAAGTAGACCATCTCGGTGGCGGCAAGCCCGAGGGCCGTCACGTCGGCGCCGGCCGACAGCGCCCCGCGGATGAACGCCGCGCTGATGCCGGGCGACGACAGCCGCACATCGTGTCCCACGGCCACGCGCCCGCCGCCGGTCACCTGCACGAAGGCGCGCCCCACGCGCTCGGCGCCCTCCTCGTCGATCTCGTCGCCGTACAGACCGCGGATGTCGTAGGCCTTGAACACCTCCGGCAGCAGCGTCATGCGCCGAACCCCGGCTTCAGCAGGGTGTAGGTCTCTTCGAGGCTCTGGGGCATCACGCGCACATCTCCCGTCACGGACATGAAGTTGGTGTCGCCGGACCACCGGGGCACCAGGTGAAGGTGCAGGTGCGCCTCGATGCCGGCCCCCGCAGACGCCCCCTGGTTCATGCCGAGGTTGAAGCCGTGCGGCCTCAATGCCCCCTGCAGGACGTCCTGGGCGGTGCGGGCGAGGTCCATCATCTCAACAACGGCCTCGGGTGCGAGGTCGGTGAGGCGGTCGAGGTGCGCGTAGGGGACGACCATCAGGTGCCCCGATGCGTAGGGGTAGGCGTTCAGGATCACGAAGCAGTGCTTCCCGCGGGCGAGGATGAGAGCCCCCGGGTCGTCGCCGATCGCGGGCAGCTCGCAGAACACGCAGCGGGGCCCCTCGTATTCGTGGTCGTTCTCGGCGGACACGTAGGCCATTCTCCATGGCGCCCACATGATCTGCCGTCCCGTCGGACCGTCTACAGCCACTTGCGCCTGCGGAAGTACCAGAGCACGCCGCCGGCCAGCACCACCATCACCACGAGCAACATGATGAACGAGGCCACTCCATTGTGCGCAAAGGGGAGGCCGTCGATGTTCATGCCGTAGAAGCCCGTGATCAGCGTGAGCGGCAGGATGACCGCCGAGATGATGGTGAGGAGCGCCAGCATCGCGTTGAGGCGGTGGGTGATGACCGACTCGTTGGTGGCCTCGAGTGCGTCGGCCACCTCCTTGTAGTTCTCGAGGGAGTCCCAGATGCGCTCGTTCTTGTCGACGATGTCGTCGAAGTAGATCTCCAGGTCGTCGGGCGCGTAGCGCTGCACGGCGCGCTCGAGCATGCGCAGCGTGGGGCGCTGCGGCTTGATGATCTTGCGGTAGTTGATGATCTCCTGCTTGACGTTGGAGATATCTCGCACGAGCTCGTTGCTCTGGCCCTCGAAGATGGCGTCTTCCAGCGTGTCGAGCTTGAAGCCGATCTTGTCGAGGATCGGGAAGCAGTAGTCGAACATCTGGTCGACGATCTCGTAGAGCAGGAAGCCCGAGCCCTTCGACATGAAGTCAAACCTGGCGTCGTCGCGCTGCTCGCACCGCGACCACAGGGCGGAGATGGGCTTGAGCGGCTCCTTCGGGATGGTGATGAGGAGCCCGGGGCCGATGAACACGTTGAGCTCGGTTGCCTGCAGGCGCCCCGTGCGCTTGTCGAAGCGCGGGAAGTGCAGCACCAGGAACACGTAGTCGTCGTACTCGTCGATCTTCGAGCGCTGGCGACGGCGCGAGAGGACGTCCTCGAGGTCGAGGGGGTGGAAGTCCTGGTGCTCGGCGAGCCACGCCGTCTCGGCGTCCGTGGGCTCCTCGATGTTCAGCCAGGTGAGGCCGTGGGCCTCGAGGCGCTGGACGTCCGGGCGGTCGCGCTCAGGGGCGACCAGGGCGGACGGCGAAGTCCGCCTGGCGTGGCGACGAATGTTGGGAAGGCTCGCCATCGTCGAGTCTCCTTGTCGCTGTGGTGCACGGAACGCAGGGCATCCGGGGGAGTGTACCGCGGCCCCGGCCCCCGGCGGACTACTCTGCAGCACGTGTTGCCCGATCAGCGCATCAAGTTCTGCGGGGTCACCCACCCCGCGGATGTGGAGCCGTGCGTCCTCGCGGGGGCGTGGGCGGTCGGCGCCGTCATGACGCCGCACGGACCGCGGGCCCTCGGCCCCGCCGGCGCGATCGCCGTGATGCGCGAGGTGCCGGACGGCATCGAGCGCGTGGGCGTGTTCGTGAACCCGGCGCCTGAGGCGGTCGCCCGCGCGGTGGACGCCTGCGCGCTCACGCGGGTGCAACTGCACGCAGTGGCCGACCTCGCCGTCGTCGCCGATGCGGTCGGCGTGCCCATCACGGTCGCGGTGCCGCTCGAGGATGCTGCCTCCATCGAGGGCGTCGAGCGGCTCGACTGCGATCTCGTGCTGTTTGACGCCGCGGTGCCCGGATCCCATGGGGGCACCGGGGTGCGCGCCGACTGGACGCTGCTCGAGCGCCGCCGGCCGCAGCGGCCCTTCGCGCTGGCCGGCGGTCTCACCCCCGAGGTGGTGGGCGATGCGGTCCGCCGGGTGCGGCCATTCGTCCTCGACGTGTCCAGCGGGGTGGAGGGAGACGTCGTGGGGCGCAAGGATGCAGGTCGGGTGCAGGCGTTCGCCGATGCAGCCCGCGCGGCGGCCATGGAGGAGGCGGCATGAGCGTGAACATGAGGTTCGGGCCCTACGGGGGCCGATACGTGCCGGAGACGGTCATCGGGGCGCTCGACGAGCTCACCGAGGCCTACGAGCGCTACCGCGAGGACCCGGACTACCTGAGCGAGCTCGGCGTGCTGCTGGGGCACTACGTCGGCCGCCCAACGCCGCTCTACCGCGCCCGCCGCCTCGAGGAGGCCTGGGGCATCGACGACGGCCTGTGGTTCAAGCGCGAGGATCTCTGCCACACGGGCGCGCACAAGATCAACAACGCGCTCGGCCAGGTGCTCCTGGCGAAGCGCATGGGCAAGCAGCGCATCATCGCCGAGACCGGCGCGGGCCAGCACGGCGTGGCCACCGCGACCGCCTCGGCGCTCGTGGGGCTCGGCTGTCGCGTCTACATGGGGCGCACGGACATGCAGCGGCAGCGACTCAACGTGATCCGCATGCGCATGCTGGGCGCCGAGGTGCACCCGGTTGATTCCGGCAGCGGCACGCTCAAGGACGCCACCAGCGAGGCCATCCGCGACTGGGTGACCAACGTGGACACCACCCACTACATCATCGGATCGGCCGTGGGACCCGCGCCGTACCCCGAGATCGTGGCCGACCTGCAGTCGGTCATCGGCATCGAGTCGCGGGCCCAGATGCTCGCGGAGACCGGGCGCCTGCCGGGCAGCGTGGTGGCCTGCGTGGGCGGCGGGTCGAATGCCATCGGCATCTTCCGCGGCTTCCTCGATGACGCCGACGTGGCCCTCGTGGGCGTGGAGGCCGGGGGCGAGGGTCCATCGGGTCGTCATGGCGCATCGCTCGCGCAGGGGCGCCCCGGAGTGCTGCATGGCTCGTACTCGTACCTGCTGCAGGACCCCGACGGCCAGGTGGCCGAGGCGCACTCGGTGTCGGCCGGGCTCGACTACCCGGGCGTGGGGCCCGAGCACTCGCACCTGCGCGACATCGGTCGCGTCAGCTACGTGAACGCCACCGATGAGGCGGCGCTCTCGGCCTTCCTCGAGTGCTCCCGCATGGAGGGGCTCATCCCGGCCCTCGAGACGGCCCATGCGCTCGCCCACGTGCGCGACGGGGCGGCGACCCTGCGCGCCGCCGGCCCGGTGCTGGTGTGCCTGTCGGGTCGCGGCGACAAGGACGTCGATCAGGCGGGTGCGGCGCTGGGGATCGACGCCAGTGCCTGAGTCAGGCGCCGAGCGCCTGGAGCAGGTGTTCCGCGACGCCGGGGGCCCGCTCTTCGTGCCGTACGTTATGGGCGGGTACCCGGACATCGATGCCAGCCGGCGCCACGCGCAGATCCTCGCGAAACACGCCGACATCATCGAACTGGGCATCCCGTTCTCTGACCCGCTGGCCGATGGGCCGACCATCCAGGCGGCCGGCCAGGCTGCACTCGACGCCGGCACCCGGCCGTCGGACGTGCTGGACATTGCCGGCGAACTGCGCGATGGGCCACCCGTGGTGGTGATGACCTACTTCAACACGGTCATCGCGCAGGGCGCGCGCGAGTTCCTCGGCGCTGCCGCGGACAAGGGCGTGGCCGGAATCATCATCCCCGACCTCCCGGTGGACGAGGCCGCCGAGGTGCGCGACGCCGCGCGCGCGGCCGGGGTGGCGCTGATCGCCCTCGCGGCGCCGACCACCGACGACGCCCGCATGGCCGAGATCGGCGAGAGCGCCGAGGGCTTCGTCTACCTCGTGGCCGTCACGGGGGTGACGGGCGGCGAGATGACCATGGACGACCGCCTGCGGGCGCTCGTGGATCGCGCGCGCAGGCACATACCCGTTCCCGTGGTCGTCGGATTCGGCGTGCGCACGCCCGACCAGGCCGAGCAGATCGGCGAGCTGGCCGACGGTGTGGTGATCGCCAGCGAGATCATCCGGCGCATCCGGGATGCTCCCGATGCCGACTCCGCGGATGCGGCCGTGGACGACTTCGGTGCCGGCGTAGCCGGCGCCCTGCGCCCCTAGTCGGGGTAGACCCTCAGGAACGTCACGAGGGCGTCGAGCTCGTCATCGGGGATGTCACGTTCCTGCTCCGGATCGTCCTCGTGCTCGAGGTACTGGAGGCGCACCAGCCGTCCGAAGTCGCTCGACCCGGTCGGCAGCTCGTCGAAGGTTCCCCACCACACGAAGTGCGCCCGCGCGCCCCAGTGAGGTGCGAGCTCGCGCAGGGCATCCATCGGGCCCACGGATCCGGCCGGAACTCCGTGCACCACCTCGCGCGTGGTGGCGACCAGCTCGTCGAAGTCGGGCCAGCTGTCGGGGTCGAGGAGCAGGCGCGGCACCACCTCGACCATGAAGTCGGCGGCCTCGGCGTCGTCGGCGAACCACATGAAGGCTCCGGGGCCCTGGTTGGGCGGCGGCACCGGATCGCGGTGGAAGAGCCCCACGGGGAATTCCCGCGGGTCGCGGGCGGTGGTGACGGCGAGCGCGCGTCCCCGTGAGAGTCCAGTCCATTCGTGCATGGGAATAAGCCTAGCCGCGCCCCGGGGGCGCCGGGCGCGGGCGCTACCATCGCGCCCCGTGAGCCCTCGCGACTCATCGCGCTCCTCTGGCCGCGACCGGCGGCCGCCCGATGGCGACCGTTCCCGCGAGTTGCGCCGCCGCCGCCGCCGCAACGCCTTTCTCGTCGTGCTGGTGGCGGTCATCGCAGTGGTCGGCGCGATCGCCTGGTCGGCGCGCGACAGTGGTGGCTCGCAGGATGCCGGGGCGATTGCTGACGTCCCGGCCCTTCAGGTGTTCGCAAGGCCCCCGAAGCCGCAGCTGCCCGCGCCGAAGGAGTCGGTGATCGCGGTCACGGCCACGGGCGGCGACGACCTGCAGATGCGCCTCGTCGCCATCCCGAAGGCCGCGGCGCGCATAGCGGGGTCGTGGACGGCCGCCGCCAAGGCGCTGCCGGTGCCCCCGGCGGTCGCCCGTGCAACCCGAGCAGGCTCCATCCCTGGCTACGTGGAGGTGCGCGACGACTCGGGCAGGATTGCGCGCTCCGGGGTCTTCCTGCTGCCACCCGAGCCGGGGCCGGGACGCGCCGAGGTGGTTCGCTCGGTCAGCACCAAGAAGCCCTACGTGGCGCTGGTGTTCGACGATGGCCTTGACGAGGTTGGCGTTTCCCGCATCATCGACGTCCTGAGGCGTACGAAGTCGGGCGGTACCTTCTGCCTCAACGGCATCAACGTCAAGACCTGGTCCGAGACGCTTGCGAAGAAGGTGCAGGCTGCGGTGGCCGATGGCGTGATCACCCTCTGCAGCCATGGCTGGGGACACCGAACGAGCACGACCACCAGTGAGTCCGAGGCCAGGACCGACCTGTCTGGCAACGCTGCCACCGATCGCTTCCTCGGCGTGTCGAGCGTGCCCTTCTACCGACCGCCGTACGGGGCCCTCAGCACCGGAATCGAGCAGGCTGCCGGCAAGCTGGGTTATCGGTGGATCGTGATGTGGGATGTCGACCCATCCGACTACGAGAAGCCCGATGCCGCCACCCTCACGCAGCGCGTGGTGAGTGCCTCGCAGAAGGGATC
>Ga0222713_10003858_pt1 | contig 15280 bp, 14 predicted proteins | sample C33_649DmetaG_FD_165061 | JGI IMG/M metagenome (GOLD analysis project Ga0222713, IMG submission 165061) | Estuarine water microbial communities from San Francisco Bay, California, United States - C33_649D | ecosystem: Environmental > Aquatic > Marine > Unclassified | place: USA: California...
TAGTTCTGAAATTATTTGTCCTACCAATTGGCCTATCCAATGCTATGTTTCCACGGATTGCACCTGCAACTACACCGCAACGCGCAATACTTGTATCGGATTCTTCCATGATAGTCAGTTTGGTTATTACGCCCGTGATCGTTATCACGATTCTATTGATTAATCCTGCTATGCATTTGTGGCTTGGGGAACAATTGAATCCTATCAGTATTTCTATTGCTGAAATTCTCTTAGTAGGGTTATGGATTCTCAGCATAACAATTCCTAGATTTACCTATCTTTTGGCCACTAAACCAAAGACCATAGTGCAGAGTTACTTGATTCAAATTCCAGTTTATATCCTGATGCTATATGTTGGAATGCGCCAGTGGGGGATTATTGGTGTTGCCGTTGCTTGGTGTCTAAGAGCTCTACTGGATTCATCATTGGTTCTATATTACTCAAAAGAGATTCGCATCGCGCCGCTTGAATATGTTTTACCATTAACCAATATTTTAATGGCAGTTGCAATCGTATTTATGACTGACGCAAATTCCTCACTTCGCTGGTGGCTGGGCATCGTTCTAGTTGGCTTTAGCCTGATAAATAGTAAACTAAAATATATCAAAAACAAGAAACATATCAACATTAGTCTAGACTGAATAGATACGTAGTAAATTAATTGATTGAGACTCTAGGTTTCAAACAATCTAACAGTAAGGATTCTTGGCATGACATCGAAAAGACCATATAGCACCGCTATTCTAGTGCTTAATTGGAACAATGCAAAGGATACAATTGATTGTCTTCAAAGTATATTTGATCTGAAATCAAAAACATTTTGCATTGTCATTTGTGACAATTATTCTACCGATAATTCAGTAAAAGATATATCTTCATATCTGAAAAGAAATGGCATTGATGCAACTATTATCGAAGAAGATGAGACCTATGAAGATTTTAATCAATTTGTGATTATTAGAAACAAAAGAAACTATGGATATGCGGGTGGGAACAATAGAGGACTGAGATATATCCTTAACAACAACTTGTCAGATTACGTATGGGTACTAAACAATGATGTAATAGTTGACTCAGATTCCATGAAATACCTAGAATTAACTTGTCAAAACCTTTCTGGTCGAACAATCTGCGGCTCACTAACTCTATATGCCGGTAATAGGCGTGTTGTATGGGCCAATGGCGGAGGTATTTACAATAGGCCCTTAGCTCTCTCAAAATGTATAGATGAAAATCTATACCTAGATAATACAAGTGATATTAAAGAACCAGGAAGAATCGATTTTATTGCTGGATCTTCCCTTTTTATGTCTGTTGAGTTATTGAAAGATGTGGGCTTTTTTGACGAACGATATTTCTTGGATTTTGAGGATACAGATTATTGCTTGAGAGCCAAACGAAAAGGATATCAATTAAAGGTAGTACCTGAAAGCATAATTTATCACAAAGTAGGTGCAAGTAAGACTTCTTATATATCATACTATCATTCAAAAAAAAGTGCCCTACTCTTTACAAAGAAATTCTATCCGCTCTATCTTCCACTTGTCGCCATTCGAATAATTTTCTCAATCTTATTAACTTTTATTTCTCAATCTATAAAATATACACGTAAACTAATGAAAGCGTGTACTCCTCTGAGATATCATCTACCCCTAATTTATTGGTGGCTTTACATCACAAAAAAAATTGATCCAGAGATTGCACTAATACAAAAATTAGATCTAAAGAGAAAGATAGCAATTGATATTGGTGCCAATATGGGGGTCTATTCATTTATCCTTGCAAGGAAGTTCAATAGAGTACTAGCTTTTGAGCCCAATGTTGATGCTTCAACAAAATTAAGAGCCTACACGGCGTTATGTTCCAAGATCACGCTTTATGACCTCGGTCTTTCAAATAGGACTGGAAAAGAAATACTGAATGTACCTTTTTATAAGGGATTGCCAAATACGGGACTTGGATCGATGACTAATACTTTTGATAGTGGCGAAAGTAGGGTTGTTAACCTTTGTAAACTTGATGATCTAGAACTTGATAATGTTGGATTCATTAAGATAGATGTCGAGGGTCATGAAAACGATGTACTTTCAGGGGCCGAACTCACAATTAAAAGAAATATGCCAATTCTGTTCATCGAGATTGAGCAAAGACACCTTAAGGGCTTGACAGTGAATGACGTTATAGAGCGGATCATAAAGATGGGTTATGAAGGATTCTTCGTGTACGACCAGAAACTATGTAATATTTCTTCTTTCAATAGCGATAGAATGCAAAACTATGCTATGTACAGATCAAAATCTACCAAAAATAGTTATGGATATATCAATAATTTTATTTTCTATCCACTAATAGTACCCAGTGCTAGTTGATTCAAAAATGGATAAAATCCTTTTAATTGGATCTTACGCTCCAAGACAATGTGGAATAGCTACACACCTAATACAATTTGAAAAGAAACTTGCCGAGAAAGCAGAAGTTGATATTTTATCTTTCAAGAAGACGTCAGCAAAATATAAAGCATGTTTCACTAATCCGATAAGCCTTCTTAGAAACATTTATCTTATTAAGAGATACTCAAAAGTTTATATTCACTACTGCCATGAGCACTTCTTCTTTTCGTGGAGAAATATTACGGGAATGCTGAACATAGTTATACTACCCATACATATATATATATATTCTCGATGGAATGTAACCGTGGTTATGCATGAGCCTCCACCGAGTCGATTTTTCTTTCAAAGATGGGGTAATAAAATTCTTTTCGCTTCCTGTGCTTGCATTGAATTCTTCTCTGAACAAGAAAAGAAAACATTTGAAAATGTTAATAAACTCATTCTAACTAGATATCGTATTCAGAACTTAACCACAATCTTTACCAAATATATTGATCATAATCCGGAGGAGTGCAGGAGACTCTTGGGTCTAGAATCCAGTGCGAAAATAGTTCTAGTGATTGGTTTTATAAAAGAAAATAAAGGTATTGATATAATTTGTGATGCTCTATGCAATCTAGCAATACCCAATTTGAAACTGTATATTGTGGGTCAAGTACAATCATCGATCGACATGTCTTATTATCAAGGCTTACTTTCTAAGTACTCAGCATTTAACAACATACATTTTCTACGAGAACATCTTAGCGATACATTATTTGATACCTGGATAGTTGCCTCTGATTATGTTGCACTTCCCTATAGAAGAATTTCTAATTCAGGAATTCTTGCGAGAGCTATATTATACCGCAAAGAAATAATCATATCTGATTTGCCAGAATTAGTCTCAGTTTCACCGCCAGATCATACTAAGGTATTTTCTAATCCCGATGATCTTAAAAAAATTCTTATTGACGCAGCCAAATAATGGAAATTACCAAGATTGGAATCTTCGTACTACTGATTACACCCCTCATATTCAGATTCAAGAGAGGTTTACTTACTTCTATCATTGTGTCAATTCCGTTTACGGCAACTTCGATTGTGAATAGTGGATCAGGGTCGCCGCTATTGGTTTCTCAATACTTCTTAATACTGTTGGTATTCTCCAACTTATGGATATTAATTACTGATTTAAAATATCCCACTATTCCTAAACCTCTAGTGCCATTCACGCTCTTCATTGTCGTATGTTTTCTAACAATATTCTCTCCGATTTTTGTAGACAATAATTTATTGATAAGTAATATGCAACTTGGAAATGAAGAATACAATTCGGTATTGCTTAATTGGTACTCGTTCTCAAGATTTATTCCATTGGGCATGGGATGGATACTAGTTTATGGTATCTATCGCAACTCTTCTAATCTCATAGTTATGATCAGAACATATCTGGTAGGGCTTATTATTTTTTGTTTTCTTGGGCTGTTTGAGTATTCCATATCTCATTACCCTTCACTTGCCAAAGACTTGGTCGATGTATTTGTGAATGCTAAGCATCAATATATATCCACTAACCCTATGTCCGAAACCCTAAACATAGTAAGAATAAAATCTGCATCACCGGAGCCGTCTATATTGGCTCAAACCATTCTGACAGTTTATTATTACGTTGCAGCCGCTGTGTTCGTAAGAAGATATACAATCTTTAATAAAGTGATCGATGTGCTTATTCTAATGCTGCTAACGTTAACTATTTATCTTTCAGGCTCTACTGCTGGGTTCATAGGCATATTACTCTCTTTTGCACTGGTTCCCTTGTCTTCACCAAAAGATAAAAAATATCAAAAAGTAAAGAAAATACTAGTCCACACAGTTCTATTCTCACTTATCTCACTGTTAATATATCTCTTCTCGCCATCTTTTAATGCTAGTGTTACCGATATAATACTAAGTAAAAGAAATACATTCTCTTCCTATGAGCGAATCTATTCGATTGTTAACTCATTTGAGTATTTTATCGACTATCCTTTATGCGGCTTAGGGTGGGCCCAGGTAACATGCCATGACTTATTCGTATTCCTATTAGCGAATACTGGCCTAGTTGGTCTTTCTGCTTTTCTTTATAGTCTTTACCACCTCACAAAAAAGACTTTTAAAACAGTAAATGCTTCTAATCATAATAAAACTAACGAATTATTAGCTTTATATTTTAATCTAATTATTTTTATCGTTATCATGAGTATCACTGAATTTACATATTATTTCTTCTCTTTTTATTTCTTATTTGGCTTGGTGCTAGCTTCTGCAAATAAAAATTATGAAAAAAGTAACATCAAATATATGGAATACAACTAAATGCGCATATCACATATCTATATTTCAGCTAAAGGTGCCAAAGTGATTGAGTTGGTACCTATCCATCCGGAGTCCAAGTGATATCCTTGCAAAAACACTTGCTCATAGATGCGAGGCCGCTTAATGGAAGAAAAACTGGAATCACCAGATATGTTGAAGAGTTCGTATCTATCTGGCCCAAGGAAACCAATTTTAAAACAACATTAATATCTAATGCGCCCATTCAAAGTAGCTTACTATTGCCTAGTAATATAAATTATATTCATGATGATCACTGGTCGTCTCTACTCCCCGGCACTCTATGGCTAAATCTGCGAATACCAAAGATATCTCGACAAATTAAAGCGACACATTTCCTGGGCACCCAGTATGCTTTGCCTATTTGGGGAGGACAACACCTTATTAAGACAGTATTCATTCATGACATTACCTTTCATCTATTCCCAAGTAGTCTTAAGTTCTGGCCTAGAATATTTCTTAAATTTATTGTTAATAAATCGATACAAAAAGCTGATCGAATAATCTGTATTTCTCAGTCTGTCCTCAATGATTTAGAGTTTTACATTGGTCATTCACTACCTAATGCAAAAGTATGTTACCTCGGCCGATCGTCACAGTTAATACCCACCAACTTGCGAACTAAAAGTTCAGAGAAAATAAGATTATTATTGGTTGGGTCTATAGAGCCTAGGAAAAATATCCGACAGATGCTTAGAATATTCCTACGCATGTATCATATCAGTAGAGAAATCGAGTTGGATATTGTTCATGGGGACTCCTGGGGTAAAGTCATTGATTCTGATCTAAAAAAGGAAATAGACAAAACCCCATCCATAAAATTTCACCATAAAATAAGTGATTCATTACTAAAAGAGCTTTATTCTTCAGCCAATTTTCTGATAATGCCATCTCTATATGAGGGATTTGGGATACCGGTCATTGAAGCGATCGGTCATTGCTCTGTTATTGCTAATGATATTCCAGTGTTCAGAGAGCTATCTGAACATATCTCCGGGATGCATCTTTTCAATTTCGAGGGGTCACCTGAAAAAAAAGCTGAAGAACTTCTGCAATTTCTTAGATCTGTTAATATTTATGAAATAGCTGATGATAAAGGTTACTTTACCTATAATAAATTCATCACGTCTGTATGTGATTCAATGAATCTAACATAGAAAAGGAATAACATTCCAAACTGTCTTGAAATCTCAAAATATTATCCTCCTGTAGATGGCGGAATAGAGACAGTAGTAGAAATCCTCAGCAATGGCCTATCAAAGCGTGGGTGGAATATAAAAATTCTTTGCTCTAATATTGACCATAAAACCACGTATGAGTCTAAGCCGATCCCAATATTACGCGTCGCTACCCTTGCCAAAATTGCATCCACCCCGATATCTCCAAGGATGATTTCAAGCTTAGTGAGTAATCATTCATCTCAAGATGTAATTCACATACATTTACCAAATCCCATGGCTAATTTAGCTCTATGGATTGCGCGACCCAAAGGAAAAGTCGTGGTCTTTTGGCATAGCGATATCCTGAAGCAGGTTTTTTTAATGAAAATAATAAGCCCACTGCAAACGTGGCTTCTGAGTCGTGCCGACGCTATCATAGTCGCATCACAATGTTATGCTGATAGCTCTTCTTGTCTCTCTAAATGGAAAAATAAAATACATATTGCTCCATACGGGATAGATGACACCGTAAATAATATTCCTACAAGTGAGATGGTATTTATGTCGAAATCCATTAGAGAGCGGTGGCCCAATAAGCGCATCATATTCTCATTAGGCCGATTGGTTTATTACAAAGGGTTCCATAAATTAATCGAAGCAGCTTCATACCTTCCCGATGATGTAGTCGTCCTGATAGGTGGATCCGGCACTTTGGCTAATGACTTGCAAGATCAGATAAATCGCCTTGGACTAGAGAGCAAGGTGTATTTACTTGGACATCTGAGTGACTCTGAGATATCGAGCTTCTTCGAAGCTGCTGAAATATTCTGTTTGCCCTCAATCTACCGCTCAGAAGCTTTCGGAGTAGTGTTAATTGAAGCAATGATGTACAGCAAACCAATTGTAACTTTCAATATTGAGGGATCCGGAGTATCTTGGGTTAATCAGCATGGGGTATCGGGATTGAATGCCGTTTGTGGGGATGTCACAAGCCTTACTTCATGTATTATGGCATTACTTGACAATCCCGAACTATGTCGAAGTTTAGGAAAAAAGGGTCGCCTTAGGTTTGAGAGTAATTTCACTAGAGAAAAGTACATAGACTCAATCGAAGAAATACATAGACTTATACTCTGACCCCAATTATTCTCATTACAAGTAACGGTTGAAATCTACTTTGATTATTATATTGTCTAAATAGATATAGCTCTTTAATTTTAAAACTATGTAATTACATTTCATTCTTTGAAAAAGTGACGTTATTAATTGTTGCTAGTTGTTGACAGAAAGAAATTATGGGTTCACTAGATCGTATAAAAAAAACTATAGATGAGTCTATTAATTTGAAAAAAGATATGTTGATCAATGAGAAACTCCTAGAGGAAATTATTTTAGTTATCGATCATATTGTCACTGCTCTTAGAAGAGGTAATCGAGTTATTTTTGCAGGAAATGGAGGCAGCGCAGCAGACGCACAGCACCTAGCTGCAGAATTTGTTAGTCGGTACAAATTTGATAGACCTGGCTTACCTGCATTGTCTCTTTCAACCGACACATCTATGCTAACAGCCATAGGTAACGATTATGGGTTTGAAAAGGTATTCTCACGTCAAATTGAAGCGCAGGCTAGGCGGGGAGATATTTTTCTTGGTATCACAACTTCTGGTAAATCTAAAAATATTCTCTCAGCCTTCAATACGTGTAAAGAGTTGAATATTCGATCTATCGCCCTATGTGGCCAAGGTGGTGATCTCGAAAATAAAGTAGATCATATACTCCGAGTACCTAGTTTTGACACACCACGGATTCAAGAATGTCATATTCTAATTGGGCATATGATCTGTGAGGAAGCTGAATCTACATTTTTTCCCCGCCTGAAATCCTCAAGATATGAACAATAGCTGTATTATTCTATCCGGCGGTAAGGGAACCCGCCTCAGAGGCGTCTTGAATGACACCCCTAAATGTCTTGCAACTTTTGGCGGTAGAACATTTCTCGAATGGCAAATCCGAACACTCTTTTGCCGAGGGGTGTCTCGATTTACCTTATCACTAGGGTATGGATCTGACCTTGTTATTAAATGTATATCTGAGCCATGGTCAGATAAATTTGTAATCGACTATATTGTAGAAAATGAAGCATTAGATACCGGTGGCGCTATAAGATTTGCAATGGCTAGTTTCAATCTAGAAGAGACGTTGGTGATTAACGGAGATACTTATCTAGGAGGAAATCTTGAGGCTATGTTTCTCCCCTTGGATATGCATGCCACTGAAAAAATCCGCTTAGCTACTGTTTTAACGCCAAACCGAATCCGATACGGAGGAGTATTAATTGATTCTTCCCAGCGCATTAAAAGTTTTATCGAAAAAGGACAGGCAGGGCCAGGCCCCATTAATGCTGGTTTCTACCGAGTACATTATGATGCTTTTGCCGATGAGACAGCATTATCATTCTCTTTTGAACATTCTGTGATGCCTCGACTTGTCAAACGAGGTGAGGTACAAGCACGTTCAATCGAAGGACCATTTATAGATATTGGGACTCCTGAAGATTATTTATTATTCTCGAAAAATTATAAAGATTATGTCGAAACTCCATAAAGCTGCCTTTATTGACAGAGATGGCGTTATTAATGAGGACAGAGAGTATGTTCATAAAATAGATGATTTTAAATTAATACCAGGTGTAATCAGTGGCCTACGTCTCTTGCATCAAACAGGTTATAAGTTAATTGTTGTTACTAATCAGAGTGGAATTGCTCGTGGTTTGTACTCTGTGCAGATGGTAGAGATTCTTCATCAATATATGAGTATGATTTTAAGATCAAACGACATCATACTAGACTCAATATATTATTGTCCACATCATCCTAGTGGATCCATTCCTGAAATGACAATCAATTGTTATTGTAGAAAACCTAAGCCTGGAATGCTAATTAGAGCTGCTCAGGAATTGGATTTAAATCTTGAAGAGAGCATTATGATTGGAGACAAGTTATCCGATATTCAAGCTGGTCAATCTGCAGGCGTTAAGACAACAATACTAGTGAAATCAGGACATGTTATAAGTCCTGAATCTGCATTACGGGCAGACATATTAGCAGACAATTTATTGGATGCAGCTATGAAAATCGCAATTGTATAAAGAAGTTAGTGACGTGCTATCCTCAAAGTTATTATTTATTTGGGATTACGAATGCCCCATAAGCCAAATAAGTTAACTGACCATGATTTAAATAGTGGTTCTAAAAAAACATATCGAGCTAGAGCTCCATTGCGACTAGGCCTTGCGGGCGGGGGTACTGATGTTGCACCGTTTTCCCATGAATATGGAAGCTATATTGTGAATGCAACCATAGACCTATACGCGCAAGCGATTTTACAACCTGATAATAATGGAAAAATTGCCTTCATAGCCGCTGACATTAAGGAAAGTATTTTATTGAATTCTTCAAATGTAATATTAAATGATGATCCACTTCGTATCCATCGAGCTGTCTATAATCGCATTGTTAAACAATATAATAATGGAAAACCACTATCATTTAAGTTGATAACCTTCGCAGATGCTCCGCCGGGATCTGGACTAGGAACCTCGTCTACGATGATCGTATGTATCATCAAGGTTTTTGATAAGTGGCTAGGGTTGAACATGCAAAATTACGACATTGCTCAATTGGCTTACGATATAGAACGTAAAGATCTAGGATTTGCCGGAGGGAAGCAAGATCAATATTCAGCTACCTTCGGAGGCTTTAATTTTATAGAGTTCGGCCCCGGCGAATCAAGAGTTATTGTTAATCCGCTGAGCATCAGCGAAGCCATGCGAATTAAACTAGAAATATCAACTGTTCTTTTTTATTGTGGCAAATCGAGGCAGTCTTCGATAATTATCAAAGAGCAAATACTAAATATGAAGAGAAGTCTGCCATCTACTCTTGATGCAATGCACAAACTAAAAGACCTTACGAAGGATTGCAAAGAGGCCCTATTGCAGAGCAACATGGCTCTATATGTAAAGACCCTCCAGAATAGTTGGATTGCAAAAAAAGAATTATCAACAAAAATTACCAATCCAAGTCTTGATGTAATTTATAACGATATCATAAACACAGGCGCTCTTTGTGGAAAGATCTCGGGCGCAGGTGGAGGAGGATTCTTTATGTTTCTTGTAGACCCAGAAAATCGTTTTTCAGTAATTGAAAAACTTAATCAATATAATGGTCAAATAGTCAATTTTCATTTCACAGACAAAGGTGCTGAATCCTGGGTTGAAGATCATAATCTTCAATAAAAAATATCTAGATTAATCTAGTACTATTAATATCTATAATCGCTACTAATATCGATTCACTACCATTGATCAATGGAGATATAAATGATTTTACTAACAGGTGGTGCTGGGTTCATAGGATCTAACTTTATTATTGACTGGTTCGCTAATAGCGATGAATGCATTATAAATATTGATAAACTTACTTACGCTGGAAATCCTAGTAATCTTAAAGCGTTATCTCAAGATCCACGGTATATTTTTCTCAAGGGCGATATAACGGACAAGAATTTAATTGCTCTATGCCTGCAGCAGTATAAGCCAAGAGCTATCATACACTTTGCTGCAGAAAGCCATGTCGACCGATCAATCCTGGGTCCCGAAATCTTCCTGAAAACTAACATCTTTGGCACATTCTCATTGCTAGAGGCAGCAAGAGATTTTTGGAGTAAACTCCACCCATCAGAACAAAATATGTTTAGGTTCTTGCATGTGAGCACTGATGAAGTATACGGTTCCCTAGGAACTACAGATGATCCATTCACGGAAACTACACAAATAAAACCAAACAGTCCTTATTCTGCAAGTAAAGCCGCTAGCGACCATCTTGTTCGTGCGTGGCATCATACATACGGCCTACCTGTTCTAATAACAAATTGCTCAAATAACTACGGCCCTTATCAATTTCCAGAAAAGTTTATCCCGAAGATAATAATTAACGCACTTCAGGGCAACCCCATTCCAATCTACGGCGATGGTCAACAGATTCGAGATTGGCTATATGTTAAAGATCACTGTAGTGCTATTCGTTGCGTATTAGAGCGAGGCTCACCTGGAGATGTCTATAATATAGGAGGATGGAATGAGAAATATAATCTAGAAATTGTACATACCATATGTAAATTACTTGATACGCTGAAACCAAAATCTGACGGCTGTAGCTACCAAAATCAAATTATATTTGTTACTGACCGACTAGGTCATGATCGAAGATATGCTATAAATGCAGACAAAATAAATCAAAAGCTTGCTTGGAAACCGAAAGAAACCTTTGATAGCGGCATAATCAAAACAATTGAATGGTATCTTGATAATCATGAGTGGGTCACTCAAATCTCTACTAAACTGTAAAGCAATTCTAATACCTATTGTTCAGTTGTCTGTATATCCAAGAACTATGCTCTCTATGAAGTTAATAGAAGAATGAAAATTAGATGAAAATATTATTAACCGGTCGCCATGGCCAACTCGGCTCTGAGATATATAAGTCTCTACATATGCATGGTCAAGTTCATGGATTTAATTCTTCGGAACTAAATTTGAGAGAACCTAAAAAAATTGTCGAAATAATCCAGGACATTAAGCCTGACATCATTATCAATACTGCTGCCTATACTGCCGTTGATAAAGCTGAAGTAGAGTCGCTAGCTGCCTATGAAATAAATCACATTGCGCCTAGTATAATGGCGCAAGAAGCAGAAAAAATTAATTCTGTAATGATTCACTTTTCTACGGATTATGTTTTTGATGGCTACAAAAAGGGTGCGTACACGGAATCTGATGAGACAAATCCATTAAATGTTTATGGTAGAACAAAGTTGTCAGGAGAAATTTCAGTCACCAACAATTGTACTCGATACTTAATACTAAGAACTAGTTGGGTGCATGGTATCCATGGCCATAACTTCATAAAAACTATCTTGCAACATGCAAATGAAAAAGAGAGTATGAGCATTATTGCTGACCAATATGGTATACCTACATCTGCGGCTTTCCTGGCAGGTGTCACTTCTGATCTTGCGAAACGAGCATATACGCAAGAGTCGCTGCGGTATGGAATATATCATCTGACGGCTCTAGGTAGTACTTCATGGTATGAATATGGTTGCTTCATAGTCCAAGAATGTCTTAACCGTGGCCAATCGTTGAGGCTATCTGTAGAAAATATAAAACCAATAAAAGCTAATGAATATCAAGCTCCCGCAAAAAGGCCTCTTAATTCCTGTTTGGATACACGTAAGTTTCGAGATACTTTTAATATGAGCATTCCTGAATGGCAAGAAGGCGTTAGACATACCCTCAATCAAATCCTTATTACCTGAGTAAATATGAGTCGAAAAGGCATAATTTTAGCTGGTGGATCTGGGACACGTCTCCATCCAATGACTCGGGTCGTGAGTAAGCAACTAATGCCTATTTATGATAAACCTATGATTTATTATCCCCTCAGCACACTCATGCATAGCGGCATCAAAGATGTCTTATTAATTAGTACCCCCAAGGACATAAATCTATATAGTGATCTACTTGGTGACGGGGCTCAGTGGGGAATGAATATAAAATATGCTGTTCAGCCATCTCCCGATGGATTAGCCCAAGCTTTTATTCTCGGAGAAGATTTTATAAGAAGTAATCCAAGCGCTTTGATACTCGGAGATAATATTTTTTATGGACACAACATGCATATCAAATTATCTACTGCCAATTCCCGCAAATTGGGTGCAACTGTGTTCGCATATCACGTGAATGATCCTGAACGCTATGGCGTTGTGGAGTTCAATTCAAATATGGAGGCACTGAATATTCAAGAAAAACCTCTTAAACCTAAAAGTAATTATGCAGTTACGGGTTTATATTTCTATGATCACCAAGTTTGTTCAATTGCCAGAGAGATTAAACCTTCTAAACGCGGTGAATTAGAAATAACAGATATTAATAAAACCTACCTAGAGCAGGGTCAGTTGAATGTAGAGATTATGGGTAGAGGATTTACCTGGCTAGATACCGGAACTTACGACTCGCTTTTAGAGGCATCAAATTTTATTTCTATCCTCCAAAAAAGGCAGGGCCTACAAATTGCTTGCCCAGAAGAGGTAGCCTTTAGAAACAATTGGATAGATCGCGAACAAATGTCACGACTTGCGAACAGCCTCAAAAAAAGTTCTTACGGGCAATATTTGTTAGACATAATCAATCTCAGAGATTTGCAATGAGCTACGAGATCATCAAAACTTCATTACCTGAGATCTTAATTTTAAAACCCAAAGTTTATTGTGATGAAAGGGGTCATTTTTTTGAATCTTTCAATCAGCAAGCATTTAATGAGGCGACTGGATCGAGTGCTCTCTTCGTTCAGGATAATCAGAGCCAATCCGTTAGGGGAGTTATGAGGGGACTGCACTATCAAAATCCTAGAGCGCAAGGGAAATTGGTTCGAGTTATAAAGGGCACCGTATACGATGTTGTCGTAGATATTCGCCGATCTTCGTCGAACTTTGGAAAATGGGTTGGCATAGAGCTTTCCTCTGACAATAATTATCAGCTTTGGATCCCTGTTGGGTTTGCCCATGGTTTCATGGCGATGAGCGAATCAGTTCAGTTTATATACAAAACCACGGATTACTGGTACCCAAACTATGAAAAGTGTTTGCTATGGTCTGACCCAGACATAGGAATATCTTGGCCTCAAGTTGACACCTTATTGATAAATGATAAAGATCAGAACGGCAAAAGGCTATGTGAGATAGAATATTTCACCTAACTATATATAGAAGATTATCGTTGTGGCAAAATTTATCTAAAGAAACCTTAGTTACATATATTTATCGCACCTTTTTCTTTAGAATAAATGGTTGAGATATTTCCTCATTTGCATTTTAAAAATGTAGATTTACCACTCAAAAATGTAACAATCCTTAAAACTAAGTAAGATACATTTAGTAAAAGTCATAAATCTGACTTGCCTGACTCTCTATTGTAAATGGATTTTCTACCAACTGCCTCAGTAAACAGATACATTAGAAACTGCTTCTGAAAAACTTTAGTATGAGTTTAATATATAGAACTATATTTCAATCGGACTAAGAATGAATTTTTATGGGAATTATCAGTTTTTAATTTTAAACTTACCCGCAACAGCTTTTGGGAGTTTAGTAGATTGGAAATAAGAGATATTTGATTGAGGCCAAAGTTAAAAAAAGATCAGATTACGGTATGAAGACTGCTGAATTAATAAGGGTTTGAGGTACCTATTTATCTAGAAGTTCACTTTCGACCATTAATTGAGCCAACTCTTCAATATTAGTTTTTGGCTGCCAGCCTAGATATGTTTTAGCCTTAGTGGCATCTCCTTGAAGGTAATCTACTTCGGTTGGACGAAATAAATTCTGATCAATAACCACGTATTTACGATAATCAAGATCCAATTGTTTAAAAACGATCTCGCAAAAGTGTTCAACAGAGATTGACTTACCTGTACATATTACATAATCGTCAGGCCGATCCTGTTGCAGCATCAGCCACATAGCTTCCACATAGTCTTTTGCGTAGCCCCAATCTCTTTTAGCCTCCAAGTTCCCAAGTCGCAATTCATTCTGTATTCCTCGTTTGATGTTAACAGCAGCCCTAACTATTTTTTTTGTAACAAAATCATCACCACGACGCGGGCTTTCGTGATTGAAAAGGATGCCACTTACTGCGTATAGATCGTATGCATCTCTATAGTTAGTCACAGCATTATGAGCCATCACTTTTGCAACTGCATATGGAGATCTTGGGTTGAAGACTGACATCTCATTTTGTGGTGGATTAGTTGATCCAAACATTTCACTCGAACTAGCTTGATAAAATCTAGTCTTTTTATTTGTCTGTTTATTATAATTCTTAGTAGCTTCTAAAAGGGCTAGAGCTCCAAGCCCCGTAACGTTACATGTGTATTCAGGAATATCAAAACTAATTCTCACATGACTCTGGGCGGCAAGATTATAGATCTCATCAGGTGCTCCTATATATAACATTTTCGTTAGTGACGACGTATCTAATAAGTCACCATAAATTAAATGGAAATTCGGATTATTTATCAGATGCTCAATGCGAATCAGATTGTTTGTAGATGAACGTCTTATCATTCCATAAACTACATAGTCTTTCTCGATGAGCAATTCACTCAAATAGCTTCCATCCTGACCGTTGACTCCAGTTATTAAAGCACGTTTTTGAGCTGACATTAGCTTCCTCCTACTAGTCTATGAATACACTCATCAATATCGATTCTATTATAATCGCCTAAATATTGCCTGGAGAGTTCATTCGATCCC
>Ga0222713_10003863_pt1 | contig 15276 bp, 11 predicted proteins | sample C33_649DmetaG_FD_165061 | JGI IMG/M metagenome (GOLD analysis project Ga0222713, IMG submission 165061) | Estuarine water microbial communities from San Francisco Bay, California, United States - C33_649D | ecosystem: Environmental > Aquatic > Marine > Unclassified | place: USA: California...
GCTCGATTTATATCCCGAATATCCGCGTCCATATATTTTAAACGTATTGCGATACCTTTTACAAAAAAAGAAAGATGGCAAATGCAAGGCGATAATGATTTATACAAATAATCAGGGAGAAAGAGCATGGGTTGAGCATATTAAAAAATATTTTGAGACAAAACTACAATCAAAAATATTCGAACAAATTATATCCGCATTTAAAGTAGATGGTAAAATAGTTGAAGTAAATAGAACAACACATGATAAAACAATCGATGACTTTTTTAGATGCACAAAATTGCCGAAAGATATAGAAATATGTTTTGTAGATGACTTGTTTCATCCCAAAATGGAAGACGATAATGTCTATTATATTCATGTAAAAGGATACAAACATTACTTGCCGTCTTCTGTTATTATAAAACGCTTTCTAAATTCGAACTTATCAAAGGATATAAAAAATAACCATACTGAAAGAGAGAAGTTTACTAATTACATGATGAGTCGATTGAATTATAATATTTCGGAAAAGGACGAAGATGATCAAGAAATAGATGTGATTATAAGTAAAAAAATGTTGGAACACATGAAAAGTTTTTTCAAGGAAGATAAAGATAGCGCTCCTCATCCTCATCCTCATGACAAAATAAGTTCTGACATGACTATTAAAAAAAATATGAAGTCGAAATCTTTTAAAAAAAAGCAATTCCATAGAAATCGAACGATGAAAAAAATTTAATTTTATAATACGAAGTAAGTAAGTAAGTCTAGAATTTTGTATTGTTTGACGATGCACCTGCATTTGAACCCGCGGTTGCGTTCATCATCACCTCTCGCATTTCAAGATAGCGAACATGTTTTTTCGTCTTCTTGTGCGAGTTCATGTTAAATAATTGAACTACACAACCGCAGTCACATATGACCTTAGTTCTTGCCTTTTCGAGAATTTCTTCTCTTCTTTTCATGTAGTAACTTTTGTTATAGTCTTTGATTGCATCACCTTTCTGGCGATTGTAATTCTTCTGGTATTCCAATTTTTGTTCCCGGTGTTGGTAGTAATATTCGTCGAGTTTATTGCGCTCTGACTTGTTGCGGTCTTTGTCTTTTGGTGGTGGTGACTCTAACTCTAATGATTTAGCCTTTGACACATCTATTTTTGCAAGTTTTTTAACTAATTTATTTCCAGTCTTTGTTTGTGTTTGTGTTTGTGTATGTGTTTCTGTTGCTGTTTCTGTTATATCTTTGTCATTGCCGTAATCATTTTCCGACTCAATATCCTGTGTAGTGTTGTTAAGGTTGTTAAGGTTGTTGTGTAAGTCAAGAAGAACAGACATTGGATTCTTTTTGATTTGATGGGTTTGAAATTTGTTATTTTCTATATACCATTTTAAGAATACTTTTCGTTTCAATTTTTTGATACGAAAAATATAAATATAATATATTATATATAGTATATATAGTATATATAAATATATAACTTACAGAAGTTTACTACACTACATAAAAACGTAAAAATTAAAATGTCACTTAAGTTATTTACAACGGACAATTTTGATGAAAAGGCTTATGTGCCTTTAGGATTTGTAAGAGGAACCATGGTTCACTCTGTATCTATATTACGCGATTTTGTTGGGAATATATCAGGTATATTTGGTGGTCCAAATAGTGCAATCAACAAAAAAATAGATGATACTCACGATGAAGCAATCAAAGAACTGGTTAAATATACAAAAACCGAATACCCATCGGCAACAGCTATTGGAGGAATAAATGTATCACTTACTGAAATGCGAGATTTCATTATATGCGTAGCATGTGGAACTGCGCTTGGACCCAATACATCGTCAGCGTCAGCGTCAGCGTCGGCGCCGGCGCCGTCATCCGACGTAGTAAAACCAAATCCTATTCGTCTTCCCGTTCCACAAGGCGGTTTTAGTAAACATTTCAAAAACAAAACAAAACGTATACATGCAAAAAATAAAAGATATACGAATAGACACATGTAGTTAGTTAAATAATGTGCTAATACCACCAGAACCACAACCACAACCACTGCCGCCTGTCATATGACGTCTGTGGTGGCGTTTAGTGCGTTTATGACGACGCGTATGACGCTTCATATGTCTTTTTGACTTTGACTTTATTCTAGTTTTCCGCGATAGTTTGCGTCCACGTCCACGGCTACGACTACGTCCACCACCTGATTGTTTACCTATATTTTTTGTTTTAAATGCCTTTTTGTTAAACATGTCTATTTTAACCTCCTCTATTTTACCCTCCTTTGTTTTACTCTTCTGTCTATTTTTTTTATCTTTAATCCATTTTACAAATGCACGCGTGTTGCGAGGATCTTCATATTTTTCATGATTCATGTCTCCGCGTTGAATACCTTCAGAACTAATATATAAAATAGTTGGATATCCACTTACGTTGTGCGATATTCCATTTTCTTTAAATAGATTAGTGTTACCACTTTCAATAGCGCCCAAAACAAAATCGTCATTATCATGACCAATTCCTGTATTTCTACATTCATCTACTGCCGCATTCCAGTCATCTTTCATATCAACGCAGTGACCGCAACCATTCATAAAAAATAATACAACTCCATGATTTTTTTTTAATCTTTTAATATCGGCATCTTTCAACATAATCTTCGGATGATGTTTTGTATTCTGATTTAAAAATCCAAACATTTTACTCAATACTTTATTTATATATTTTAGTTATATAATATTATTATTTGCATATTTATTATTATTTGCATATTTAGAATATTTGGGTAGTATTTTATCATATAATTATATATAATATAGCATAATTATATATAAATATATATAACACACGCAACATACTATGTATTATAAATATATTATCATAGCAGTTTTATTTTTAATGGGTGCATATTTTGTATTGAATTACTCATCTGCTGACTTTAAAGAGGCACTTACCATGCCTAAAAATAGTAATAAAAATTCAGACTGCCCAAATATTCTTGTTCAAAAAGGTTCAAAAATTTATTTATATAATTCTAAAAAGTTTATGGTGCCTGGTGTTAACCCAGTTACTTTCAACAATTTAGAAGAGTATGTACAATTCACTGACTGGCAACGCTCTGTTGGATTTATGTGTCCTGTTTTATTTTTGCAACATACGGAAAATACACAAGGCGAAGTAGTTTATAAAATACGACCTGATCCTACAGATTTACAAGGAGGATTACCACCGATAACAAACACAAATGCAATTCCGCCACCTAGAAGACATATTACTAAACTACTCGACGCATCACATGACGACCCGCCTTATAATGTAAATTCTTATCCTGGTTATGATGCATCAAATATTGACCAAGGTGAGTTTACTCCTGACATGATGCTTGACTATATTGCGCAGTCAACGGGCTTAAGTCCAAACCCAATGGACAAAAATTGGGGAGGTGCCGATTTCACACAAGCACTAATCGATGCTGGATATTATAGAGATAATAATGTAAATGTTTCGGTAGGTAATTAATTAGGTAGAACTAGAACATGTCGTAGCAGGATTTGTCATAAGAAATTTTTTAATATTTTCTACACATGTTTTATTTATTTTTCTGAATATTGTTTTTACACCAGCACCCAAACCAGCACCCACACCCTCGGTTTTAACCATGAATGTATTTAACATATCGGGTGTCTTTTCAAGTTGATATAAGAGATTTTGTATAGTCTTATATTCACGCATAAGCTGTGTAGCTACTTTAGAGCTTATTCCCGGAACACATGTTAACATAATGATATTAATATTATCGGGTGTAATATATTCATTCTTTTCTTTATGCGTTTTCAAAGCTGCACAATATTTTTCGTTGTCATCACTATCATCACTTACCTTTGTAGTTGGCGATGATAATACCACTTCGCGTGGCTCGTTGTTATAATAAGGCACGCGCGATTTATCGTTTATACCCGTCTTGTAATATTTGTCTGCAAAAAATACAATAACATCAGCGGTTTCACAAATCGAGTTTGTTCTAAATACAGAAAATCCCTTATAATACAAAAGTGAAAACATACAACTTATAAGTGTTTTTCTAGATACACGTCCCCTCTTTTCAATATACCTTTCTATGTCGCCTTCAATAATGTATACTATGTTATGATTATGAATATTTTCTTTATCTAGGCGAAAAGACTGCTCATTATATCTACCATCGCGGATACTTGCAGCCAAATCGTATAATGTTTTTCTTTCGAAAATAATAACAACTTCCCCTTTATCGTTTTCTAAAATAATATCACCAACAGCAAGTTGTTCTTTTTTGATAGAATGTTTGCTACCAACGCGAGCAGTATGTCTTACTTCCGGTGTTACTTCTGGTGTTACATTCGTTTGCATTTCAACTTCACTAAATATATGCATTGGCACAAGACACACGTTATTGGTCGCACTTGTATTACCAAGGGCAGGCGTTTTCGATTTTGGCTTTTTTGCCGAAACTTTACCATTACTATTACCATCATCGCAGATTCCATCATCGATTCCTTCGTGAAGATCGCGTGCATCGGTATTTGAATTCATAAATATCTCCACGCGATGTTCTACAAGAGGTATAAGTGATGTTTCACGATTATCTACTTTGATTATCATGGTCGCGTTGCTGTGCTATGCTATGCTGTGATACGTGTATTTCTTGTTACTATAATAGTTATCTATAACATTTCTAAATAGTTTTAGTATATAGTTTTAATAGTTTTGACAACTACTTAAAAATGTTTCATTATAATTATGTATTTGCAAAACTTTAAAAATCTGCATTAATTATAATGAAAAAATCACACGCTTACATCATGGGTCCAGCGTGACGAGGAGCATTGTAATATTGTCTAAATCTGAATAAAAAGTCTTTGTTAAGTGCAGGAACCGCGATTTGAGACCTTTGCGCAAAAGAAATCATAAAACCGGTTCCTGAAGGCTGTGCGCCACCTTTTTTCGGTCCTCCACCATTTTGGGTATTTGCGTATAGTCCATCAGCGGAACCAGGACCGCTAAATAAAACGCGACGGGCCATAGCTGACCTGCCATTTCTGCTTCTTGGTCCATTTTTCATGTTGACTATTTTGATATAGCTGTAGTATTCTTATTTGAATATATAATATGGTAATATTATATTATTTTTGAGTTGTTGGATTGTTGGATTGTTAGATTGTTGGATTGTTGGATTGTTGGATTGTTGGATTGTTGGATTGTTGGATTGTTGGATTGATGTATTTTGTAATATAGTTTTTGCTATAATATAAAAATTAAAATCCATATTTGTCATAATATAATGCTATAATCATAATAACAATAATAACAATAATATTAGTATGTAGGTCCCTTTTGGCAACCACCACCAAACAAGATGCCAATACCTGGTGAGTAGTAAGAACGACCGACACCACCAGCACCCTTATTGCATGCGATAAGACCACGTTGTTTCATATAGTTAAAACCATCAACACAGCCAACAGGAATACATTTGTTCTGACAATAGTTCGTATTTAGGCGATACGTATTCAACAGATTGGGGTTCAAACCTATAGTAGGCGCCAACCCAGCCATACTTCCAAAGATGCACCCTCTGTTAGTAAGAGAATTTATTGCCGAAACCCTTTTAGGACCACTTAAAACCATTTTATTTTATTATATATATGCTAAATATAAAAAATATGTAAAATAGCTATACTATATTTTATTTTTACACATTTATAAAGTAAATTAAAGTAAATTAAAGTAAATTAAAGTAAATTAAAGTAAATTAAATTGAAATCATTTAAAGATAAAATATAACTATTACATAACGTAATATCGTATCAAACAACATCACGTCATATTTGCCTGTATATCCATCGATGTCAACTCAAGAAACTCGTTCTCCACCGGGTTCCGGTTCTGTATGCGGCAAAAATATTCTAAATGATTCTGACATAGTTCTTGCAGAAGATGGACACGGATACATATTTAATCCTTATAATCCGGACAATAGAGAGATTACATTGAATGATGTTCAATCTATTCTTTCAAACTATGGAGTTCCGTCTAAACCCTATAATTTTGAATTGTATCGCCGCGCATTTATTCATGCATCATATACGAAACGCCCTCAGCTCGAAAATGCACGTGAAAATATAAAAATAACACCTCAGCCTTCCAACTGCATGGCGCTGCGCACAAAATCCAATGAACGTCTCGAATTTTTAGGCGACGGAGTTTTAGAATGTGTGACAAAATACTACTTGTATCGCAGATTTCCTAAAGAGAATGAAGGCTTCATGACCGAAAAAAAAATTGCCATCGTCAAAAATGAATCGATTGGAAAATTGGCACTTGAAATGGGACTGCATAAATGGTTTATTATTTCGAAACATGCAGAGGAAAAGAAGACGCGCACTAATCTTAAAAAATTGGGATGCTTGTTTGAAGCATTTATTGGTGCCCTGTTTCTCGACTTTAATAAAATATCGGTGCACGATGACGATAAATGGTTCGAAAACGTATTTGTCACGGGACCCGGGTTTCAAATGGCACAGAACTTTATCGAGGCGGTATTTGAGCGTCACATTGACTGGATTTCCCTTATCAAAAATGATGACAACTATAAGAATATTTTACAAGTGAAGATACAGAAAGAATTTAAAACGACGCCTGATTATTTAGAAATACAACATGATATTGAAACAGGGTATACGATGGGTGTATTCTTATGTTTAGGTAAAGAAATATATCAAGTTGACTATAGGAATGCAATCAATTATAGTGAACTGAAATCATTTGCCAAAATACGCGAAATATGTGAAGAACGTGGGCATATTTTAGTGCACTTTGCATCGGGGACACACAAAATTAAAAAAAAAGCGGAACAAATGGCTTGTGAATTGGCGATTCAATATATGTAGTGTATGTAGTTTATATAGTGTATACTATCTAGTATATCGTAGTGTGTTATTTTTTTAAATAAAATATATCAATAAATATATCAATAAATATATCTATTGATAGTATAGTATTATAGTATAGTATATATTGGAATGGATATACCAGAACTTGAATCAAAAATAGAAAATTTAAAATCAAAATTATTAGAGTCAAACCGGTTATTATCAGAGGCACCACAAGGCTCTCCTTCAAAATCTGATTTGGAAGAAAATTTACAACTTAAAAGAACCATTGCAGAACTAGAACAAAGAAAAACATCATTAAAAGAATCAATTGCAGGAAGTGCCAGTGCCAGTGCATTCGGATCACCAAAATCGCCAATACAACATGTAGCATCACTTCTTTCATCGGGGTTTAATAGCATAAGAACGTCACTTCCATCTATAAGTGTAGGAAAAGGATTCGGGAGTGGAAGTGCACCACCTCCGCCTCCTCCTCTTCCTCCATCTGTGTCAGCATCAGGACCAGGACCAGGACCAGTGCCCATTCGTGTAGAACAACAGAGTGAAGATATTTTTTCCGATGAAAGTGTTTCATCTGCATCTGCACAATCCCAACTCCAACCAGAACAAATACCTCTTATGGAAGGTGCACCGAATATAGGACCACATATTCTTCCAAGTGATAAACCAGGCACAGACTATGCTGCAGTGAGAATGATTAATGCACTTCAGACAAATTTAGCACCTAAATCCGTAATTGAACGATTGCAAAATCCGGTTGCTGCTACTGCTGCTACTACTGCTACTACTGCTACTACTGCTACTACTGCTAATGCTGCTGCTGCTAAACCAGCAGTTTCACATAAAGTTCGCGTAGTATTTAAAGGAAGAGTTGCAAAACCCGCTACCGCCACCGCAGATGAAGGCGAACAAGGACAAGGACCAGGCGAAGCTGTTATAGTAGCACGAGACAAGCGAGCTCAGAAACTAGTAAGTCGTGACAATATTATTAAAAATTTGCAATGTGAACTTCCCATTTGTACTTCTCCGCCCATAGAGTCACCAAAAGAAACAAAATCAAAATCCAAACTTATGCCCCTTGCATTGGGATTACCTTCTGCACTCGGCGCAAAAGCAACACCTCAACAACCCGTCGCACTTCTTCGCCAAGTGATAATTATTAAGAAACTACCAAAACATATCTATTTAGAAGAAGATCCTTCACTCTTGCTTGAATCAGGCGAATCAGGAGCCGCAGGGGACGTCGCCGCCGCCACCACACCTGCACGTATCACTGCCAGCAGAAAAGGGCGCGTATTTGAGAAACCAGAATTTGGTATTATGACACAAGATATACAGGACCTAAGAATCGGCGATCAAATAGTTCGCGAAAGATTGCCGCGTGTCCCGCCCCTTGGTATAAGAGCATCCACTTACTATATGAACAATCGCGAAAAATTTGTAAACTTTATCAATCAACTTTTTATGACGTATCATGCAGAAATTGCCGACCAAAAAGAAACGATTTCGTGTGACCCTGAGAAAAATAAGGAGTTCTCGCTACTCACGCATCAAAAAATCGTGCGCGACTATTTGAATATTTATACCCCATATCGTGGTTTGTTGTTGTATCATGGTCTTGGAAGTGGCAAGACGTGTTCATCCATTGCAATTGCCGAAGGACTTAAAACGCACAAAAAAATTATCGTTATGACTCCTGCATCGCTCCAGAGAAACTATGTCGAAGAACTGAAAAAATGCGGCGATGATATTTACAAGAAAAATCAATACTGGGAATTTATCAGCATTCAAAGCAAGGTTGACCCGATGGTTGAAACATTGTCCGCTATTTTATCATTGCCCAAACAATTTATTATTGACCAAAATGGTGCATGGCTTGTTAATATTAAGAAATCATCCAACTATACGTCGCTCAATGCCGGTGAACGCGAAAGTCTCGATAATCAACTGAATAAAATGATTAGTTCAAAATATCAGTTTATTAACTACAATGGTATGCGCATGAGTCATTTGAATACACTTACGTCGAATTCTACAGAGAACCCCTTTAATGACCGCGTAGTTATTATTGACGAGGCACATAATTTTATAAGTAGAATCGTGAATAAATTGCGTAACCCCGCTTCGCTTTCAATGAGACTATATGAGTTACTTTTGACTGCACAAAATGTTAAAATTATTCTTTTGAGTGGAACACCTGTAATCAACTACCCGAATGAAGTTGCAATTATTTTTAATATACTGCGAGGCTATATCAAAGTATGGAAAATTCCTCTTCAGATTGGCATGGGAAGCGGACCGCAATCAAAAATCGATAAAAAAATGCTGGACCAACTATTTTCAAGTCTCCATGTTTTAGACTACATGGACTATAATGACACATCTCATGTGCTGACAATTACACGCAATCCGTTTGGGTTTGTAAACGTGAATGAGCGCGGCGAATATAGCGGTGTTGCCAATCCTGATGCTGCTCTATCTATATCAGGTGAAATGCCGCAGCTTAGTGACACCGAATTTGAACGTATGGTGCTTTCAACATTGAAAACGCGTGCTATAAGTGTCATCCCTGGAAGTATTACTATTGAGACCTATAAATCATTGCCTGATAATCTTGATTCGTTTCGGTCCTATTTTATTGACGCACAATCCGGAAATGTCAAAAATATACGAATGTTTCAGCGACGTATTCTTGGATTAGCGTCTTATTTCCGCAGCGCACAAGAACAATTAATGCCTGCTTATGAAAAAGCAACCCATTTTCGGGTAATTGAAATACCTATGAGTACACATCAGTTTGCAGCATATGAAGAAGCGCGCAAGGCGGAACGAAATCTGGAGAAAAATGCGCGAACAAAGAAACGTCTTGGTTCTGGTTCTGGTTCTGGCGCTGGTGCGGCCGGAAAATCAAGACCAGGTGCAGGTATGGGGAGTGGAAGTGGCGATGATATCTATGAAGATGCAGTATCCTCTTATCGTATTTTTTCGCGTCTTTTTTGCAATTTTGTTTTCCCGACAGAAATCACGCGCCCACTTCCGAAAGAAGGAACCAACGTTGAAGGTGCTGTTAAAGAAGGGATAAATGAGGAAGATGTGGATGCAGTCACTGCTGCGGAGCGTATAGAAAATATGAATGGTGAACATGCTGGCGATGATGTCGAAGAAATAATGAAAGAAATCGAACAAAAAGTCGACTCATCCTATGAAAAACGAATTGCAACTGCGCTTATGCGTATTCGTAGCGGTATGGCACGCTATCTTACAAAAGCACCACAAGGCGAACTGCAAAATTATAGCCCAAAGTTTTTAGCAATGTTGGAAAATATAACAGAATCACACCACTATGGTCTTCACTTGGTGTATAGTCAGTTTAGAACGATTGAAGGTATTGGGCTTTTTGCGATGGTGCTTGAGGCGAACGGATTTGCACGTTTTAAAATACGGAAAAACGACTCTGGTTCATGGTTGCTTGATATTAGCGATGCAGACCAAGGCAAACCGATGTATGCTTTGTATACGGGAACAGAAAGCGATGAGGAGCGCGAAATAACAAGAAATGTATTCAACAGCACATGGGACTATATTCCGGTTACATTAAAACAACAACTAGTGCCGAAATCCGCGAATAATTTTATGGGCGAGATTGTTAAGGTTCTTATGATTACTGCATCCGGTGCCGAGGGTATCAGTTTGCGCAACGTCCGTTATGTCCATATTATGGAACCTTACTGGCAGCCTGTAAGAATCGAGCAAGTAATTGGGAGGGCTAGACGTATATGTAGCCACAATGACCTGAAAGATGAGAAGTTGCGAAGTGTTTATGTGATGATGTATATTATGCGATTTACACCTGAACAAATGGCAGACGATGCGTCAATGGAGTTGCGCCTGAATGACGTAAGCAAACTTAACGCGCAAAAACCGATTACAACTGACCAAGCATTGTTTGAAATATCGACGATTAAAGAGGAAATCAATTCGCAGCTGCTTATGGCAATAAAAGAAGCGTCGATAGACTGCGCAATTCATCGCGATAAGAATTCGAAAGAAAAATTGAAGTGTTTCACATTTGGTAGCGTTATGTCGAATAAGTTTTCATATCCGCCGTCGGTAGATAATGAGGAATCGGATACTTCGGCGTCAAGAAATGTGAAACAAACAACACTGAAATTGGTTGAAATCACTGCAAGTGTGGCCGGTAAACCTGTGAAATATGCGTATGATAAATCTACGAAATTGGTGTATGACCATAGCAGCTATATTGTGTCACAAGAAGTAGGTGGTGAACCATTATGTATTGGAAAGATGGAAATAAACAAAGAAGGAAAGGCAAAGATGGTGCCGTTAAGTGAAGTTGAAAAAGAAACGGGAGCAGTGCCTGTTCTGGCGACATCAAAACCGAGTTCGAAACCTCCTAGTACGTCAGGAACCGGAGGTGTGGCAGTAAGTAGACGACTGAGTGATAAACCATGAGAAACGAGAGAAACGAGAGAAACGAGAGAAACTATAAAAAATTCATATATATAAACTCATAGTGTAGTAAAATATTATACCTAAAAAAGTATAATATTTTTATAGTATTTTACTATTATTTTACTATTATTTTACTATTATGTTTGTTTACTATTACGCAGTCGTTTCTTTTTTAAAGTTTTTCTTCTCCTTCCACCACCAGTTATTAAACGTGAAGATGGAGAAGGAAGACATTCTTCGACTACTTTTTTAAACTCATCATCTTTGATAAACATAGTTTCATCAAAGTAATCTACTTCTCTGTTTAACGCTTGAACAGAATCACATGTTGCTTTTCTATGTTTTGTATTTCTTAATAATCTTTGTGTAAAAGGTGTTTTACCTTTAGGATACCTATGAATCAAAAATTTACCATCATATGTTTTTTCAATAAAACTATATAATTCTAAAAGTTTAGCCATAGAGTCAGGAGAAGTATGTAAATTATTGTATCCTTCTAGTAAAGATGTCATATTTTCTGGACTCATAGAATTTAGTAGTTCTAATAATTTTTGCATATTTTCTGGACTCATAGAATTTAGTAGTTCTAATAATTTTTGCATATTTTCAAGATTTTGTTGCAGGTAACTATCATTTTCTAGAATAGATTCTCTGATTTTTTTATATAACATATTCATAATTCCATGTAAATTTTTATGTGTGCTTCTTGGATCAGTTAAGATGTATAATAGCTGCTGATCACAATGACTAAATAATTCTTTTAGTTCTTCTTTGGTAAGATTTTGTGACTGAACATAAAAATTCTCTAATATAAGGAGTAAATTTTCATCCAGTGTATTATAAAATATTTCAATTGCATTATCAACGCTCAAAATTTCTTTATCTTTTATTTTTTCCATATATTTTTGTCTTAGTTTTTCTAACATTGTTTCATCACATTTATCAGGATTACATAAAAATGAACATGTATTATCGTTAGATACTTTTAACATTTTTCTAATATCATCTATACTGGGTTGTAAAAAATTAATTGAGTTCATTAATTCCTGCAAATTTCTATTTCTTTCGCTCATTGGATCTGCATTTTGATCGGTTACACCCTCATTATTTCCCGGTTCTTCATCTGGATGCCGTGGATTATTCACTTCTGCTTGTTGACCTGTATTATCAGAATTAACTTGAACTTCTAAATCTGCTTGTTTACCTGTAAATTTTCTAACATAAAATGCTGGAAGAGAATTATCATTTTCAAGGGGATAATAATTAGTATGAATCGAACATTTTAAATTATCTTCATCTGTAAAACTTATTCTATATCTATCTCGTTGCGGTGGTGTTGTCATAAAACGTAATGATACTTTTCGTTGATCGTTTTTATCATATAAAGGTTGTATAGTAAAATCTTCTGTTTCAAGTATTTTTGATTTCATATTTATTCCGTTATCACAATAAGCAAAAGTGCATCTTGCAATAAAATAATTTCCTGTAACATTTCCATTTCCATTAATATCTTTATTTTGATATATAATTATTTGTTCGGGACTATCCGTTCGACTGGTTACACTTCCTAGTTTGGTTACATACGCCCATCCTTGTCCTTGTATTTCAATATTATTAAACCTAGTGTCGTTTTTAGGCAAAACAAAATTGAATGGTCTTGTTAAACCACCTATTTTCTTTCGTGTTTGTCTTCGCATTCGTCCTTGAGTTCGTTTCCCATATTTTCGCGTATAATGTTTTTTATGTTTGCTATACCCTTTACCCTTGCGCTTACTACGTTTTCCACACTTAACACGTTTAACATGTTTTCCACGTTTTACGCGCCTTGTTACTAGATTACTCATTACTAGTATATATATATATATATTATATAGTATACGAATAAAAATATATTACTACATTTTCTTTTCTAAAATACTCAAAATAAGTTCTTGATTCTTCTTGATTTCATTCATATCATTTTGAATGCTTTGAATTCTTTGCTCTAACACAACATATTTTTGCATTTCTCGCATTTCTCCCCATTCTCTCACTTCTCTCATTTCTCTCGCCTCACCCCATTCTCTATTCCTACTTCCCTGAAAGTTATGCATCTCTTGGACTTGAAGTTGCATTCCTTCATTATGATTTTCGTTATCATCGTCGCTTCTATTGTTCATATTCATAATATCGTCTAGTGGTATACGTATCTTATCCATACTCCTGGTATTTGCCGCGTTATTGTCCTTTTTCGTTTTAAGTTTTGAAAAAAATGATAATGTATTTATGTCACCGACCTCGCCACCCTCGCCACCCTTGCCACCCTCAATAATGCTATCCGTTTTGTCATAGTCTTGATTTTCGTATTCTATTTTGGTATTATCGGCATCATTAAATGTAACATTTTTTGACTCACGCGGACGCTTTGCAACTATCTTATTCGTGGGAATCCGTCTGATGTCACTACTCTCACTACCCTCACTACCTTCACTACCTTCTACAACACCACCAATGCCGCGATCGATACCGCTACCGCTACCGCTACCGCTACCGCTACCGCTACCGCTACCCCTATCTGCATCGATATTAAGTTTATCCAGTTCGCGTTCACGTGATGCAAGAGCTTCTGCAAGCAGTCTTTCCATCTCATCCCCCGCCAGTTTTTTATCATATAAATCGGATTCTTTATTTATACCGAGTGCTTTATCTGAGAAATCAATATGTTCCGGTTTTTTATTATTTAACATATTATCCATTTCATCTTTTTTTTCCTTCAAACGTATTTCGAGCTCACTCATTCGCGTTTTTTTAATATCATCCGCACGATAAATTTCTTCTATTTTTGGTTTTTTTGTTGACATTGGACTTATTGTAACCGGTGCAACATGTTTCATTTGCATAGGTGATGGGGGGTTATGTTGCGCTTGTGCTTGCGCTTGCGCTTGTTTTATACTATTTGCATTATGTGTTTTTATTTTATTCACTTCATCTATCACTTTTTTAATAACTATTTTGTTACTATTTATAATCATATCAGCAGCCTTTTTATCGTAATCATCATCACCTTCATCGTTTTTTTCAAAAAATAAATCAAACTCTTGTTTCATTGATAGTATCGACATTTCAAAAATATTTTTTACATTATTAAACATAGACGAGGGTATATTGTTAAATACACCCCCTTCTTGTAATATACCCCAAAGGACTCCCTTGTTTTTATTATTTGTAAACTCTAAAAATGACATTATATAAAATTATACTAACTATGCTATCTATATTAGTCAATAATTATAATAACAAATAAATATTTAATATTTATTTGTTATATAATATTATAAAATATTATAAAATATTATAAAATATTATAAAATATTATAAAATATTATAAAATATTATAAAATATTATAAAATAACTTTTATGAATATTCACCTTAATCTATGTAATAGAAGAAATTTAATATAAGTGTATTTATCTAGAGATCCTGATTAAAGTATAATTTGCGAAATTTCTCCATCTGCTCGTCTGGGAAAATATCGACGATAAAGTCTTCAGGTTTCATCGTTTCACGCAAAAGATTAATAATCATGAATAATGCATACATTCCACATTCGGTGGGTTTTTTCTGATGATGTTTTTTGTTTTCAATGTATCTAAAATTTATACCTATTGCATTACCTTGTTGCTTTATTTTATTAACTAAACGTTTTACTTCTTTAGGGGGAGGTGTTCCTGTGCTATCAAAGAAAAATATATACTTATGCTTTAAACTGACAAACATAGAAATCCAATGTGAACCTGATAAATAATGCGGATCAGTATTGAATATAAACCCAATTTTATTCTTACCATTTCGCACAGATATACGTAAATCAAAATGACACAACTCTTCCCATACACATTCACCATACATTTTCG
>Ga0222713_10003865_pt1 | contig 15267 bp, 2 predicted proteins | sample C33_649DmetaG_FD_165061 | JGI IMG/M metagenome (GOLD analysis project Ga0222713, IMG submission 165061) | Estuarine water microbial communities from San Francisco Bay, California, United States - C33_649D | ecosystem: Environmental > Aquatic > Marine > Unclassified | place: USA: California...
TAACAAGCACAGTTTGTGCCAACGACACTTCTAATGTTGTAGTGATTGTTGACGGGTCGTGTGATTATACGGCTGCAATTAATGACATCACTCTGCAGTGGGAAGTATATCCTAACCCTGCGTCTAATGTGTTAACAGTTTCTAATCATACCGGTCTTGATGTTGAGCGCATCGAGGTATTGGACATCAATGGAAAATTGGTAATCAACACTCCTGCTGTTTCTGCATTAGAGACACAACTCAATGTAGCGATGTTGCAAACTGGTATGTATACCGTTCGGGTGTCCATAGGGGATGCAATCTATAACAAGCGTTTTATCAAGCAGTAATATCTTGAATTTGATTAAAAATGGGGTGTGCAAGCACCCCTTTTTTTGTTTAAGAAAAAACATTACATTTGGTATGTCTAAACTATAAATTCTTTACTATGAAGAAAAAACTGTACCTCAATTTTCTCCTTGTTCTATTATCAGTTTTTAGCTCTGCAAGTTATGCGCAATATTGCATTCCAACCTTTGGGTTTGGTTGTGGGGTAGGGGACCAAATTTTGAATTTTAGTACAACAGGAGGTGCAGCAAACATAACCAATAACAACTCTGGTTGTAGTGCTGGTTCATATGCTTATATTTCAGGTCAAACGGTTTCTCAAATCCAAGGACAGGATGTTACCTTAAACATGCAAGCCGGGCCAACTTATGGCCAAGGCTTCAAGGTCTGGATAGATTGGAATAACAACCAATCTTTTACAGATGCCGGAGAGCTCGTCTATACCTCGCCAGGTTCTGGAACGGCAGTATATAACGCAACTGTTACGGTGCCTTTCTCTGCTACAGTGGGCACAGTACGCATGCGTGTATTGTGTAATTATAATGCTATCCCACCATCAATGGATGGTTGTGCAGTAGGTCAATATTACGGAGAATGTGAAGATTATGATTTTACAGTTCTTGCTGCTACGGCTTGCTCGGGCATGCCAACGGCAGGGGCCGCTCAAACTTCGGCCTCTCCGATTTGCCCGAGTGTGAACTATACCGTTTCATTATCGGGCGCTACTCAAGCTGCGGGCTTAAGCTACCAATGGCAATCTGCACCATCGGCCACGGGCCCTTGGACGAATATTACTGCGGGCACTACCCCAAGCTATGTAACTTCTCAAACTGTTGATACTTGGTATCAGTGTATTGTTACTTGTTCTGGCCAGAGCGCTACTTCAACACCAGTGGAAGTACTAACCAGTTCTTTCTTAGGTTGTTATTGTGCAAGTGCAGCGATTTCCACCTTTGATGAAGAAATTCTAAATGTAACCCTCAATACTTTAAACAACACTTCGGCCTGTGGCGTGACGGCTCCTGGCCCTGGCTCTACGGCTGGGATGTATTCAAATTTTACTACCCTCCCGCCAACAGATTTGGCTCCTGGAGTGGTTTATCCACTTTCAATAGAAATAGGAACTTGTAATGGAAATTATACCAATAACACCAAGGTTTGGATAGACTGGAACCAAAACGGGCAATTCACCGATCCAGGAGAAGAAGTATATGCTTCTACGGTAGGGGTATCTGGCCCACATTTTGAATTGGGCAGCGTAACCGTTCCGTTGAATGCAACAGCTGGTATTACCATGATGCGTGTTGTCAATGTGGAAACTTTCTCTTGGACCAACGTGAATCCATGTGGCACTTACACATGGGGCGAGACAGAAGATTATTTGGTAAATATTGTTGCGCCACCAACTTGCCCGCAACCAACGAACTTCTCATTGATTCAAGCCAACAATTCTGAAGCCCAACTGCAATGGACTGCCGGCGGCACTGAAACAGAATGGCAAATTGAGTATGGCCCTCAAGGTTTTACACCTGGAACAGGCACCACAGTGATGGTGACAACCAATCCATATACCATTCAGGGTCTTACAACTAACTCGTTCTACCAAGCATATATCCAAGGAATTTGTACACCTGGCGATACCTCATACTGGACGCCACCGGTTTCTTGGAACACATACAACCAAGGGCAATACATAGACTGGGACAACGCCTGCCCAACAGCTGGCTTTGAAGACATCTCTGGATATGCTACCAATGCGAACTTAACTGACGACGCTGAATTAGGCGTAACTATGCCTTTCACGTTCCTATATCAAGGTGGCTTGGTAAATACCATGACCATTGGCGACAACGGTGGGGTAGTGCTCAACACGACAAGTGGTCAGGTGGGTTATGCTATGCCAGGTGCAGGAAGTGGATTGTATCCATTTATTCAAGATTTGTATACAGGCTCCAACCCTGGAGCGGCAATTTACTACGGTCAGGTAGGCAACTCTCCGAATGCCAAATTTATTGTCCAATGGAATAACGTACCTCACTATACTTTCCCTGCGCCAACCAATGGAGCTAGCTTCCAATTGGTGATCGAGGAAGCGACCAACGAAATTTATTATGTATACGATGATGTAGATATGGGCAATGCTGCTTGGGATTATGGCCAAGACGCAGAAATTGGTTTGCGCGGCCCACAGAACATCAATGTTTCGATGAATAATAATGCTTATTTGCAAGACAACAGCTGTGTGCATTTCTACTACACCAATTGCCCGCACCCAACTGCATTTGCTACGAGTTATGTAGCTCCAGACGAGGCCATGCTTACATGGAATGCTGGCGCAGCAAACGAAACCAACTGGACTATTATATACGGCCCTGCTGGTTTTGACCCAGCAACGGGCGGCACGACAGTTACTTCAACAACCAATAGCGTGGTGCTGACAGGCCTTACGCAATTGACAGACTATGAAGTGTATATTTATGCAGATTGTGCGGCTGGTCTTCAAAGTTATGCGCTTGAAGGAAGTTTCACTACGCCACCTTTCTGCTCAAACCCAACAAACTTATTTGCAAGTACCGCTGTAGATTCATTGATCAGCTCTTGGTCTTGGACACCTTACTCTGCACAGTATCCGTCTACAGGGTTTAACTTACAATTGACCCTTCCTGGAGCTCCATTGTATAGCGGTGCAATTTATAACCTAGACAACAACTTCACCGACACCACCTATGACAGTGAGTACATGGCTGGCCAAACCTTTGATGTGTACATTCAGGCAGTATGTGGCCAAGACACGTCATTCTATGTTGGGCCATTCAATATTGTATTCCCACTTACCAATGATACGGTTTGTGGAGCTCAAATGATCCCTGTGAATGGGCAGATGTACATGTTTAACAACACAGGGGCAACATTCGAACTCAACGATCTAGCTATGGTGCCGCCTGCAACGGGGGCTCAAACCACTACGGGTTGGGCAAATCAAAACTTAGAGATGACTACTTGGTTTAAGTTTGTTGCACCACCATCTGGCGCCATAAGAATTAATTGTACCGGCGCAAATTATAATGGCCAAATGGCAGTTTATGGTACATCGGCTTGTGACAACAGTGCGTCATTCCAAATGATGGCTGCCAATGACGATGCAATTGGCGGAGGTAGCTTAGCACCTAACTTTACGGTGTGTGGCATGACTCCAGGAGTTGAATATTACATGATGCACGACGCCTTTGATTTTACACCAGGCAACCACGCCATCCAACTTTATGAAATCGTGCTTGACGCCGGAGTTTCAGGCGAATTGTTGGAAGTATGTTATGGCGATACCGTGAATCTTTTCATGGGGATTGCGAACTATCAATTAGAGGGAACTTGGTCTGAAACCACACCAACCCTTGGATTGAATGATAATATGTTCAACACCAATGGCTTGGCGTCTACGACCTATGAGTTCACCTACACTGTACAAGACGGGTGTGCTTCAGATGATGCCAACGCTTATGTTCAAATCTTCTCGGCGCCAAATCCAGGTGAAGGCGGTACGTTGAATGTATGTTTGAACGAACCATTCAACTTAGTTTCGGGCATCAGTGGCCTCATTGACCTTTCTGGCACATGGACCAACTTTGGCACCTCTGAGACACTAACAAGCTCTGTTGATACTGCAGGCAACTCAGCTGCTACACTCAACTACGTTTATACTGTGAGCAACGGCGTATGCCCTGATGAGTCTACCACAGTTACTGTGGTAGTTGATGCAGGTTGTGATTTCACAGCGGGCCTTAATGAATTGGCTACCACTTTCCAAATCGTTCCAAACCCAACGCGCGATGTAGTTAGCATTTCATGGGCGTCTACCGCTTATGGTGTGCTAATTTTAACAGACCTCAATGGTAAGGTGCTTCAAAATAGTGCGCTCGTTGGGCAACAAATGTCCTTAGATTTAAGCAACTACACTCCAGGAGTATACCTAGTGAGCCTTCAATTGGGCGATCAAGTACTTACTGAGCGCATCATCAAACAATAAGCAACTGCTAAACTATTAGCTATGAAAACTAAAATTCAATCTTTACTTACGGCTGTGCTGCTCCTCGTTGGGGCAGCAAATAGCCAATGTGTCATGACGAGCGCCTATGGCACAGCCACCGCACCAACAACTGCTGGTGTCGTTACCATTTCGACCTGTTCATTCTGGGGCGAGTATTCAACGATCAATGCGGTTCAGGCGGCAACTACTTACATTTGTACGGTTTCAGGTCCAGGATATGTAACTATCACGGAAGGTACTCCAGCGGGCCCTATTATTGCATACGGCCCCTCACCACTAACCTGGTCATCAACCAACGCGGGTACTTACTACGCACATTGGGCACAAAACGCAAGTTGCGGTACAGCATTCAGCTGTCAAACCTCAACGATCGATTACGTTGGCCCAGCATCTGCTTGTACGAACCCAGCAGCAGGAGGGGCGGCAGTGGCCAACCCTGCAATGGCTTGCCCGAACCAAAACTTTAACCTTACACTTTCGGGCGCATCATTGGGTTCTGGGCTCACTTACCAATGGCAAAGTTCTGCCACTTCTGGTGGCCCATGGACGGCAATTGCTGGGGCAACTAACTCTAGTTATTCAACTCAACAATCCACCGCTACATATTACCGCTGCGAGGTGATTTGTAGTGCGGGCACACCAGCGTATTCAACAGAAGTGTATGTGGAGATGAACTCATTCATGAACTGCTACTGCTCTTCAGTTGCTTTGTCAGCCCCTTGGGATGAAGAAATATTTAATGTAACCATCAATGGAGGTTCTACTGACCCACTGTATTCCAATACAAATGGCTGTAACGCACCAGCCCCGGGCCCAGGTTCGGTTCAGGGGGGGTATAGTAATTTTACTACTTTGCCAGCCATTACTTCAGTTACCACTGGCCAAACGGTCGCCTTCTCAATAGATCAAGACGAGTGCGACGGCGCGCCATACTACAACAATGGAATCGGTATTTGGATAGATTTTGACCAAAATGGCTCATTCAACGATCCAGGAGAGGCCGTTTTCTTAGAGCCAACCACTGCTGCAGGGCCACGAACAGTTACTGGTTCTATTCTTATCCCTCCAACAGCTACACCCGGCAACACAGTTATGCGAGTAATTTGTGCTGAAGGGTACTCTGGTGCTGGTTTACAGCCTTGTTTATCTTATGGCTACGGCGAAACAGAAGATCACCTCATTACGATTGTAGCTGCGAACCCATGTGCGGGCACACCAGATGCCGGCGACGCCTTGGCTTCTTTATCCACAGCTTGCCCTTCCACACCAGTGATGCTATCTTTGGATAGTGCAACTGTGGCCTCTGGCATTACCTACCAGTGGTTAAGTGGCCCAAGTGCAACAGGCCCATGGACAGAAGTGCTCGGCGCCAACGATGCTACCTTGAGCACTACGGTTTCTGCCGATACTTATTTTGCTTGTGTATTGACTTGTACGGCTTCTGCTGCATCAGACACATCAACTGCTGTTGAAGTATTGTCTACACCATTCTTCCAATGCTATTGCAACGTGACCAACATGGGCGGGGCAGGTTCTATGATGAACGATGTTGCATTCGCCTTTGGCGGCAGCAACTTCTGGAATAACAATACCTCTGCAACCAATCCAACAGCTACACCTTACTACTCTGCGTTCCCGTCAGGGCCGTCGGTTATCCAAGGTATGGACTACACGATGGGCGTAACTATAGACCCACCATCAATTTATTCGGGGGCAATTGTATCTGTATGGATTGACTACGACCACAGTGGCTCGTATGAACCAACCGAATGGACACAAGTTGGCGTAAACATTGCTGGCAATACTACCGGCACGGTTGGTATTTCTATTCCTATGACAGCCTTAACAGGAAACACAGGTATGCGCGTTCGTTCACGCGGTGCATTCAACATCAACGGACCAACTAACGCTTGTACAAACATGGGTTCTGGTGAAACAGAAGATTATGTAATTAACATTTTACCAGCACCTGATTGTGCCAACCCGACCAATATTACTGCGGTAAGTGCCGAAGACAGCATCATGACCAACTGGAACTGGGCACAAACCATTGAGCCACTTACTGGCTACAACTACCAATTAGTTGAAGCTGGCATGCCGTTCTCTAGTGGCACTGCCTACACTTTAGATGCCAACGAATCTGATACCTTGGTTGATGTGGCGTTTATTGCTGGGCAGTCTTTTGAGATTTATTTACAAGCCGTATGTGGGCAAGACACCTCTTATTTCATAGGGCCAGTGCCGGTTGTTATGCCATTAACTAATGACATGATGTGCGATGCCGCAGAAATCCATGTCGATGGCCACGCATACATCTTCAATAACACAGGTGCTACTGTAGATCCAAATGAAGTAGATGTGGTGCCACCTGCAACAGGGGCGCAAACTACCACAGGTTGGGCCAACCAAAACCTGAACCTCACCACTTGGTTTTGGTTTATTGCACCGCAGTCTGGTAACATGCGTGTAAATTGTACCGCATTGCCATACAATGGTCAGGTGGCGGTTTATTCTGCAACAGATTGTTCCATTACGGCTTCATTTATGTTAGAAGGAGCCAATGATGACGACCTAGATGGTGCCAACTCAGCGCCTAACTTTACACTTTGTGGCCTGAACCCTGGCGGTATGTATTACCTTCTTCATGACGGGTTCAATAACACTGCTGGCAACTACGCCATTGCTTTATCAGAAATTGATCTAGAGGCTGGGGTAGAAGGAGAAGTACTCGAGGCTTGCTACGGCGATACCGTGAATTTATTCAATGGCATTGCTAACTACCAATTGGGCGGCACCTGGACACAAACCATCCCAACACTTGGCTTGCAAGGTTCAGACTTCGTTACAACGGGCCTAGCAACTGTGTTCTTTGAATTTACCTACACCATGCAAGATGGTTGTGCTTCTGACGATGTGCATGCATATGTAGATGTATTCCCGCCTTCAAGTGCTGGTGAAAACGGCACCTTTACGGTATGTAAAAACGAACCATTCAATTTGCTTGCTGGTTTGAATGGCACCGTAGACATGGGAGGTTATTGGTTAGATCCTAACAACAACCCACTGGCTGGCAACATCGATACAGCGTCGAATATTCCTGGCAACTTCAACTACGACTACATCGTAACCAATGGCATTTGCCCTGCCGATACCGCAACAGTATTGGTGGTTGTAGATGGCAGCTGTGACTTTACAGCGGGTATTGAAAGCCATGAGGCCACCTTTGCAGTATTCCCGAACCCAACAACAGATGTATTGAACATAGACAATGGTTTGGGCTTAACAATCGATAAAATCGAAATGATTGACATGAGCGGAAGGGTAGTGCTGGCACTACAAAAAGGAGCCTTCAACAACGAACTTGCCGAGCTTTCAATCGCCAACCTTACCACTGGGGTTTACACCCTCAGATTAACTGCCGGCACACAAGTATTCAACAACCGTGTGATTAAGCAGTAAGAACCAAAATTTTATCCCTAAAAGGCGAGTCGAAAGATTCGCCTTTTTTATGTTCAAGCAATTCACATTGGGGTGTTATTAATTTGAAAATCGCTCATTGTTCAGCACTCACTTATTAACTTTCTTTGTAATTAGGAAAATAGTTTTTGTTAATTACTTCAATTTATATACATTTGCACTTACTGCAATAAACTAGTTCTAACTAATTGAAACGCAGATTGATAAAAGGATTGAAAACAAATCAATGTAACTCACTGAGGCTGAGCCGAATAGGCCACAGCCATTTTTGTGTTCTTTCCACAACCAATACTATTAAAAAGTAAATACCATGAGTACTGATTCAAATCGAATGGCAACTAACTTTCAAACAACAACGTCAAACAACAATTTTGTTTCACAATCTCATGAACAATTTATACCTACACGTATGAAAAAAGCAAATCTATTTGTAAGATCATTAGGAGTTTTAGCAATCATCTTAGCTAGCAGCTTAGGGGTTAATGCGCAATGGAAAGAGGTTACAACAACTGCCACAAGCGACATGTTCTTTACATCTGTTGAGCATAAGTCAACTGGAAATATTTATGCTGTTGTTACGCCAAGTGGCGATGGTTATCATTTAGGCGTAATGAAAAGAGTAGGAACCGGATGGACTTATGACTTGGATGGTGTTTCAGGTAGTGATATTGGTCGAAATATCACGAGCGTACTGACAAACGAGCCTATGATTGCTGTTGATCAAACCAATGGCGACATATATGTTGCATATCTTGAGCACCCTTCAACTTGGAATTTAATGTGTAAAAGATTTGATGGTACATCTTGGTCTGATGTTGGAACTGGCGCATTTGTCTCCTATGTAGGCTCTATTGCTGGTGTGTTGGAGAGAAGAGCTATGGGTGTTAATAATGGACATGTTGCAATTGCAGTAGGGACAACCACTACCAAAGTATATTATTGTAATGTAAATGGTTCAAACACTTGGGCTAATGTCGTTGTAGGCAATACAGCCGAAAGTTATCCGTACACAACTGAAGTCAATTACGTTTATAACCTAGGGATGACTGGCGGGGATGATGTATCTACACGTAAAGAGTTATTAGTTGAATCTAATGGCGATATATATTTGCCATATTACACAGGTGTTATATCTAGAGTTTCTAAATATACCCAGTCTTCAAGTTCGTGGAGTCAGGTAGGTAATAACATTAGTGTAAGCAATAATGGTTCTTTGTTAAAGATTAAGAAAAGTCCTTCTGGAACTATTTACTACGGTTTTTATAATAAAACAGCGTCTTCAAACGGCAACCAAACAATTAAATTCTATTACTTAAATGGTTCATCTTGGACGGATATTTCGTCTGGCCTATGGTATTATGCTTCAACGTCTTCTGCCTGGTCTAACGGATTTAGCTGGGATTTTACATTTGATTCTAATGGTGATGTTGTAGCGATGTATGAAGACCAGCAGTACCTAAGTATGAATGTTGAAAGATATAACGCTGGTTCGGGTACTTGGGATTTGTTAACAGGTTGGACACAAGGTCAGACAGGTGTATATAGACCGGGAAGTGCTTATGGCGCTAAATTATTTTTGGATGCTAATGATGAATTATCAGCGGTGTTTTGCTCAAATAATGCTAATGGATCTACTGGTGCAAAGTTGTACGACATCTTTAAAGGTGTAGATTTTGCCGCAATGTATAGCCCAGGATTTAGTCCAACGGCGGGTGTGCCTGGGTCTACTGTTTATATATACACTATTAATCCAGGCAATGTCACTGGGGTTACTTTTAATGGTGTTGCTGCTAGTTTTACGCCTTCAAGTCCTTTAACTAATCATATTATTGCAACTGTGCCGGCTGGTGTAACGCCCGGACCCATAACGCTTTATTCGAACTATGGTAACAGTACTTCAACTACGAATTTTACACTTGCATATCCTACACTAACTTCATTTAGTCCGACAAGCGCACAAATCGCGGCTAATACAACTTTAACGGGGAGTTACTTCAGTGGTTCTGGTCTTACTTCGGTTAATTCAGTAACCTTTGGAGGAACCGCAGCAACATCGTTTACCGTATCATCTGCAACTTCCATTTCTGCAACCGTTCCAGTTGGTGCAAAAACGGGGGCTATTCGAGTTTCTAACGGAACCCAACAATCTTCGGGGGAATCAACTGTAGCTACAAATTCTTTAGGCAGTTCAAATACAGGTTGGACAAATGCATGGCAAACTTTAACAAATGACGCTAACACAAAGGCCTTGACTTCTGTTAAGTTGTATTTAGGAAATACTGATTTGAACAATGCATACGATATGTATGTAGAACTTCATACAAGTGACTTAGATGCATCAACAGCTAATCCAAACAGCAAATTTAATAACTCAACATTAGCCGCCACCTCACAAACAACAACAATTGCTGCAAGCTCAGCAGCGGGTTGGGTTACATTTTTATTTGATGGTGATTATATTTTCCAACCTAATACTACCTATTATGTGTGGTTGAAAGGGGCAAATACGAATCCATCAGGAACTGGCTTGCAAAAGGCATATTTTGGAGCAACTGATAATTCTGACGGTGGCGCTGGAAATAATTTTGGTTCACTTGCTTACAGTTTTCAAACAAGTCCGGTATTTACAGTACTTCCTACTATAACTCAAACTAATACTGGTACTGCGTTTTACTCTTGTCCTGGTGGTTATGATGCGCAAGTTCAAACCATGACACTAAATGCCTCTAGTTTATCTGCAGATATGGTAGTAACCGCGCCAACCGGTTACGAGGTTTCATTGGATCAAAGTACTTGGTCGACAAGTGTAACGATTCCTTACGGAACGGGAACTTTAAGCAATGTGGATGTATATTATAGATCGACAAGTTCAAATACAACAGGACTAAGTGGCAACATAGATGTTTCAAGCGGAGGAACCTCAATGTTAACTGTCGGTTTAACATCTAGTGTAACTACTGCCCCTCAGATGCTCCTCTTGGGCAATTCAATAAATCTTGATGGTGTGAATGATTATCTGTATGCGTCTACATCTACGTCATTGTCTTTGAATGGATCAACAAGTATAACTTTAGAGGCTTGGGTGAATCCATCAGCTTGGTCAAGCGCAACATATGCTGGACCAATTGCATACAAAGGTGGCGGAGGCGAATCTTATCGTCTAGGTGTTGGTGGAACTGGTCAAATAGGATTTACCGTTGCTAACCAATGGTCGAATTGGACTCTTGAGACAGGAATTAATGCACTGGTCCTTAATCAATGGCAGCATATTGCGGCAACTTATGATGGAACAACCAAAGTATTAAAGATTTACGTAAATGGTGTTCAGGTTGCTACAAACACTAATACGCAATTGTTTAATTTATCTGGTGCTTATGGGAATTTTGCTATTGGTCGAGACCCGTTTAACGCAAATCGTTGGTTTAATGGAAGCATCGACGAGGTCCGAGTATGGAACATTACAAGAACCGCTTCTGAAATAAGCAGTAATAAAGATGTACAAGTAGCAGCCTCTTCTACTGGTCTAATGGCCTACTACCGATTTAACCAAGGAGTTGGAGGTGGAAATAATACGTCAATTACAACATTTACAGATGCCTCTTCAAATGGCAATACTCTTACCGTGAGTGGTTTGGCGATGACCGGCGCAACTTCAAACATTATTGGTACCGGTACCTCTATTAGTGGTCCAACAACTGCAGTAAGTGGTTCTACATATACTTTCAGTTATGGAGGTTCATATTCAAATGGCGCTTGGTCTACTTCGGATAACACCATCGCAACGATTGATGCATCTGGGGTTTTAAGCCCAGTTACTTCTGGTCTAGCAGACGTAATATATTCATATGAAATAAATAATTGTACATACGAAACATCGTATGCCGTAACAGTTCAAGCCTCTACTGTTGCATCGTCTGGAACTTTAAGTGCATTTAGTTCATGTTCGGGGGTTGCCTCAACAGAGCAAACATTTACTGTTTCAGGTACACAGCTTACAGCAAACTTAGTAGTTACTGCGCCAACAGGTTTTGAAGTTTCGACTACTTCAGGGTCTGGTTTTGCGAGTTCGGTTTCTATTACTCCAACTGCTGGTACTGTTAGTTCTACAACAATTTATGCGCGCATGGCGGCGCTGTCTTCTTCGCCAACTTCTGGTAACATTACTATATCTTCTACTGGTGCAACAGATGCTACTGTTGCAGTGAGTGGAACGGTACTTGCTTCGCCTGTTATTTCAGGTACAACAACCGTAGCAGGTGGTTATACAACACAATTATCTGCAACTACCACAGCTGCAGCTAGTACGCCTTGGGCATCCGCAACAACTTCAGTTGCTACCATTAACAGCTCCGGTTTGGTTTCTGGTGTAAGCGCGGGTACATCTGTTATAACTTTTACGAATACGGATGGTTGTACTGCAACGGCGACTGTAACGGTTACTGGTTTAACTTGTCCAACAATTCATCAACGAAACAATGGTAATAACACCGGAGTTTGTGCTGGATCAGGCCAACCATATGCGAATAGTGTAATTGGTACTGCATACCAAACAGTTCCGGCCGGAACAAAAACTGGTAACATTACCTTTAAATGGGCAAACCCTGGTGATGTTCCTGCACTTGAAGGTGTTATTTCAGATATTTGGATTAACGGAGTTTCTTCTTTGTGTGTTGCTGGCGCACCTGTCCCTTATAGTGTATCTGGCGGTACAACATACGACACCTATTGCTTCTATAATGTGAACTTACCATCTACGGCATCAGGAACATACACTTTAAAATATATCAATCCTCAAACTGGTTTAACTGTAGGATATTGTACTTACACGGGAACTGATGCTGTAGCTGTTACTCCAACACTTACAACTAACACTGCCCCTAGCATTGCGGCAATTAGCAATGTTACTACAACTTGTGCGGGTACGGCAAGTACTCCGGTGGCGTTCTCTGTGAACGATGCCGAATCTACACTTTCGAATTTAGTAGTTACAGCTACTTCATCTAATACAACGCTTATACCAAATGGTAATATTGTGGTGAGTGCTGTTTCTGGCACGGGCGCGGGTACAGTTACCTATACTGCGGCATCTGGCCAAACTGGAACTGCAACAATTACAGTGACGGTTACAGACGAAGGTGGCCTTACGGCAACGACAACATTTGTTGTAACTGTAAATAGCTACACGCCAATGACAGTTACTGTTACAGACATTCAGCGCCCTTGTGCTGGATCTACGTATTCAGGTAGTGCTACGGTTAACGTAACTAATGGTCAAGCACCCTATACTTATAACTGGAGTTTACCAAATGGATCTTATCCTACACCAACTCCTGCAGCGGCTCCTACAAACTTGGGTACGGGTACTTACAGCGTATCGGTTACTGACCAATGTGGTAGTACAGTAGTGATGTCAGTACGTCAGTTTGGTGGTCAAGCGCCTCAAGCGGCAACAAATTTCACATTGTCTACAGCTGCTGCGTTCACAGTCGGGACACCTTCTAAAGTAGACAACGTTTGTCATAGTGGTACTGCAGGTTCTATCAGTGTGGATATCACTGGTGGTGTGCCTCCACGTACAATTACCTGGACACACGCTACTACGAATACAACTTACACTCAGTCTATTCCAACAGGAACAGCAACTTATACAACTTCAAACCTACCTGCAGGTTCTTACACAGCAGTAATCGAGGATGCGGGCTCTGGCTGTACGGCTTCAATCACTACACCGGTTGTAATTAACCAGCCAAACGCATTGGCTGTAGTTGGTACTTCAACAGGTTCATTGTGTGCAGGCCAAACAAGTGGTACTGTAAACATTACGGCTTCTGCTGGTACCGCTCCATACACTTATGCATGGACGGCATCAAACGGTGGAGATGTTACAGGCCAAACAACCAATGAAGATTTAACAAACGTGCTTCCTGGTACCTATACAGTGGTTGTTTCAGATGCATGTACTGCAACTACAAACGAAACAGCGACCCTTACTAAAACTATTCAAGAGAATACTGTTACAGCGGCAACTATCGCGACAGATGAAACGATTTGTTCTGGTGGTAACCCAGCTGCATTTACGGTTTCAACTGCTGCCGCTGGTGCAGGTACTTTGACTTACCAATGGCAGTCTTCTACTGACAATTCAACATTCAGTAATATTTCTGGAGCAACTTCGTCAACATACGATGTGCCAGCTGGATTGACTACAACAACATACTACCGCCAAATAGCAACAAGCACCTTAAATGGTGTTGCTTGTACAGCTACTTCAAATACAGTAACTGTAACGGTACTGACTATTACACAATCAATTGCTGCTGACCAAACTATTTGTTCTGGCGGCGATCCGGTAGCCTTTACTGAATCTACAACTACAAACGGTTCAACAGCAACTTACCAATGGGAAAGCTCTATTGACAACACTAACTGGACAGCAATTGGTTCAGCTACTGCTGCAACTTATGATGCCGGTGCTTTAACTCAAACTACTTATTACAGAAGAATTGCTACTTCTACGTTGAACGGCACTTCTTGTAGTGTAACGTCAAATGTAGTGACTGTTACAGTTGTTGCTGACCCAACAATCACAGCTCAAGCATCTGCCATCACTGAATGTGTGGGCGGTACAACGGCACTTTCAATCACTGCTACAGATGGCACGCCATCTTTGACTTATCAGTGGTATTCTAATTCAACAAACTCAAATACTGGTGGTACCGCAATTTCAGGTGCTACTAGTGCATCTTATACACCGTCTTCGGCTACTGCTGGCACAACCTACTACTATGCAGTGGTTAGTGCAGCAGGAAATGGCTGTACAGACGCTACATCAAATGCAACACTTGTAACGGTAGTTGCTGACCCTTCTATTGCCACACAACCTACAGCAATTGTTGAATGTTTGGGTGGTACAGATCAATTATCGGTTGCGCTTACAGCCAATACAGGTACAGGCACAATTGCTTACCAATGGCATGAAGTTGGTGCAACACCGACAGCTATTTCAGGTGCAAATAGTGCATCCTATCAACCTGCTTCTGGAAGTGCCGGCCAAACATCATATTATGTTGTGATTACCGCAACAGGCGATGGTTGTACAGCTGCAACTTCTTCAACAGTAACTGTTGATGTCAATGCACAACCAACAATTGCTACAATTTCTGACATTACTGAATGTATCGGTGGTACAGCCTCATTAACTGCAAGTGTTTCTGGTGGTTCAGGTACCTTTGCATATCAGTGGTCAGACGCTGGTGGACCAATCAATGGTGCTACAAGTGCTACTTACGTACCTGCTTCTACATCTGCAGGTGCATTAACTTACTCAGTGGCTGTAACCGATGCGGCTTCTGGATGTAACGACCCATCTGCAAGCAACATCACTGTTACGGTTGTTGGCGATCCTTCTATTACAACCC
>Ga0222713_10003868_pt1 | contig 15258 bp, 17 predicted proteins | sample C33_649DmetaG_FD_165061 | JGI IMG/M metagenome (GOLD analysis project Ga0222713, IMG submission 165061) | Estuarine water microbial communities from San Francisco Bay, California, United States - C33_649D | ecosystem: Environmental > Aquatic > Marine > Unclassified | place: USA: California...
AAAACTTTTTAGTGATCAACAAGTATTGAATGGATATGTTATTTTTGGTGAAAATATGGGTTCTATAAGTGCAGGTAGTTATGGTACAGAAGAAGGTTTTATTAGACCTTATGGCGGTAAATCTAGTGATAGCGATCCAGATACTAAATGGAGATATGTTGTTTCTTTAAGTACTGCTAAAAAACTTTTAGATCCAAAATATTGGACTAAAGTTGAAAGCTCATTGGCATTTTACACATACTTGGAATTAGACTCTTCACAAGTTAGTAAATTAAGAAGAGAATCTAAAATGGTCTTAGGCAATTTTTATCAAGAGGTTATTGACAGAATTAATAAAGACCAAGAATTCTTAGAGTGGAAATCAAAAGGTAGTTTAAATAAAAAGAGTGACTCTAAAAAAGAGGAAACTGTAAAGTTAGAAGATATTTTAAAGTCTCTAGAAACCAATGATTATCAAAATAGAGGCGGCAAATATCCCAAAGACGGTGTGCCAGATACTATTATGTATTGGGAAAATTCTTTATCATTTGAATTTAAAAATACAGATCAAAGGTCTGGAGAAAGATGGGTTAAAAACTTCTTGGGTAATAAAAGATTAAATCCTAAAAAGATAACATCGGATCAAACTGGAGATTATCAAGATGATTGGATTACCGTGGTTGCTAGCTTTAAATAATTTACAAGAATAAAACAATATATACCATATGAAAACATTTAATAAATATTTACTTGAGAATAGTATCACAGAAAATGATATGAAGCTTATTAATGAGGGTTTACAAGAAGAGTGGACACCCGAATTAGAAGCTAAAATCAATGAAGCTTTAGATTTATTCGAAGCTGAATATAGAAGAGAAGACGGTACATATGATCTTGAAAGACTTAATGAAGAAGTAACCAATGAGGGTTTATTGGGCTCAATTATTGGTGGTTTAACCGGTTTTGCACTTGGTAAATCAGTCGGCGTAATGATCGCTAGGGTATTAGGTGTTGAAAAAGGTATTTTCTACGATTTATTAACTTCAAGACTAGTTGGAGCTGCATTAGGCGCTAGTCTTGGTAAAAGAATCTAAATGAATTTTTTAGCAGTAGACTTTTCTCTTAATTCCCCTGGAATTTGTATCTATAATGATAAAAGTAAAGCTTATCACTTTATCAGTTATATCAAACCTAATACCGGTACAAAGATAGAACAAAAACTCCAAGAAGACATTGCTTTATTAAAGGATGTCACTCTAGTTAATCAACCAGATTTTACTAACAACGAAACTTTTTCTAGTGCAGAGCTTCTTAAAGTAAAGCGATATGATAGAATGGCAGATGAGATCATAAATCTTGTCTTGCAACATAGTTTTGCTGGCGATGGATTTGTAATTGCTTTCGAAGGTACCTCATACGGTTCTAATGGTGGAACCAACAACATGATTGACATGGCAGCAGGTGCAGCAATCTTAAAACTCAAACTCTTAAAGACCTTAAATCCCGATGACATCTTGACTGTGGCTCCAACCACCATTAAGAAGTTTGCTGGCAAGGGTAATATGAATAAACTCCAATTGTTTGATTGTTTTCAAAGAAACGTGAACGATGACCCGATCTTGGCTAAAAGTCCCCTATGGAAAATTGTAAAAGATCTTGAAGTTGGGAAAAAGATCCCAAAACCTTTAGATGACCTAGTAGATGCCTATTTCTTGGTTGCATACGTTTCAAACCCCACCACCTAATCTTTCCTCTGGCTTAAAGACATTTATTATATGCACGTTTGAAAAAACTGTTTCAAAAAATTAAAAAAAATATTTTTATGAAACAAAAGAGAAGTCGGATATATAATATAGTAACACAATATAATGATCAATTTAGACGAAATGCATCCCAGAACTCTAGTAACTATCGACTTCTTTCGCTTGAATGACGTTCTTGTTAAAATGGTGAGAAACGGTCAAATCTCTAATGCAGAGCGCGAAGACCTACTTCACAAATCAGGGCTGACTAAGCTTGAGGACGGCAAGTGGCAAGAAAACGAAAACTGTATTCTAGGATTAATTGAATCTTAATTTGAAACTTTTATTGGGTTACGATTATAAGGACTGAAAGTAATTTCAAGTAATTAACAATTTAACAATTTAACAATTTAAACAAATTTAAGGTATCATGAGTGAAAATTTTGACATTTTTAACTTGGGCGTAGAAGACGTAGAAACGCATCAGCCCACATCAAGTACAGCTTCAAATGAAGTGTACAAACCAACCGCAGACGACGGTAAAGACGGAACTTACAAAGCGCTTATTCGTTTTGTTCCTAATCCAGAAAACCCTCGTAATTCCCTAATCCAAAAGTATGTACATTGGTTGACAAACTCAAGTGGTGATGGTAAACTAGTTGATAGTCCATCTACCGTTGGTGAGAAATGTCCAATTGCAGATGTATTTTGGAAACTTCGTAAATCAGATTCTGCTGTAGACCGTAAGGCTTCAGAGAAATTGAAAAGACGTCAACAGTATTATGCTTTGATTAAGATCATTAAAGATCCTCAAAACCCAGAACTAGAAGGTACTTACAAAGTATTTAAGTTTGGTTACAAAATCAAAGAGAAGATTGACGCAGAATTGAAACCAGACTTTGGTGAACCAACACAAGTATTTGACCTTTTTGAAGGTAAAAACTTTGAATTAATCATTACGCGTCAAGGCGATTACAACAACTATGATAAGTCTAAGTTTTCAGCTAGCAAATCAGCAATTATTATGGGTGATACTCCAGCAGAGCGTAACTCAGAATCAATGGCTGCTATTAAAGCGGAATTGGAAACAGCACCTTCTTTGAAGAGTTATGACTATCAAGCTTGGGACGAGCCAACTCGCACATTCGTAAATGATGTATTGAGAATGTATCTCAACCCTGGCGATTCTATCGCTGAGATCACTTCAAGTGCTCCTAAAAAATCAGCACAATCTGCAACAGCAGTGGCTGAAAAAGTAGCGGATGCACCAGCAAAAACAGAATCAACTTCTTCAAACGTAACAAGTGATGATGATTTAGATTCTTTTTTGAATGACCTCGACATCTAATATACAACTTACTGACGAGTTAAAGGATAAAATTAGATATGCTCTTAAACAAGTAGTATCTGAAAAACATCCTGAACCTAATAAGAAGCTACTAAAGGACATGCATGGGCGAATAACCTGTGCATGTCCCTATTGTGGCGATTCCTATTCAGATGACACCAAGAAAAGAGGTAACATTTTTTGGGACACTCTACAATATCACTGCTATAACTGCGGATATCACACTAATCTTCATTCTTTTTTAAAGGATCATGGTGTTAAAATGGCAACATCTGATGATTCATTTGTTGTGATCGACTATATTCAACAAAATAAAATACAAGTCAATCAAGAATCTGTTTTAAAACACCAAGCATTAGAATCAGTTCATGAATTAGCCATTGAAATAGAAGACTTTAAGAAACACTTTAAAGCAAAATCTATTGAACCCGGTGATTGGATATGGTTTCAATTAAAGGCTAGATTATTGCACAATAGAGCTGAAGATTTTTTATATTCAGAAAAAGAGCATCGTCTATGGATCCTGAATTTTAGCACTGATAATAAAATTATTGGTGCACAAACACGTAGAATGAAAGGATATGGTCAAAGGTATTTAACATATGATTTACCAAAATTGTATGAAGAAATGGGTAAGCCACTAGAACTTTCGAACGAAGAACTAAATAGTCTTACCAAAATCTCAACACTATTTGGTATAATGCAACTTAATTTTCAAAGAACTATCACTATGTTCGAAGGACCACTAGATGCTAAATTTATGGCAAATTCCCTCGCACTTGCAACCGCTGGTAGATCTACTGATGATTTTGATGAAATACCCACAGTTAGATACATGTTTGATAATGATGTTACCGGTAAAAAGAAGATGGCAGAGAAACTTAAAAAGGGTAGACCAGTGTTTATGTGGTCTAAATTTCTTAAAGAAAATGGATTAGATAAATATAATATCAAAGATTTAAATGACTTGATATTGAAATGTTTTGAGCTTAAAATCGATGCTCATAAAAAGATCGATCAATATTTCACTTCAAGTCAATTAGATTTATGGTACGTATAGAAGACATTACATACATGGTTGAAGACAATTTTGATGAGTTCCAAAAGGACAGTGATAGATTTAAAGGTATGAAACTTTTAATAGATTTCAAACCATTAGATCTTAGTGTTTCGTCCCCAGAAATCAAAATGCCAGAACCTAAGTTTAAGAAAAGAGAAAAAACCTCTACGTATATCAAGCCAAGTTCTAACAAGAAATCACTATTTTAAAATGAGTAAAGAGAATATATTGGCTTTAGATAAAAAGCTTAGCGGTCAAAGAACCGAATGGACAAACAACATAAAACAACTAGCAGATAGTTTGAGAAATCTTAATAGATTAGAAGAAACTATTGCCGAAGTGCTTTCTGCTAGACAAACGCTCGTTGAACAAATGTCATATCTTAATATGAAAGTTAAGGAGCAAAAGAATAAAGTAAACACTAGATATAGAGAAGCCTATATCAGATACTATGAATACGATTATAAGTTAGGCGAAAAACAAAAAGAAAAATTTATTGAAATTGATTTAGCCGACGAAAATATGATATTGTCTCATTTAGAAAACCAAGTGGAATTCTTTAGAGACTCGGTAAAAACCCTAGATAACATGGGCTTTGCCATCCGAAATAGACTTGCATTAAAAGATCTATAACGGTAAATAAAAATGCTCTAACAATGTGGAGCTTAGTTTAACTGAAAACAAACAGTTGCTTAGTATTGATAGAGCAACTGATTTAGAATTAGAACAACTCAATATCTCTTTAAACAAGAGAATTGAGTCTTGGCGTTTCAACCCACTGGTCAAAAAGGGCCTATGGGATGGATATGTTTCATATATTAAGGATGACAAATGGATTCCTTCTGGTCTGTGGCGCGAAGTAATGGGTATTTGTAAAGATTACAAATTTGAATTTAAGCTTAATGGTATTACAGAACTTTTTGATACAAATATTAGTCAAGAAAAATTTACTCAGTGGGCTCTAGACTTTTTTGAAAAATCTCAGATCACTCCAAGAGATTATCAAATTGAAGCAGCATATAACATCTTAAAATTTAAAAGATGTTTAAGTGAATTGGCAACTTCAGCCGGTAAAACACTTATATCTTTCTTAACGGTGGCATACTTATTAGAACACCAAAAAGCCAAAAAAATTCTTTTTATTGTACCCAATGTATCACTTGTTGTACAAGCCAGTGAAGATTTTTTAGAATATAATTACAGAAACCAAGTTGATATGAAAGTGCAACAAATTTATTCTGGACAAGAAATTAGACCAGGTAGAAATATTGTTGTTGGTACATATCAATCATTGGTTAAAAAAGAAAAAGAGTATTTCTCACAGTTCGACGCAGTAATTGTTGATGAAACTCATAAAGCAAAATCAGCATCAATCAAAACTATTTTACAAAAGTGTGTTAATGCCGATTATAAATATGGATTATCGGGTACAATACCAAAACCCGGTACATTAGACAGATTAACTCTAATGGCATACACTGGGCCATTGATCACTGAAATCAGTGCTAATTATTTACAAAACGAAGGACATATTGCTGGCTGTAAAGTAAAGGTCATACAAATGAATTATGCACCACAGTCAACAAAGGATGCTTTCAGAGAAATGTCACAAAATAGATACGAAAGTAAAGATGTATTCAAATTTGAACAGAATTATGTCATTAATTCGCCAGGTCGCCTTAACTTTATTTGCAACATTATTTCCAGAGTACGCGGCAATTCCCTGGTACTTTTCCACCGCATTGAACATGGTCAAAAGATATATGAAAAACTTAGAAGAGAAAGTGATAAAATCATATATTATGTCGATGGAGGAACAGACAAAGATATTCGCGAAGAGTATAAGAAAAAGATGGAAGCAGGAGAAGAAGTCGTCATCGTTGCATCGTACGGTACTTTTTCAACCGGTATATCGATCAAAAAAATTCATAACATATTCTTTACAGAATCTTTTAAATCGGAAGTGATCATTCGTCAATCTATCGGTAGAGGACTTAGACAACATAGCTCAAAAGAATCAGTAAACATTATTGATTTCGTTGACGACTTAAGTGCACCCGATTGGGATAATTATTTAATTAGACACGCTAAGGAACGTCAGCGCATCTACAGAGAACAAAAGTTCCAATATGATATTAAAAATGTAGATTTTGAAGGAGATATATAATAAAATAATAACGCAATAAAAACAAAAAACAATATTATGCAAAAATTAAAATCATTTGAACAATTTGCGACCGAAGCTAAAATTTCTCAAACTAGAAAATTAGAAGAAGAAGCTGGTGCAAAAAGAAATAATTCAGCAGAAGCATTTAAAAGTCTTTTGTCAGAATTTAAAGTAACTTCTATTAAAGAGCTTACAGAAGAACAAAGATCAGAATTCTTTACAAAATTAAGAAATGCTGAGCTTAATGAATCGTTAACTTTAATCGAAGAAGGCACAAGAGGTCAATTTGGTAAGATTGATAAAAAAGGAAATATTGTTTCCGTTTATACTCACTATGATTCTTACCCAGAGAACATGTTACCTTTGATCAAAAAAGGTTACAAAGACGGTAAAAACGTAGATGATGTAATTGCTAAAGGTGATAATTCTGGTCTAGAGGTTTCTGTAGATAAAATGAATTTCTACGGAGATAAAAATGCAATGACACCTTCAAAAGGTTCAATCACTAACATTTCTAAATATTTGAGAGATGTAGCTAATAATGGCGGTGCAGAATTCGTTTACCTTTGGGACGAAGCCAACAAGCAATGGTTAATGGCCGATATTTATGGTAATGGCTACGATGAATTGGTTCCAGCATTTGAATCTGTTGAGATCAATGAAAGAGGTCGTACAGCTAAGGATATGGAAGGAATATACGTATCCTATGCCGTAAACACAAAAAAAACAGAATTGTTTATTGTTGCGGTTGAGACCGGTTGGGATTTTTCATTCTCTCAAATCGCAGACACTACAAAAGAAATGAAGGCGCCTAAAGAGTTTACAGATATGATCAGTATGATTGGTCAAATGCCAGAAGAAAAATGGTTAAAGTTCTACAAAAAATTACCAAAGCCAGGTGATATTGTAAAAATTGAAAAAGGTCTATTTGAATCTATCATTAACGAAGCTATTCAAATTAACGAAGGTAAAGCAAAAGGATTAGATTGGTGTATTTCACAATTAGGTGATAAACCATCTTGCATGGATGTTGCCAGCTTTGTTTACGATAATTATGATAAAGTAACAGGGCTTAGAAAATCAATGAGAAATGATGAGATGGATTTTCCATTAGAAATTATGGATGTTGTAGAGCATTATGGCTTAGATATCGATGAATTTACTGAATGTTACGGTATGGCAGCTGAATCATTAAAAATTACTGAAGCTATTCAAGTAGAGGGTAAAAGAGATGCTAAAAAAGTAGTTACCGTTTATAATAATTTGTTTGCTAAAAGATTGGTAGACTTTAATGCTATGTCACCAGAAAGTATGTTAGGTGCTATCAAATATTTGTTTGAAATGGCAATGGAAGATGCTAACTTTGGTAGAGAAGGTTTTGAAATCTCAAAGAATATCAAAGGAAATATCGGTACTTTTGAAGTTAAGATGCCAGGTTTAGGTGGTTATTACATCAAAATCGGCGCTACGACAGTTAAGAGAGTTCTTGATCAATACTACACAGATATTTCTTCAGCAGCTAGTTGGAGAGGTATAGCTATCGTTGAAGGTACTGCTCTTTATTTAGAGCAAATCAGACAAGAAGCTATGGGTCAATCTTTGATCAATGCATTTAACGTTATGTTCAATGAAAGCAAAGTTAATGAAGCAACTGTAGAAATGGACGCAATGGATCCAGACGACAAAGACTTCTTGAAATTCTTAAAGAAACATAAGGTTACTATTGTCAATAAAGTAATGGACGGTCCAGGTGGAGGTCACCCAGTTATCACAATGCAAGGTTCTAGAAAAGATTTAGAAAAAGTATTGGCAGACGAAGAGTTTGGTTGGGCTGATCCAGATTTGGCAGAATATATCGAAGAAGGAGCAGAAACATGTTCAATTAATTTAAAAGTTAGATCAATTAATGAAGCTGAAGTTAATTCTGATGAAGAATTCGTAGAATATGCAATGACTGTTTTGAAAAAAGCTTTCGGAGATAAATTTGATGAAGTAAAAGCTAAACAAGTTGCAGACGGTATCTTGGCAAAATCTAAAGGAGATTATGGCGTAGCAGTTGGTATGTTGACCAGTTCATTAGGTGCATAATTAAAAACAAGATACATATCTTATGATAATTTATAATAAGTTCGAAGACTTCGTAACAGAAATGTTACACACTAACCTACATGAAGATTTAATTCTAGAGGGTGGTGCAGCAGGTCACATGTCTCACCCATTTGACGATAGATCATTAACGTTTGGTGATTTTAAAAAATTAATCGAAGCTGGTCTCAGTGGAGAACTTAATTTTGAAGAGGATCCTACAGAAAAAACAGATGGTCAAAATGTTTTTGCCACTGTACAAGATGGTCAAGTTAAATTTGCGAGAAACAAAACTGAACTTATTACGCCAATGGACTTGGATTCATTCAAGCAAAAGTTCGATGGTCACGCTAGCCCAATGGTAGAAGAAACGTTTAAATTGGCGGCAGAAGATCTAGCTAATTCTCTACTTAAACTATCTCCCAAAGATCTTGAGGTTTTCGATAACGGTAAAAATTTCATGAACATGGAATTGATCTACTCTAAAAACCCAAATGTGATCTATTATGATAGAGATATTATTCAATTTCACGGTATTAAAATAACAGACGGTCAAGGTAATATTATCGGAGAAGATAACAAACCCGCATCTTCAATTGCAAAAGCGCTCGAATCTGTTAAGGCTAATATTGGTAAAACCTTTACCATTATTCCACCTCAAATTATTAAGTTAACTAAAGACGTTAATTTTGATCAGAACAAAGACAAGTTTTTAAAACAAGTTGAAGCTTTACGTTCTAGATATAATTTAACAGATGAGGATGAAGTATCAAGATATCATGAAATGTGGTGGAGAGAGCAAATTGATCAAAATTTTGCTGATCTATCACAAGATATTAAAGAAGGTCTTTTACTTAGATGGGCATATGATGACAAAAAGTCACTTGATATGAGAGCCTTGGCAAAACAGGTAACTCCAGAGCAAATGGATGCTGTTAAGAAATTTGACAAAGAAGACGTTAAGAAAAAATACAAAGAAAACATTAGACCATTTGAAGATCTATTCTTAGAACTTGGTTCAGTGATCTTAAAGAATGCTAGTAACTTTGTTGCTGCCAATCCAGATGCAGAAATGCAGAGATTACACAATCAAATTAGAACAGAAGCAGACAAAATCAAAAAGGGCGGAGACATCAAGCAAATCGAAAAAGTTGAGGCTGAATTAGCTAGACTTGAAAGAATCGGTGGCATTGAATCTATTATTCCAACCGAAGGTTTGGTTTTCGTATACAAAGGTAAGACATTTAAATTAACAGGAACATTTGCTGCAATTAATCAGCTGATGGGTATTATTAAATACGGCAGATAAAACAACAACTATGGCTCTACAAAATTTAAGAACCTATTTTCAATCTACTAACATTAATGATTTTATATCAATGTTAGAGCTACCTTGTGTTGTAACCGAAAAAATACAGGCTTCTAGTTTTCACGTTAGAAAAACAGATACTGGCTTTGAATATTTTAAAAGCGGTTCTAAATATTCTATGGATAGAGTAGATAGAACTATGGTTAAATATTATGAGAACGCAATTAAATATTTCGGTACAATTTTAAAGGACATAAAAGAAGAAATGCCATCGGATTGGAAATTCGGATTCGACTACATGGTAGATAATAAAACGGTAGAAATCGAGTACGATGTTTTACCTAAAAACAATTTAATATTAACGCACATTCAAATATTAAATCCCAATGATCTTCTTCAAATTAAGAAAGTAATTAGAGATCCTCAGGTTTTAAATAAATGGGCAGATATGTTGGGTGTTCAAAGACCGCCTGTAGTTTTTCAAGGTAAATTACAATCTAATCAAAAGGACGATTTAGTAAGATTGCTACAGATGTCAAATAATGCATTCTCTGAAAAATTTAAAGATCAATCTTTTACTAGACAGATTTACAATATTTTTAATAATGGTTTAACCAATCCGGCATTAAACTCATCATTGGACAAAGAAATAGATGGACTTATTGTAAACTTCTATGAGGGTAAAACACCAAAAAGTTTTAAATTAGAAAGATTTGATAGAATTCAACAAGAAGAAAGACAACCTTCTGATATGTACCAAATTTCCATATTGGACTTAGTAGAATTTATAGGAGGATTTGATCTTAAGTCAATTAAATTAGAAGAGCAAGAGGCGGACTTAAGATATATTGAACTAATTTGCGGATTATTTAATGCATATGTTGAGAAGCATGCACATAAATATGTTGGTGCAAATTTTGATTCAGCTGATTTTTCAGATAATAAAATGTTTAGACTAAATACTACATTTATTAAAAATGAAAAAACAATAAGTTTAGTTCAAAATAAAGTTTTATCAGAATTATTTAAAATTGCTTTAGGCAGTTTTAGAAAAAGAAGAAACAAAGAAACAGATATTATTAATACAGATTTAATGACACAGATTAATAATATCGTGGACTCGATTGAGGATATTGTTTTAGCTAAAACAAATGAAAATGACATCATGAATTTTAAAGCATATTTATTAAATCAAAAATTACAATACACTGAATCTCCTATTTTAGAAGGTCTTAGTGTTAAATATCCTGATCAAGCAAAAACCCCAGTCAACATGTTTGTTGGCAGATTTCAACCCTTTACACTCGGTCATGCTAAAGTAGTAGAGACTATTAATAAGCAGAACGGTTATCCAGTTGTGATCTTCTTAGTTAAATCAAAAACTAAGAAAAAAGAGGATGCATTCTCAAGACCATATGATGAAGAGACTCAAATGGAAATGTTAAACAAATTGAGAGGTAGCTATCCTATCGAAAAGGTTTATATTATTGACAGAGGTGCTATCGACTTAATGTTTAATACAATGAGAGCTGATGGTTACGAACCAGTTTTATGGGGTACAGGAACCGATAGATTACAAACGTATTCATATCAAGTTGATAAACCTGAATATAGAGAAGATCTTAATTGTAGAACAGATTTTGGTTTATTTGAAATTCCAAGAACCGGCAAAAACATCTCAGCTACACAAGTTAGAAATGCAATGTTAGACGGTGATGAAAAACTATTTAAGAAATTAACACCTAAAGAAATTCATTCAATGTATGGTGAATTAAAGTCCAAATTAGAGGACTCAATGGGAGTAGTAGCTGAATCAAAGAGCATTATGACCTTCGACCAATTTATTAAGAATATATAATTAAAATATTATAATTAAAACATGAATATTAACGAAGCAAAAGGAGATCAAATTACGATTCATTGGGCTGGTTTAAAAGTCGGCAAAGAAGGTACAATTGGTACTTTTATCGTATCACCTAAAGTTCATGCTCAACTTGAAGATGAGTTTGGTCGAGAAATATCAATCGACTTCTACGATGAAAATGTAAAAGGTAAACTTTCATCATATGACGATGTAATTGATGCTATGAAAAATAGTGAATATGGTAAAATAGCAATGGTCGGGGCAGCTGATGAATCGGTATTATATGAAAGATTTATTACTGTCAAAAGAAAATATACTGAAATGTATCCTGAACGCAAAGTTGGTAAATCAGCTGCTATCAGAAATACTATTTTAGAAGCTATTAAGGACAATAAAATTACTCGTCAAGAATTTGATAAAATCGTTAAAGAAATGTCAATCGACTCTTCTAGATGGTTAAGAAGAAATAGCGTTCTTTTTAATATTAATGAGGACGAAGTATCATTATCTAATATGGGTAAAAAAGTTTTAAAAGGATTAGGTTTACCCGTTAATGAAACAGTAACACCATTCAAAGAGGCTAATATTAAAGCTGAAGAGATGTTTGGAGAATTTGGAATTGCTACACTAGATCATGAGCAATTGTCTAGAATTATAGACATCAAACAAGCAGATAAATTGGCTAAAAAATACGGAGAATCTAGTTTCATGGCTTTAACAGAATTGGATATGGAAAAACTCCTTAATAAAAATGCATATATCTTAATAAAAGAAAATAAAACAAATAAAATTATGAAAAATAACTTTGTATTTGAAAGCTTTAGCGATTTCGTAAATGCTATCAATGAATCAGAATCAGTTAACGAAGCATTTGGATCAATGATCCTATCGTCACTATTTATCAATAAGTACGGTAAATTTGACAAAGAATTAGCCAAAGCTTTTTATGGTACTGCTAAAATTGCAATGGATAAAGTACAAGATGAAGACATTATTACTACTGATCCAGCAACAGCGTACAAAAACAAAGATGCTAATTCTATCATATTCTATGTTTCTGATAACGAAAAGCCAAACCCACATGCACCATATGATGCATATTATGACAATAAAACAATTCCAGGTGGAGGTTATCTATTAGCGGTTACTACTGGTGACAATAAATTCTACGATAATGCTTGGGCTGGACACTATTCTTCTAAAAACAGAGAAAGAGTGCTTAGAACTGTAGATAATAATCCAAGTGATTCAATCGGTATTGGTAAAAAATACAAAGGTTGGGACGCAACAGGTCTTTATAATGTAAAGAGAATTTCTGAAGTTGCTGATAGAGCTATCGTTATTAATTTAGATCTTTTAAGACAGAAATATTCTACTGCTAATTTAAGAGCTGATAGAGCTGCTGCTAAAGCTGGTGCAATTGCATTCAAGTCAGATAAAGACTTTAAACAAGAGAACATGAATAGATACGAAACTATCTTGAGACAAAAAGCAGCTTCAATGCCACTTGACTCAATGGTTAAAGATGCTATTGACGCTTTAACTGAGCAAATCAAAGATGGTTTGGCTAAAAATGTAAAGAACGAATACGGTGAAATCGAAATCGGTAAGAACAAAAGAGGTTCTACTGTAAAACTTAGAGACGCTTCTAATCACATGAGCCGCATTCTTGACAGCTATGATAGATATGTGACCTATGTTAAACAAGATGAAGAGTCTGTTACTAGATACGGTGGATCTGAGAGCTGGTACAAAAGAGAAATGGAAAAATACGCCAAGGACATCAAAGACGAAGTAGCAAAAATTGCTACGTTTGATTACGCTTGGTAATATAGAACATTATGCCGAGTACTTCAATTGCACAACAAAGACTAATGGGAATGGCTTACGCTTATAAAAAGGGTGAGCCAAGATCTTCATTCATGGTACATGGTTCAGTTGCAAAAGGAGAGTGGAATAATTCTGAATATGAAGCAATTTAAAAAAAGCATAACCATGAAACACATTAAATTATTTGAAAGCTTTACCGCTAAAGACGAATCAGTAAACGAGGCTAAAAGTACTATCAAAATCTCATTTAGATTTAATGACAGTGACGACGCTGAAACTTTTTGTGACGCATACGGTATTAAACACAGAGGATCTAATTATGCTGAAGGCGAAGTAGATATTAAACTTATTGCTGACATGGTTCAAGATCTAACTGAAGTTTACGGTGTTAAAAACCTAAGAGCAGAATAAAAGATGCCAAGTACAAGTAAAGCACAACAAAGACTAATGGGTATGGCTTACGCTTATAAAAAGGGTGAGTTAAAAGACACTGAAGTCAGCGCTGAAGTTAAAGAGTTGGCTAACTCAATGACACTTCAACAGCTTAAAGACTTTGCAAGTACTAAACACGAGGGTTTACCCGAAGTAGCTGAAAATATTACACCAGCGGCCATGACAGGTATGGGCCCAGTGGTTTTACCAGGTAATGGTACTATTGGTTCAGGAGATGTTCCAGCAGGTAGGGGTGATGCAGAGGAAGAGTATAAAAAGAAGAAAAGAAAAATGAAGCATTTAAAAACATTTGAAGCGTTCACGTTTGATTATCAAGGTACAGATATCAGAAATCCTTTTACTGATGAGACTGCAAGATTTGATGTAGATCCAAATAGTTATTATGGAAAAGACTACGCAAAGTCAGATATTAAAAAGATCGTCGACGCAAGTGAAGCTTTTATCGCTAAATACAATGAGTGGAAAGATTATGCACCGCTAGATGCTGACGAAGACTTACACGCAGATTTTGGTGATTATGTTAAGGCATCGCTTGATGAATTGGTAAAAATAGTCAAAAAGCACGGGTAAACCCAAAATTGTTCGTAACTTTTTAGAAAATAATTGAGCCCACATTTTTTTATGTGGGCTTTTTTTCGTATATTAGCCTAGTAATTATACTTGAGATGAAAAAGAATAAGAAAGATAAGGATATTGATGGTTACAATGAGAGGCATTTAGCTGCTTTGATTCGCCGTAAGATGATTCAAAAGGACCATGGTGACAAATCTAAATACAATAAAAAGGACAAATCTTGGAAAAAAGATCTTGATCAACCCAATAATGAAACAAATTAATCACTTAAACAAATAAAAAAATGGAAGCATTTGAACAAATCGCAATCGTTAAAGAAGAAGTTAAATCTTATCTTGAAAAGTATCCGTATCGATTAGAATCACTTTCTGAATCAGAATTAGACCATGTACTTAACATCGGTACATCGATTCTATGTACTAAATGGGAAGTTGGTCATCCAGGTGGTGGCTTTGTAGAAGCAGTAGTTAATAATAATTTAATGGCAGCAATTAGTAGAGCCGACTCAACCAATATTAAAGCTTTACCATTTTATTGCCAGATGCTCTACAACGTAGGCATGCCAGCTGAGTTAGCGTAATCTATTTGATAGAAGAGGATCTGAGGGTGCGTGCGTGTGCTGCACCCAAAGAAATCCTTATATATAATTAAACAAATTTAAGTTTTAGTGTATAAGTAATAAACGTTTTTATATGTCAATTAACATTCTAGAAGAAGCAAACAACATCGTCAATAAGCGATCTGAAGAAAAAGAACGCATGTATGGACCTTTCGAAGAGGGTATGCGTCGAGCAGCAATGATCTTCAACGGTATGACCGGTAAAGAACTTAACGGCTCTGACATGTAC
>Ga0222713_10003870_pt1 | contig 15256 bp, 12 predicted proteins | sample C33_649DmetaG_FD_165061 | JGI IMG/M metagenome (GOLD analysis project Ga0222713, IMG submission 165061) | Estuarine water microbial communities from San Francisco Bay, California, United States - C33_649D | ecosystem: Environmental > Aquatic > Marine > Unclassified | place: USA: California...
ACAAGAGCTGGCCGACAAAGTTGGAGTCCACTACCAAACCATTGGCTACCTAGAGCGCGAGGAATATAGCCCCTCCCTGGTCTTAGCGCTGCGCATCGCAAATGCGCTCAATCAAGATGTTACAGAAATCTTTTCGCTGACCCCACTTAAGAGAGGTGAGTAAAATGTCAAAGAAGAACAAGATCTATTGGATGGAAGGCACGACCAAAAAAGATATTGAAGGTCTTCTAAAAAACCAGGGGTTTAATTGGCTTCGCTCCCAGAGAAATCGGCGAATCTTAGTCCTAGGTTACGCACTTATTCTTACCCTTATTGCTTCAGGTAGTTACTACAAGCAGTTCAAAGAGTGGTTTGCTGTTGACAGCCTAATTCCGCTATTTGTTTTGATAGCGATTGCCCTTCTGACTTTAGCTGGCTTCAGTTTGTTAAGAGTCGGCGTCCGAGGCATTGCCGAAGCACCTGATGAGTTATTGGATGAACGTCAAAGATCGATTCGCAACTCCAACTACAGGTACTCCTATCTCCTTCTAGGATATGTACTGATTGTCTTTATGATCCTTCTCGCCATTGCTCCCGAAACCCGACCATTTTCAGAGGGCGAGAAAGGCGATGCGGACTTTGTTTACATATCCCTAGTTATGACTATAGCCTCACTGCCATCCATGGTTATGGCTTGGCGAGAGCGGGATATCTAGAGGTGGGAAAACTACTTTCGAATATTCCAGATTCCGTTGCCCTGCCGGCAGGCTTTCTCCTTCTGCCGATAGGAACCATACTGCTGCCCCTTCTGCCAGAACTTGGGGTTCCCCTGACTCTTCTAGCCACTAGATTCTTGGGAAGAAAATTCCAATGGGCCAGAAGATTTAATACCTGGGTTGATAATAAGTGGAGCAACATTCGGACTAGATTTAAAGGTGGGCGAAGAGCTGATCATCCAAAGTTAGTTAAGTGGATTCTTGGAACCCTCTTTATCGTAACCACCTGGCAAGTATTAGGCCTGGGTCTAACATTTCTACTTGCCTCCTACTTTGACCTTGATGTTGAGCTGCTCTTTTCAACAGCTGATGAAGATCTTGCCGCAATTAGGGCCCTTCCGGCATGGAGTAGCGCAGCAACTATTTTGATTTCGTTTCTGCCATTGCTTCTTGCAACACTTCTGGCATATCGCATCTTTTTAAAGAAGAATATTAAGAGCCTCTTTACAAGCCGCGATGCGTACTCATATAAAAGAACATGGATTGGCTTTGCATCCCTTGCCTTGATTTCAATCGCCTTTGGCTCATTTGATTTAATCCTTAATTGGGACTCCTATACTTTTAGCTTTAAAGCTTCAGCTTTCCTGCCCTACCTACTAATTGCATTTACCCTTCTACCAATTCAAACCACAGCAGAGGAGCTCTTCTTTAGAGGCTGGATTCAGCGCTGGCTAGATAATGGAAAGAAGAAGCAATGGAGCATCTCAATTCTTAGCGGCGCTATCTTCTCTCTTCCTCATCTTGCAAACCCTGAAGTTGCAGGCAACGAACTATTCTTTCCCATCATTAGCTATGGAGCCACTGGATTTATGTTGGCCTGGGTGACTTATCGCGATAAGAGCCTAGAGCTAGCTATCGGTGCGCACTTTGCCAATAACTTGCTAGCAGCTCTTTTCATATCCAGCCAAGATTCAGCTCTTCCTTCGGTAAGCCTTCTTACCGTGCCCGAGGTTCCCTGGGGACCAGCGGCTCTGGTTTCAGTAATTATGGTTCCTATTTTTATTTGGCTCACCGGGAAGTGGAACGCTAGGCTCACTGCATGAGGAAAAAGAGCGGTATTTTTCAAGGAAATTTCAAAGCTGGAATCCGAGCCCAAGATGATATGTATCGATATGTAAATGGCGCATGGCTTGATACCGCAGAGATACCCTCTGATCGCGCAGCTGATGGCGCTTTCTACTATCTCCGTGATGAATCAGAGAAGAACGTTCGCACAATCATTGAAGAGCTGGCAAAGGTTGGCGGAGCTAGCGGCAGTAGCGCACAAAAAATAGGTGACCTCTATGCCGACTTCATGGATGAAGCAAATATTGAGAAGCTGGGTATCGCTCCTATTGGGCCGGAGTTATCTCGCGCTCAGAGTTTCTCCAATCTAGATGAGTTCACAGCCCTTCTTGGTGAATTTGAATCTCGCGGCCTTGGTGGATTTTTAAATGGCTGGGTCACTGCAGATGCATCAGATCCGAGCACCAATATCGCCTATATCTATCAAGGTGGCTTAAGTCTTCCTGATGAGGCCTACTACCGAGAAGAGAGCCATAGAGAGCTCCGAGAGAAGCTGCTAATCCACATTGCCAAGATGTTTGATCTAGCTGGAATCAGTGATGGAAAATCTCATGCCGCTCGGATTATGGCCCTTGAAAGTGAGATCGCCTCTCATCACTGGAATACGGTCCGCAGCCGCGATGCGGTGTTAACCTTTAATAAGAAGAGCCTGGCTGAGATATCTAGCCTTGCAGCCCCCTTTAACTGGCAGCTATGGGCCGATAACGCCGGGATCCCACGATCAGTACTTGATTCAGTAGTTATTGCTCAACCAGATTTCATTGAGAGCATGGGCAAGCTCTTTGCAAGCTTTGATGTTGAGAAATGGCGCTCTTGGCTAACTTGGCACTTAATCTCAAGTGCGGCTCCATACTTAAGTAGTCCATTTGTCAACGAAAACTTCGCCTTTTATGGCACCTCCCTAACCGGAATCCCAGTTCTTAAAGAGCGATGGAAGCGCGGTGTGGCCCTAGTTGAAGGCGCCCTAGGTGAGGCAGTGGGTCAGTTTTATGTAGAACGGCATTTTCCAGCCGAGGCTAAATCAAGGATGGTTGAGCTAGTTGCTAATTTGATCCAGGCTTATCGCATCAGCATTAAATCACTTGATTGGATGAGCGATGAGACCAAAGTCAAGGCACTTGAAAAGCTTGAGAAGTTCACTCCAAAGATTGGTTACCCAGATAAGTGGCGTGATTATTCAAAGCTAGAGATTAAGCGTGGTGATCTAATGGGCAACTTAGCCAGAATCTCAAAGTTTAGAAATGATTATGAATATAACAAGGTTGGGAAAGCAGTTGATAAGAGCGAGTGGTTAATGACTCCGCAAACTGTTAATGCCTACTACCACCCGCTTATGAATGAGATTGTCTTCCCAGCAGCGATACTTCAGCCACCATTTTTTGATCCAGAGGCAGATGATGCTGCTAATTACGGCGGAATTGGCGCTGTCATTGGCCATGAGATCGGCCATGGCTTTGATGATCAAGGATCTCGTTATGATGGCGATGGCAATCTATCAAATTGGTGGAGTGATCAAGATAGAGTGGAATTTGAAAAGCGGACCTCAAAATTAATTGAGCAATACAACGCCCTTGCTCCGGAGGAGGTGCCAGATACTAAAGTAAATGGCGCTCTTACTATCGGTGAAAATATCGGAGATCTTGGCGGATCAACTATTGCCTATAAGGCATATCAAATTTCACTTGGTGAAAAGCAAGCTCCAGTAATTGATGGTTTTAGCGGAGATCAGAGATTCTTTCTTGGCTATGCTCAAATCTGGCGCTCCAAGATTCGCTCCGAGGCGATGAAGGTTCGTCTTGCAACAGATCCACATTCACCAGGTGAGTTTCGTTGCAATCAGATATTAAAGAATCTAAGCGAGTTTCATGAAGCTTTTGGAGTTAAAGCTGGAGATGCTCTTTTTATGGCTGAGAGTGAGCGCGTTCGAATCTGGTGATTTAAAGGCTCTGCGCCTTTGTTTCATCTCGATGCTTGCGAAGATAGGTCATAAAGGGAGTTCCGCCTGTACCAACAGCTGATGGGTTTCCTGGGGCCTTCTGGGCCTGGGCGTGAATATATTGCCCGGCATACTCAAGATGCATCGCTCTAAAATCTGCAACTAGCTCAACAGATTGATTAAAGAGCTCTCTTGTTGAGGCGCGATTAACCTTCTTAACGAACTCTCTAACCGATGGCCCTGCCTCAACTGCTTCAATAAATGCCACATGCTTTGGCGGCATATATTCGCGCATCTCCATTAGATACTCTCGAAGCTCATCTCTCTCATGTTCAATTCCTAAGACTGCATCAAGTGCTGGAACGATCGCGCTCTGGGCGCCAGTCTCTCCGCGATAGGTCATTCCCTTGCCGCCAAGTGCCTCAACACCTTCATAAACAACGCCATTTGGAAGAGCTGGGTTATTGCGCCAGCCAAAGATATATGGCCTCACCCTATGGAAATAAACATATGGATCACACTTCTCAGGCATACGAGCCAATACGTCATACATGCTCTTAATGCCATCACTTAGCTGCGTAAGTGCGATATCTAGGGCATCGCTATCATTTGCGACAACTGCCCTCTGGGCGAGTTCTATTGCATGAAGAGCAATTCCTGCCTTCTTCTCAATATCAATGTGAATGAGAATGAACCACTCTTCATCCTGTCCCCCAAGGAAACATTGCAAGAGTGCGATATTGCCGCATTCAATTTCCTTTTTTGGATCGAGGCGATACCAGTTATCAATTGAGTATGAGACATAACTAAGAATTGGCGGGCGACCAACTTTGACCCCTAGCTCATACCAAGGCTTTGCTAAAACTGCCGGAATGACATGGGCTGCTTCATTTTCAGACCATTGATAGGCCATGCCGATATAGGAAAGTGCGAGCATGGCTCGTCTAACTTCGCCCTCACTTGCTAGCGCATCCATTTTGAATGGTGGCAGTGATTTAACTCGGGATCTAAAATCTGAGCCCATTAAATACTTTGGCAAATTGCGCGCCATCTCATCCCAAGCACCGTTTGCAGCAGAGAGTGAGGTGACTGGATCGCTGTGCTGCATATAGCCAAATTCTTTAGAGATGCCAAAGGCCTCTAGTGAAACTGGCTGAGCCATAACTATTTCCTGCCAGCTAAGCGGGCTTCACGTCTCTTCTTCTGCTCTGCAGGGTTTGGTACTGGAACAGCTGCAATTAAGCGCTGGGTATAAGGATGCTTTGCTCGTTTGAGAATTTCATCGCTCTCGCCAACTTCAACTAGCAAGCCATCTTGCATAACTGCGATTCTATGGGCCAAGATGTCAACCACTGCTAGATCATGGCTAATAAAGAGACAGGCAAACTTCAATTTATCTTGTAGTTCTAGCAATAACTCCAGAAATCTTGCTTGAACTGAGACATCAAGTGCTGAAGTGGGCTCATCTGCAATTAATAAATCTGGGGTGAGTGCAAGCGCTCTTGCGATTCCAACTCTCTGCCTCTGACCTCCTGATAACTCATGAGGAAAGCGATTTCGATAAGAGCGAGGAAGTTCAACCTGCTCAAGCAGATCCTCAACCTTCTTATTTAACTCATCGCCTTTTGCAATTTTTGCTAAATATATTGGCTCTCCAATTGACTCACCAATTGGCAGACGTGGATTTAGCGATGATGCCGGATCTTGAAAGACAATGCCGGTGTGACGACGAATGGTAAAGAGCTCTTTTTGAGAGGCGTTGCTGATGTCTTTGCCAACAATTTCTAGCTTCCCTGACTTTATTGGAAGAAGGCCAATTGCAGCTCTTCCAACAGTTGTCTTTCCAGAGCCTGATTCACCTACCAATCCAACGATTTCGCCAGGATAAATCTCAAGTGAAAAATCTCGAACAGCTACAAACTCAGGGATACGACCGCGCTTTGGATAGGCAATTGTCACATTCTCAAGTTTTATCACTGGAGCCTGTTTGCGAGCAGAGGCATCTAGTGATCGCTTTACTGATGTGCCAAGCTCTGGAACGGCTGCAAGAAGTTCTTTGGAGTAAGGGTGCTTTGGAGAATTAAATATCTGCTCTGCTGAACCATGCTCAACAGTTAAACCATCCTTCATAACCAAAATTTCATCAGCCATATCAGCAACTACTCCCATGTCATGGGTGATTAGCAGAATTGCTGAATTTAAACGGGACTTTAGATTTCGCATTAAATCAAGAATCTCTGCCTGGATAGTTACATCAAGGGCAGTGGTTGGCTCATCGGCAATCAAAAGTCCTGGATCACAGGCAAGTGCTTGAGCAATCATCGCCCTCTGTCTCTGCCCACCAGAGAGTTGATGAGGATATTTATCAATTGATAGTTCTGGTTCAGGAATCTCAACCATTGTTAAGAGCTCGATAGCGCGGAGGCGAGCCTGCTTTGGCCCCATATCAAAATGAGTTCTTAGAGTCTCAACTATCTGAAAACCAATTGTGTAAACCGGATTTAGCGCCGTCATTGGCTCTTGGAAAATATAGGCAACTTCTTTTCCGCGCGCTTTACGAAGAGAGCTAGCTGAGGCGCCAAGCATCTCGATGCCATTTACTTTCACACTTCCAGAGGTTCTGGCATTTGAGGCGAGAAGGTTCATAACGCCAAGAGCGGTAGTTGACTTTCCAGATCCTGATTCCCCAACTATGGCTAAGGTTTGCCCTGCCTTAACATCAAAATTCATCTTTATTGCAGCGGGATACCAGACCCCATCGACCCAGAATTCAACAGTGAAGTCCCGAACTTGCAGAACAGGTTGAGACACTTAAGCAGCCCTCCTAGTCGCACATGAGATGATGCCCTTATGAGCAATCTTGAGACTTTTCGCCCAAGAAGTGGCTACCTCTTCGCATTTATCGCCTTCTTTGCCATCAGTAACTTTACTTACATTAATATTTTGGATTACGGATTTAGTGGCGGTTCCACCAGTCTTACCTGGGGTCTGTTTGCCAGTTCCCTCTTCTATCTGATTTTTATCCATCCTAAAGTTATTTTCTCTGATGAGGGACTTATCATCATCAATCCCATAACTAAAATCTCTATCGGTTGGCATGAAGTCTCCGAAATTGATGCCCGTTTCACCATGTATGTAATGCACAGCCCTACTGGAGCCAAAATTCACGCCTTTGCCGCTCAAGCTCCTGGTCGTTATCACAGTAGAAATATTCATCCCAATGAAATCAAGGGGCTTCGATTGGGAAATAGCAACACGATTCGCGCTGGAGAGAGCCCGCGCAGTAACTCTGGGGCTGCAACTGCGATCGCCAGGATGCGATTTGAAAACTTTAGTAGAGTTGGAAATATCGTTGGGCTCAAATTTGACCGTGAATTTAATCTCCTGGGAAGCGCTATTACTCTGGCACTTCTCTTCATTGCCATTATGGCTCAACTTCTTCACAGTTAAGCAACCTCACTTCTATTGCGCATAGCGCGAGCGGTAGCTTTTTCCTTGCGACTCAATCTACGTCGCTGTCTTGGATCAAAAGCATCACGCAGGCCATCTCCAATAAAGTTAATACATAGCGCAATCACAATAATGAATAGTCCTGGATACCAGAAGAGCCATGGCCTAGTGGTAAAGGCATCTTGATAGGTAGAGATCAAGAGACCAAGTGAGACATCAGGTGAAGTAACCCCAAATCCAAGGTAGCTAAGAGCGGTCTCAAGCAGAATCGCGCCAGACATCAAAAGAGTTACAGAGACAATAATTACCCCAACGGCATTGGGCAGAATGTGTTTGAAGATAATGCGTCTGTTGCTCGCTCCTGCGACGCGCGAGGCATCAACAAATTCCCGCTCTCGAAGCGTTAAAAACTCTCCTCTAACCAATCGTGACAACCCTGTCCAGACAAAGAGTCCTAAGAGGAGTGCAAGAAAGGCAGCTCCCTTATTGCCAAAATGAAAACCAATCACCGAACCAATAATGATTACTGGAACCGTGATAATAAAATCAACGAGGCGCATTAAAATCGCATCTACCCAGCCGCGGTAATAGCCGGCAATTGAACCAATTACTGTTCCAAGAGTTGCTGCAATTGCTCCAATGATGAACATGACCAAGAGTGATCGTTGAGCTCCGCGCATCACAAGCGCTAAATAATCTCTACCAATATCATCTTGGCCAAATGGATGGGGCCCAAGTGAGGTGCCATCGCCATCTAGAAATGGCACCATATCAATCGATGGGCAGCCTAGGGATCCCCCGACACAATCATCGCCGTAGCGAAGGTCAGGCATATCCTCAAACCCATACTTCCACCAACCAGGGATAATAAAAGGGTCATCCTTATCGCCAATTCGCCAATCAAGTGATGTGTAGACCACAGTGATTAAGGTGAATAAGACTACGACTGAAATCATCGCAGCTCTATGGCGGACAAATCTACGTAGGACAATCTGACCCTGGCTTAGCCCCTCGGTCTCCTTATTTAAGATGGCATTTTCATTGGCATCATTAACTATTTCAACAGTTTTTCTCTTTCGCGCCATTATTTACCAGCTCCTACTCGAATCCGAGGGTCTAAAACTGAATATAGAAGGTCAGCAACTAAATTAGCCAAGATAGCTAGGGTCGAGAGAAAGAGAATTACCCCCATCAGGAGATTTAAATCAAATGAGTTAATCGCCTTATTAAAGAGCGTTCCCATTCCCTGCCAAGCAAAGACGCGCTCAGTGATAATGGCTCCACCGACAATTCCAGCGATATCGCCCACCATAATTGTGGTTAGCGGAATCATGGTATTTCTAAAGGCGTGGCGCATTATCACGGTGCGCTCAGTTAACCCTTTAGCTCTTGCAGTTCTAATGTAATCCTGATTTAAAACATCAAGCAGAGTTCCACGAGAGAAACGGATATATCCAGCAAATGAAATCAGCGTTAGCGCAAGGGTTGGAAGAATTAGATGCATAGCAAAATCTAAGACCCTTACCCAGAAAGAGACCTCGGAAAGCCAGATGGTGGATTGACCAATAGTTGCTACCGGGCGATAGTTAACATCATCGCTCTCCACATAAGGTCTCCAAGCCTGCATCATTCGATCAATTAGAATAAAAATTCCAATAAAAACTGAAGTAATAACGCTCGTTCTAATAATTGGACCACGATCAACTCGAGCAAATAAGAGAGCCCCAGATACTGAAACAATTAAAAGCGCGATAAACAAGAGAAGAATTCCCAGTCTTGGTCGATCCGAGCTCAATATTGGTTGGGCTGGGAAATAAGAGATTGTTCCAACCAGAGCCATCAAGAGCGTAGTTTTAAGAGCGTTGCGATCTGAAAGGCCAACTGAAAGATAGGTAACTCCTACTGCGATTCCAACGCCAATAACTAAGATTGCAATAGGTCCAAGTCTTGGATAAGAGAGCCATTCGGTAGCGCTAATAGCGCTTAAGAAAATTGAATTTGCCACAAATACGCCAGAGAAAATTAACACTACCTGCCTTCTAGAACCACTAATTATGGCCGCCCAGAAGAATCCGGCAACAATGCTAAATCCAATAATCCAAGGGGGCGATATTTTCGCTGAAACTAAAAAGTCATTAAAATCAATGGCCAAGTACTGCTTTAGAAGAACTGCTACCCAGAAGATTGGCAGCGAGAAAAGTAAGAATGCAAAGAATGTCATTCCATAATCAAAACGAGAGTATTGACGAAGCGCTGAGGTGATACCTAAAGCGATTCCAAGAACTATGGCAACTAAAGTTGCAACTGCAACTAAGCGAATTGTGGTGGGAATGGCTCCCATAATCGCCTCAAGGACTGGCTCTTGCTCTCGTGTCAGACCAAAGTCAGCGCGTCCTGCAAAAATTCCTAAGACTCCTCGGAGCCAGATGAAATATCGAAGCGGTGGCGGAAGATCAAGGCGGAGTTCACGAGTTAGATTCAGTATTAGCTGATCTTTATTCGGTGCATCACTTAGCCGAAGCTCTCCCAGGGGATCTGTCGAGATAGCTGAGAGGTTATAGAGCAAGAAGCTAGAGCCGAAGAGAATGACAACAAGTGCGCCGAGACGACGGAGAATGTATGCAAACACCTCTAACCTCCCATCCTTATCTAAATCGCACTGCTTTACATGCTTCAAGTGGCACTTGGAATTTTAGCCAAGTGCCACTCGAATTACTGCTATTTGCTCACCTCTTTCAAGGCGAGCTTTGACTCAATTTAAGGCTTTAGCCTTACTTTGAGTACTTCCACTCCCAATAGTTCCAAACCAACTGTGGTGATAGTGGGTTTGGCTTGACGTTCTGCAGCTTCTTATTTACTGCAGTAACACCTGGGTGCTGGAATATAGGAAGAGTTACGGCATCAGCTAATACCTGCTTTTCAACGATCAGGTACTGAGCCAACTTATCCTTCTCAGGAAGAAGTGTCTTGCGTAGCTTCTCTACTGCAGCATCAACGGTCTTGTTTCTATAACCCAAGAGGTTGTTTCCGCCTTCAGAATTGAAGAGGTCCGCATTACCTTCTTGGGTAATTGCTGACTTGACCCATGCAAAGAATTCAGCATCGTAAGCGCTGGAGTCAAGGAAGTTTGGCCAAGCTGAATTTCCTGGAGCATTGACATCAAAGCCAGCGCGACCAAGCGCAGCCTTGATGATCTGAGCCTGAGCGGCGCGACGTGCATTTGATGGAGTTCCCCATAGGAGCTCGATCTTCACATTAGATGATGAGTGCTTGCGAACTAGAGCAAGAGCATCAGCCTCACGTTGTGATTGAGTTCCCTTTGTGTACTTGGAAATTCCATTGTTCTTCACCATATCGTCATAACCAGGCTCGCCTGGGAATAGAAGTAGTGAATCCATGCGCACAACATTCTTATTAATTGGCTTAATTAGCTTTTCCACGATTTCATCGCGTGGGAAAGCGAGCAAGAATGCAGTTCTTAGATCCTTAGCCTTCTGACTATCTCCAGCGAATGGACCTGTGTACTCCTCTGAAACGCCATTGGCAGTGCCAACACGAAGATCGATGTGCTCATAAACAGCTTGAGCTCCACCGATGACCTTAGCGGTTGGAATCTCTGAAAGAAGTTTTACCGAGTCAGCTGTTGGCTGGCCCTGATAAATATCTACTTCCTGGTTTCTTAGCGCTTGTGCTGCTGCAGTTCCATCACCGACGACGCGGAAGACAACAGTCTTTACGCCATTGGTCTTTGGACCAGATGGGTTAGAGACGTGTCTCTTGTTAAGAACCAAAGTTACTGCCTGTCCTGGGACAGCAGTCTTGAGCTTGTATGCGCCATTGCCAACTAGAAGCAATTTGTTAGTTGTGTTATCAACCTTGTTGATGTTGTATGAATTTGACCAGACTTCTCCAGCCGCCTTCATCAACTTGGTGTTGTAGCTATAGAATGCCTTTTCAAACTTTGCCTTAGCAGCCAAGTTTGCAGCAGCTTTCTGTAGCTTAGTCTTTCCCTCTGCAAGATGAACCAGAGTGTGGACAGGAGATGGGCCCGGGCCCGCAATTTCCCAATCTGGAATCTTGGAATCATACTCAACAGTTACTGACATTTTGTCAGCTGAGAGAGTTGGAAGACCAACATGGGCTGCATCGTAGATACCGCCGTAGCAGAGCGCATTAAACGCAGGAGCTACTTCAGGATCTGTTGGATCACCAATTTTTGCGGTGAATGAATATGAACTGGAGCAAGTAACGTGGCTTAGAAGAAGATCTACACCAGTAATTGGTGTTCCATCTGACCAGACTTTGCCCTTATTTACTGTGTACTGAACTTTAAATGGCTTCTGACTTACAATTTTGTATGAACCAAAGAGTTTGTTTTCAACAAGCTTTGGTGAATTATCGTAGTAGTTGAAACCAAAGCCCTGCATATATGCAACCTCAGAATTGAAAGTGAGGTTCATATTTGTAACGCTTGGATTCAAACCGGTTAGCTGATTGCTGGTAACAAGTACCACAGTTGAACGAGTTGCAGAGTTCGCTGGTGAGAGCGTTGAAACTGCAAGACCCGCCGCAGCTGCAGTAGCGATAGCTACCTTGGCAATGCGTGTTAATTTCATTTCTTCTCCTAGTTATAGAAATTAAGGACTAGGTATGGAAAGTCGACTTCCCCCACACCCGCATCCTTAGGGTGGGGATAGCCTGCCCTATCTAGGCCTTTTTAATCAATTAAAAAAGGTATCTGTTTCGTTATATGAAATGAGCCTTTACAGGCTCAATCACCCCTAATTGGAGCCTCGAGCCGCCTCGATCTTGGCTGTGGTCAGCCTTGGGGCTGCGAAAATGAATAGGGCCAGGCCTAAAAAGGCCGAGAGAAAATATGGGCTTCTAAGGGCAAATTCTCTATCTCCCGTTAGCTCCACAAGATCTACTAAGGCTCCCCCGAGCAGAGTTCCAATTGGGATGCTTCCCCAAGCAAAGAATCGATAGACGCTATTAACTCTTCCAAGAAGATGGCTAGGGATGATGCTCTGTCGAAGTGAAACCGTAATGACATTCCAGAGCACTGCAAAGACTGTGGAGATGGCAGTAAGTAGATAGAAAAGATGCCACGAGGAAGATACTCCAATTATCAAAGTAATGATTGGGCCACTAATAAGAGTTAGATAGAGAGAGGGGCCACTACCTAACTTCTTTGAAATCTTTGGTCCAAGTATTCCTCCAAGGCTTCCTCCAACAGCTCCTGCTGTTCCAAGTACTGCAAATATAAATAGTGATGTCTCTAATATCTCTTGGGCAAATAAAATAAATACTGCTGTTGTTAGGGCTCCAATTGCATTTAGCGCGCCAAGAATTAATGCCATAGGTCTAAGAAGTTCATGGCTCCAGAGCCAGGTAAATCCCTCTTTAATTTCCGCTCTAAAATTTAGCTTCTCACTTTTTTTCTCGGTATCAACTTTTTTTAGCGAAGGTATTAAAGTTGCAATCAGGCCAGCTGAGATAAAGAAAGCGGCAGAGTCAATATAAAAGGGAAGAAAGATTGCAATTCCTAGTAGGAAGCTTCCAAGCGGAGGTCCTACAAAGCTATTGGTTACATATTCAACTGACCAGAGCTTGCCATTGGCGCTCTCTAAGTTCTTTTTTTCAACTACCGAGGGAAGAAGGGTTTGAGCGCTGTTATCACGGAGCACTTCAGCAAAGCCAAATAAAAGCGCTGTAACAATTAGCACTAGATATAGAGTCCAATTAGTTTCAAGATCAGTAAGGGATGAAACCTCATTTAACTTAGGCAGTGAATCTGACTCCAGGGTGACCACAATTGCGACAAGAAGCGCCAAGCACCCCCGAGCGATATCCATTGCGACAATGATTTTGCCTCGATTGAACCGGTCGGTTATTACCCCCGCTGGAAGGGTAAAGATCAACCAAGGAAGCCTGGAAGCCACGGCTACCAGAGCAATAAGAAAGGGTGAACGAGTAACTGCTGAAGCTAGCCAGGGATAGGCAATAGCTGCTATTCCATCTCCAAGGTTGCTAATTGCATGTGCGCTAAAGAGGCGCCAGTAATTCTTGCCTAGCGCGACCTTATCTTTAGCCTTTAATCTCACTTGAAAACCCTACCCCAGCTAATTGTGATCGCTAATCAATGGTTGAATTGAGCGCTATGTCTTTCTCATTTGAAGTAATTAAAGAGATACCAGAACGACTTGGTAGAGCTGGAGTGATTTCAACTCCACATGGACAAATATCAACCCCTGCCTTTATTCCAGTGGGAACTAAAGCAAGTGTTAAATCCCTTGCTCCAGAGGCGCTTTCAGATCTTGGCGCACAGGCCGTTCTTGCAAATGCCTATCACCTATATCTCCAGCCCGGCTCTGAGACGCTAGATCAAGCAGGTGGCCTTGGAAAATTTATGAATTGGGATAAGCCAACCTTTACCGATAGCGGCGGCTTTCAAGTTATGTCGCTTGGAGCAGGATTTAAAAAAGTTATAGATATGAGCCTTGGCTCACTTGATTCAGATGAAGCAATGGCAGAGAGTAAAGAGCGCTTGGCTCATGTTGATGATGAAGGAGTCACTTTTAAATCTCACTTAGATGGCTCTATGCATCGCTTCACACCTGAGGTCTCAATGCAAGTTCAACATCAAATCGGGGCCGATATTATTTTTGCCTTTGATGAGCTAACTACTCTTCATAACACTAGAAAATATCAAGAGCAGTCACTAGAGCGCACCAGGCTCTGGGCGATTCGCTGCCTAGATGAACATAAACGATTAACTGATCAGCGAAGTGATAAGCCCTATCAAGCCCTATTTGGGGTGCTGCAAGGCGCGCAGTATGAAGATTTAAGAAGGAAGGCAGCTAAAGATTTATCAGAGATGAAATCATCTGGTATTTCATTTGATGGCTTTGGAATCGGTGGCGCTTTGGATAAAGCATCGCTAGGCCAAATTGTTTCTTGGATGAGCTCTGAGCTACCTAGCGATAAACCCCGCCATTTACTTGGAATTGGCGAGCCTGCAGATCTCTTTGCTGGGGTGGAAAATGGCGCCGATACCTTTGATTGTGTTGCTCCCTCTAGGGAGGCAAGAACCAGCGCCGTTTATAGCGAAAATGGTCGCTTCAATGTTTCATCTGCTTCTTATAAAAGGGACTTCTCCCCGATTGATAAAACTTGCAGCTGCTACACCTGTAGCAACTTCACAAGGGCTTATCTAAACCATCTCTTTAGAGCAAAAGAGATGTTGGCCTCAACTCTTGCAACCATTCATAACTTGGCATTTACGGTAAGGCTGGTTGATCGAATGCGCCAAGCAATTCTTGATGAATCTTTCTTAGAGTTTAAAACTGAGTTTCTCGCCAGGTATCAAGCAAAAGCCATGGATTAACTAGAAGTGACTTCAGCTTCACGCTTTTTCACATAGGCGATTACTGGATAGGTAATTGGCAGGAGCGCTACCTCAACTAAAGTCTTATAGAGATAACCAACCACTAAGTAATTTAAGAACTCATCAAAACTTAATCGACCAAGGGATGCAATCATGGTAAATACGATGGTGTCTACCAACTCACCAACTGCAGTGGACCCAATTAACCTGGCCCATAGTTTCTTTTCATTGGTAATTTTCTTAATTCTTACCAAGGTCCATGAGTTTGCCAATTGTCCAAGAAGGAAGGCGGTAATACTTGCAATCACAATCTGAGGGACAAAGCCAAGAATTGATTCAAAGGCGCCCTGATTTGGCCATTCAGAGGCAGCAGGTGCAATTTGTACTAACCAGAAGGTAAGGCCAGCTAAAGCGCCAAGGCCAAAGCCGGTATAGATAACACGCCTTGCTGCCTTAAAACCATAAACCTCGGTAAGAATATCTCCCAAGATATATACCAGAGGAAATAAGAAAGCGCCACCATCGGTCTTTATAAAGCCAAAATCAATGAATTTTGTCGCCCCGATATTAGAGATTAATAAAAGGGCACAGAAAATAGCTGCAATTATTGGATAGAGGCTGCGATGATAAAGATTTTGCGCGCTCATGAGCCAATGCTATCTA
>Ga0222713_10003871_pt1 | contig 15256 bp, 14 predicted proteins | sample C33_649DmetaG_FD_165061 | JGI IMG/M metagenome (GOLD analysis project Ga0222713, IMG submission 165061) | Estuarine water microbial communities from San Francisco Bay, California, United States - C33_649D | ecosystem: Environmental > Aquatic > Marine > Unclassified | place: USA: California...
TAGAGGTCGTCGCCAAAAACAAAGTCTGCCCCGGTTGAGGCCAGCTGTCGGCGCGCCTCGTCGAGGGTGCCGGTCAGCAGCAGATCCCCGCTGTTGATCCAGCACTGGTATTCCGAACGGCTGCGCGCAAACCCTTTCGCCAGCGCGTCTGCATAACCCCGGTCTTTTTCGCTGACCCAGCCCGTAATGCGCGACGCGTAGCGCCTGATGATGTCCACACTGCCGTCGGACGACCCGCCATCGATGATGAAATACTGGTCTCCATCACGCATATTGGAAAGAACAGACTCGATGGTCTGCGCAAGATATCCCGCCATATTGTAGTTCGGGGTGACGATGGCGAAGCTCTGGCTCAAAATCCTGATCTCCGCAGAAATTCGTGGCCGTTGATCACCAAGCACGCATGCACCGGGGCGATTTCAAGCTGCAACCCCACTGATCGCATGCAGCCTGTGCCGGACTCAACCTTGCGCATGTCCGGGCCAAGCCGCACGGTAGGGCGAAAAACGGTCAATGGACTGCATCACGCCCGCAACAAAATCATTCGCAGTCCAAGACACGGCGCGGGCGTATCCGCTGTTCACCATGGTATCGCGCGCCGCCGCATCGTCCCGCAGTTGCCTTATGGCCGCCACCAGCGACTCGCTGTCGGCAGGGTCGAAATAGATCGCCGCCTCACCCAGTTGCTCCCGGGCGCCGGGAAAGCCGGACTGCAGCACCGGGCAACGCAAAGCAAACGCCTCCAGCGGCGGCAGATTCTCCGGTCCGGAAAAGGATGCATAAACCAGGGCTTTGGCGTTCTGGTACAGCGCCACCAGATCTTCTATGGCAACGAATCCCAACAGGCGGACGCGATCACCCAATCCCAGCCGCAAAATCATCTTCTCGATATACGCTTTGTTGCCCTTGTCTGAACCGACAAAAACCAGATTCAGCTCCTTGTCGCCGCGACTCGACATGCGCGCAAAGGTTTCCAGTAGCAGCATATGGTTCTTGTGCGCCCAGAACTGCGCCGGATACAGCAGATAATCCCCGTGTATGCCCAGATGCGCAGGACAGGGCCGGGGAGGCAGTTTCGACTGCTCCAGATAAAATGACGGTGTAGGATGCTGCAGGACGGTAATCTGGGACGGATTGATCTGATAGTAGCGCTCAAGCTCCTGCTTGCCGACCTGTGTTCCCGTGATCAGCATCGCCGCGCGCCGCAGGTACCTGGAAAAATGGCGTTCGCGACGATCCCAGACACTCAATTGTCCGACTTCCGGAAACCACGGGTGAGTGCGATGCTGAAGATCCCAAACCGTGGCAATGTACGGCGTGTCCAGACTTTCGCCGGAGGCGCCGACAAACCAGACCAGATCCACGCCGGCTGCGTCGAGAGCCCGCTGAAACCGTGATGCCCTCCGCCAAAGAAAGGCACCCATCGGAGAGGACAGGCGATATGCCTGCAGCTTGGCAAGCAGCCAGGGCTCGGGCTCGATGCTGACTACGGTGACAGCATCAGCCGCGGAGCGGCGAAGAAACAGCGCCGCCGCAGGCCCGCAAAACAGCACCAGCTCGTGGTTGATCGCTCCCGCTTTCGCCAGATCAATCAGGCAGTTACTGACATCGCGGATGAATGTATAACCGCCGCCGTCCTCGGGCCGGAAATCCCCCAGGTAAACACCCAGTCTCATGCCTTGCAACGGCCTTGAATGTCGCGGATTGCCGTACAGACCACTCCGATCTGTTCGGCGCTCAGATTACAGCCCGACGGCAGATACAGTCCTGATTCCCAAAGCATCTCGGCAACGGGACAAGGATCCGGCCGGAAACCCGGAATCTCCTGGAAAGCTGGCTGCAGGTTCATCGGGCAGAAAAAGGTTCTGGTGTCGACCCCGGCCTTATTGAGCCCGGCGGCCAGTTCGTCACGCGTACACCCGAATTCCGGCTTCACCACCAGCGCGTACATCCAGTAAACATTTTTTGCCCAGTCCAGCTCGGGGGGTAACTGCAGCCCCGGCACCGATTGCAGATACGTATTGTAGGTGGTTGCCACCCGCCGCTTTTCAGCCAGTATGCGATCGATCTTGTGCAACTGGGCCAGACCCATCGCCGCCTGATATCCGGTCATGCGGAAATTGTAACCGGCGACCTGATGACGAAACCGCGGTGTGGTAAAAGCGAGGTTGCGCAACAGCCTCAGTTTGGCTGCCAGCGCATCATTGTTGGTGACAATCATGCCTCCTTCACCGGTGGTGATGATCTTATTGGCGTAGAAACTGAAGCACGCCATGTCTCCGAAACCGCCGGTCATGCGCCCGCGCACGGTCGCCCCATGGGACTCGGCGCAATCTTCGATCACCATCAACTTATGTTTTGCCGCGATCTTCATTAATCTGTCCATGTCGACCGGATGGCCAAAGAGATGGACTGGAATGATGGCTTTCGTGCGCGGAGTAATCCTGCTTTCGATCAGATCAAGATCCAGATTCCAGGTCTCCAGTTCGGAATCCACTGAAACGGGAATGCCGCCCTTGTGCACCACACCCAGTGCTGTCGCAATATTCGTGCTCGCACTGACCAGAACCTCGTCCCCCGGCCCGATGCCAGCGGCATCGACTGCGAGGTGCAGTGCCGTGGTGCCGCTGGTTACTGCGATGCCATGCGTACAGCTGCAATAGGCTGCAAACTCCCGCTCGAATTTTTCCAGATAGCTTCCAAAGTTTCCGGAGATCTCGCCGCGACGCAAAGCGTCAGTGACGTACTGAATCTCCTCCTCGCCGATCATCGGCTCAAACACTGGAATCATGGCTTCACATCCACGACAACCTTGTCGAATTCCACGCCCTTGAACGGCCCCTGCTTGACGCTGATGCACTGCATGTCCTCAAGCACCCTGATCGCATGCACGCCGTGGATAAGAACGATCGCGTCGCCCGCCTTCAGGGTAACGGTCCGCAACAGCGTGCCGTCATCGGCGTACAGATCCACCGCTACAACACCGCGCTGCACCACGAACATCTGCTGCAGATCATCGATTGTCCTGCTGAACGGCCGGTGATAATGCGGCGCCTCCACATATCCGGCCCCGTGCGCCAGCAATCCGAACTGGAATGACGACTCCGCCGGTGAAAAAAAAGTAGTGGTTTTGACCGTCGTGTCCGCCCTGATGACTTCGGCAAACCGGGTTCCACCTTGCTCGATCACTTCTATGCTCATGTGTGTTCCTTCAATATCGTTTCCACTTGAATTCATCCAGGCGCTCGGCACTAGGCGAGCAACGCCAGTAAGCTTCGCGCCGCACAAACCGTGCGGCGCCTTCCCCGATCGGGTATTCGACCTCCCGCAACTCAACATGCGCGAAATATCTGGACAGAAGGTCGTGAAAATCCTTCAGCGTCTCAAAAAACACGAGGTGGTCATGCCCCTCATGCCCCAGCGATTCCGACCCGACAAACACGCCCTTGTCCGCCAGTGCACCCTTGATACGGGTCAGCATGCCCGCCAGCGTATCAGGAGCAAAATGCCCGATCGCACCGTCCCAGACGATCACGTCAAACGGGCCCGGCGGAAACTCACCATGTACGGCATCGAGCAGCACAAATTCGATCCTGGAATTTGCGTAGTTCCTCTTTGCGTATTCGATTGCACTGGGCTCGATATCAACCGCAATGACCTTCTTTGCGCGTTGCGCAAAGAAGCGGGTTGAGAAAAATCCGTCGCCACAACCGATATCCAGAACGAAATCTCCCTCACGGATTACCTCCGAGGAAAAGAAACCCCGCACCAGGCCGTCAGCTTTGTAACCCGAATCCCTGTCGTATGCGAGCGCAAATGCGGACAAACGATGCTTGTAGAAATGGGATTCCTCGTCGCCCGCATACACCCAGTCGCGTCGCCACTGGCTCTTGAGATGCAGCCTGAGCAAAGTGGCGAGCAGACACTCCAGCGGCCTGGAAAAAATCAGCCGTTCAGCAAAGACTGCCAGTTTCCGGACCCAGGGTACCTGAATCATCTTCCCGGCGAAGCTCATGTTGGATTTCCTGATTGTCTTGCGGTCTGTTTTTCCTGCGGCGCCAGTTGCCCGACCGACAACCGGGCGCCTGTTATCACGTTGATCAAGGGCATATCGGCGATCGGCTGACGGCGATCCGCTCCCGACAGGAAGGTAAGGGAGCCATCCGTGCCTCTGGACTCGCGGAACCGGCTTTCGACATAAGCCTCCGCAGCGGAAAGCTCGCGCAGTTCACCCAGACAGTCGCTACGAACAAAAAAGGCGTTGTTGCCCGCGCTGTTGGAGCCCACCAGCGCATATCCCTTCTTTCGCGCGAGATGTTCGAGGGCCTTGAGCGAAGCCCCCCAATAGAGATTCGAGTGATGTGCGAAGCTTCTTCTGAATGCAGCATCATAGGGCACCGAAACCGCATCATCCAGCCCGAATACGCTGTTGTATTCCGCCACCACAAGACGCGGACTGACCACCGTCAGCGCCTCCCATATCCAGTAGTCGTTCCCGTCCAGGTCGATGCTGAGCAGACCGATCTCGCCGGACACACCGTTTCCCGCGATCAGTTCATTGATATTGTCTTTGTCGATAAATGCCGCCACCGCTGTCAAATCATGCCGCCAGCTCAGGGCGCTACGATGAATCGACCTGATGTTCTCCGCATCACCGTCGATGACCAGACCGCGCCAATTGTCCTTGACCAGCAGAAAGCGGGTGTTCGATTCGGTGTAATCCTGGACTCCGAACTCCACGAAGATGCTGAGGTGCCCCGGCAGCGCCAGCTGGCGCAACAGGTACTGGATGATTCCGTCTTCTCCGAACTGAGAGAACACCCTGCATTCCGCATCCTGTATGTTCTGAAGTATGCCCCGGTCAGCGAGTTGCAGCAGGTATCCCTGCGCGGCAATAATCTTGGCATCTTCCGCGAGTTCGACCAGGCGGGGCGCCCCCTCGGTCAGTAACCGTCTTAGCGTACGGATCTTCCGCACAATTGATGCAATCAATCCGCACCTCTTTCAAAAATCAGCCCTCTGAACTCGACGCGGCACCCGATTCCACCCATGGGGCGATCGAGGGCCGGAAATTCCGTCAAAAGCCTGAAGCCGGCGTCGAGTACAGGTGCCATGAGGTCGGGCTGGTGAAACAGCCAGGCTGGATAACTCGATTCGACCAGTGATTTTGGTACCTGTTGAACGGTGATCATGCTGCGTGACCCGGCGATGAACGGCGTGCGGTCAATGATTACATATTGCACACCGGGCCGCAGCGTGTTTCGAACAATCTCCACGGGTTTTTCCAGATACTGCAGTACGCCGGAAAACAGCACTACATTGGGTTCGACGGCAATAAAAGCCTCGTCCAGGCTCGACGAGAATCCCAGATCACGGACATCAAGGTTCCGGCGTGCCCACTCCACGTAGTGAGACTGCTCCACCACCTGCCATTTGAGATCCGGCAGATCCCTGAAGAATCCACGACACTGCATGAACGTGCTGCCTAGTGCGCCGCCGAAATCCAGTACGTGCATCCGGCCATGATTTCGGGCGGCACAGCGCAACAATCCTGAGAGCAGCGGAAACGGGTAGTCCTGTTCCGCGAACAACACGCCATCGCGATCAAATGCGGCCTTCCCTGCCTGTACCGCCAGCGCGGCAGCGCGGACCTGCTCGAAGATCGCTGTCCCGTCATAACCCGAGGCTTCCGCGGACGCGTCCTGCCAGGAAGGATAATCACCGCGAAACCGGATTCCTTTTCCCGAGTAATGAGAGTACAACCGGATCAATTCGCGAAGCATCTGTGTCAGTCCATGCCGGGGCTCAGACGCGTCCCAGGGATGTCCGGATGCTGCGGACAAACCTTTTGATGACGCTTTCGCCTTTGCGTGCCAGTGCATCCGCCCAAAGCGCCCGCGCCGCCGTTGACTCGACGACAGGAATCTCCCGCAAAGCAGGCATGGACTGAGCGACTTCAGTCGCGTATGCGCGGTCTGTACCGCCATGTTCGCCGGAACCGTCAAAGCCTATATTGGTTGTCATCGAAATTCCCGGGTACAGCGTCAGCCCGCCCGCAAGCACGGCAGTTGCATACCACTTCACCGCCCAGGAATCATTGCGACCAGCCACCTGGTCGCTGAGCATTTGGGTATAAGGATACGAATCCTCCAGGTCAAAGCGCCGCTGCAAGGCACGCCCAGACAACTCACGCAGCAATCTCTCGCCATCCGGCTCATACTTGTCCCAGCTTCTTTTCCACACCGCCCAGCCCCAGCAGTCGGTAATGTTCAGAAAAAAAGTTTCGGGCAACCCGCAGCATTCCGGAAACACGTAACACCCGATGCTGATCACACGATTGTCGTTCTCGTATTTTTTCAGGGCTGCGTTAATCCACCCCAGAAAATGCCGTGATACCACGACGTCATCCTCCACGACTGCGGCGCAGCCATACCGTTCGCAAAGTTCGGAGACGCCCGATGTAATCGATCGCGATAATCCCAGGTTGGACTCACGCTCGATGACCGTCACCGAATGAAAACCGGAAACTCCGTGTGCGTAAGATCGGACCGCCGCAACATCTGCCGCATCCGCCGTTGTCCGTGGCGCGTCGCAGTAAATATGCACATCGGTCTGCGCCGCTTCGGGGTTGGCCACAAGGCTCTCGACCACCCGACGCAGATGTTGCGGTCGCCGATAGGCAAACAAAGCGACTGGACAGAAACCGGTCATCGGATATTGGGGCCGGAAGTCAATTTATCCATATAAAACAAGGTATTATACGTTTTCGCGAAGAGCGTGTAATTCTGCTTCACCATGAACTGGTGCAATTCTCCGGACATGGCACGCTCCAGATCAGACTCCAACGCTTCGACGAGAAGGCAACGAGGGCGATATTTACTCCAATCATTCGAACGGACAACCTTGAAATCAAATCCCTCCACATCTATGGACATAAAATCGATAGTAGTGCTCGGGGGCAGGTTGACATCCAGAACAGCATCCAGCCTTACGACCTGGACTTCTATTTTCTGGAGCAGACGATAACCCGTGTGCTCCAGACGCGATCTCGCCAATGTCGCGTCAAATGTATTCAAGGCCGGTTCATCAAAAACATGGTAAGCAAGTTTGGCCGGGGTATCTGATATCGCTGTTTGGAGGTTTACATCCCTCGGCCGTTCTTTGCGAAACCTCGAAATTGCGTCTGGGCTGGGTTCGATGTTGATTCCATGCCACCCCTGCAGATAAAAAAAATGGGTATTGGAAAACCGGCGGGGATGATGCGCCCCGACATCAATATAAAAACCCTGCTTCCTGTCTCCGAATATTCTCCTTAGAATCAGGTCTTCGCCTTCCTGCGAGAAAGATTCCACCGCATATAAATCAACAATCCTTAGGCGAACCTGAGGCAAATATCTGGTAATTAATCTCCGTGCATTAATCATTTCTGGAATTTATGCCCACGACCAACCTGTAATCGGAACGCTCTGACTCTGGCCACCTAATCATCGCACCTGGTAAAACGCCAAAATCAACAATAGAAGCACAATTACTGGAATTGAAATTGTCTAATTGAACCTTCAAGCCAGCAAATCTCCAAATCGTCCTGTTACGAAAAACGAATCTGGAATTCTTTCGAGAGTCAAACGTTGACCGTATTGAATGGCTGAATAGGCAATCCCCAGAAGAATTTTCTGGGAAGTTTCTATTTCTAATGGAGTAATTGAAAGTGGCGTCCCTTCTCTTACCGCCATCGCCAATTCGGAAAATGCTCGCTGAACGCCACTCATGAGTGGATCAACTTCAAGACGGCTGATTTGGGTGAAGTAAGGCGTATTTTGATTTTTTTTCTGCAAGTCAATCCATGAGCCGTCAGCAGCGATTACCAAGTTTCCCTTAGTGCCGCAAAGCGTTACGTTACCGCCCCCTCTGGAGACAACCACCCCAGAAACGCCGTTTTTGAACTTGATTATGGCCTGCTCTACCACAGGATCATCATCAAGTAATTGTCTGGACTCATCGTAAGCAGCCCCGAATCGACAGGCCCCCTGGACATACTCGACTTCGCAGCAGTCGGAGAAATAAAGCATCATGTCGATGGAGTGTGGATGATTCCACATCAGCAATGTCTGCCCAAGCTCCACTGAGATTTGCAGCAACTCGCCTATCTCGCCTTGTCTCAACAAATCTTTCGCATAACGATATATATCCATGAACCTGCGATAAGTCCCGTAGGAAAGATGTGCGCCTTTACTCACGGCCACAGCGATTGCTTCGCGACATTCCGCCACCGAGTTGCTGATGGGTTTCTCGATATAAATCCCTTTTACCCCATGTTCTGCCGCAAATTTAAGAATTTCACAGCGTCCGGCAGTTCTGGTCGCGATAGAAACAATGGCCGGCCTGATCTCTTGTATCAGTGATCGGAAATCCGTATAGCCGTTTGCAACTCCATAGTCCAGCGAAGCACGCCCCAGGCTGTCACGGTTTATATCGCATAAAGCGACAAGCCGGAGATTATTACAGGCCTGGATCGCCTCGGCATGATTTACAGGCACAGTGCCTCTTGGCAAACCCTGTCGCAGTTCGGGCCGAGTGAATGTTCCGATTCGACCGCAACCAATAACTGCCGCAGTCGGTATATTCAAGTCCAGTCCAGTACGCCGGTCAGAAAACCAGGTTCGTGTGAAGCCATAGTGTCATAAAGACCCTGGATTTCTCTCCATGGAACCACTTTTGAGACAATCTCCAAAGCAGGAAGCTTGCCCCGGATTACTTGTTTGAGAAGAAAACTGCAGTTTCTTTTCATCGTAAATCTAATATCGTAGGGCGGCACATCAAGATGAGGCGTATAACCGCAAGAAACTATTTTTAGCTGGGAGTCGTAAAAATAACTTGAATCCAGCGGATTAAATCCGGGAATCGGCTCTGTCCGCCCCGGGAAGCCAATTACACAAATACAGCCCTCTTTTCTCGCAAGTCTCAGAGCCAACAACCAATCGTCCCAGCGACCGGATGTCGTAATAACCAAGTCGACCCCACCTTCAGTTTGTCTGCGGATATCATCGACCGATCCAGTGCCGCTTTTAAGATAAACGCTTTCTGCACCGAATTTGACAGCTTTATCGAGACTTTCCTTTTGATCCGATAAGGCATAAACAACTCCGCCAAAAGAACTCGCCAACGCGAGCGTTGTGAGTCCCAGGGTGCCTAACCCGATTACCGCCACGCTCATGCCCGGCCTGAAATTGCCCTTCAGAAGTGCGTTGTAGCCTAGATGGAAAAGATAAGTTGTAGATACCGCCACAAGATCACGACAATCCTGCGGTATCAAAGCCGCCACTGATTGTTCTGAGCAAATAAAATTTGAGCGATGTGACTGAAAATTAAGGATTCGATCTCCAACCTTGTAATCAGTAACATCCGCCCCCACCCCGATCACTTCAGCAACGTTACAGTAGCCCACAACACGGGGATAAACCTTCATTGGCCGCAAAGGAGGGTCGCCGACATAAGCAGCGATTTCTGTTCCCGGAGATACCGCGCTGTAAATAGTCCTTCCCGCCAGCTCAGAAGGCTTTAGCCGGGTCAAGTCCAGCGTTTCTTCCCGAACAACGATATTTCTGGGCTTATCGAGCTCGATAATACGGCTGGTTACCAAATGGTCGGTCATAGAAACAATCAAACCCTAGTTTTTATTCTTTTGATCGTTGAAAACTGCTATGGCTTCTTCGCGAAACTTCCTTAATTCCTCGAGACTCTTCAAAGCCTGATTTTGTCGTTCGGAAGGGGTTACCGTTTCCGGAACAAGTTCCAATTGCCCACCGGACATAACAACTATTTTTTTTCTGTAACGCCACTTATAAAACAAATTAAACAGCAAATTTGATGAAAGAACCCGGCTCTGAATAATTCTGTACAGGCGCTCAGTAAAGGTCTTGGCGTATCTGACACCAGGCACCTTCAATCCTATAGCGCTGTAAAGAATCTCCGCCCATTTCATCAACTCTATGTCATGTTTATCAGTTCTGGCCGGAATGGTTTCTCTGGTCAGGAACCTTCTGATCTCCTCCAAACTTGCAGGATGAGGGCCCCATTCCTCGGCAGGAAAACTCATGTTTTTCGGAAAACAAACTACAGTCGGCACCCCCAAAATAACGCTTTCCATAGCCATCATCGACCAACTAATGATGCTGAGCTGCGAATTTATCAAAACGTAATAACTTGAAATCTCTGCATCAGGCTCGATTATCAAGAAATTATTCAACCCCCTGGCCGCCTCTAGCGCCTTGATGACTTTCGGGTACTCTGAAGCTTCGACCTTATCACGCTTGTTAGGCTTCAATCTGGGGTGCAGGCGAATTACGTAACCGACTTCCGGGTTGGCGTTATCTACAATAAATTTAAGCCATTCAAATTGGTCCTTGAAAAAACTTTTATCTTGCCGGAACCCGTAGACAACTTCATGTATGACGAGCTCATCAGCACTGCTGACAAAAACCGAAATGACCTCCTTGAAACGCGCCTTGAATCGATCGAATTTGCTCCATTCTGGGGTGCGTAACGGACTGCTATAACTGTTGAAATCTTCCCCGAAAATTCTACTTTTGAAACTATGAATTGCAACCCGACTGTCTTTCAAATTGGATCCGTACCTCTTTTTTGCTTTTTCCAGGCTTTTCCATGTCCTTGAATGAATTAACCGATCTTCTTCGATATATATTTTTTTTTCCAAAATTGTATTGGCCCACGTGAACTCGATCGACCAGCACTTTGTCTTTAAACGTTTTAAGCATTCTCTTACCACTGCATTCAAGGAATAATTTCCATTGACATAAATAACAGCGTCAGGAGGTTGCGATTTGGTTACCCTTTCTACAAAATTCCAAACATGGAAGCAATCTTTCAAATGCTCCAGATAGTCTTCTAGTTGCGCTTCACTCAGCTGACTTTTATCTGTCAGCTTGTTAATCATGGAAAAGTCAAAAAATGCCAGACGCCCTATCGGGGCACTCCCATAGTAAATACCCAAAAGCTCAAACCCTTTGAGAGCTTTGACATCCTTCAACCGATTGATGATTTGGCTTTGTTCTTCAGTCAGCGCATCTTCATTTTTAGACAAGTGAAATTTTGAAAAGCCTGGCATCAATCCCTGGTTGGCTTTACACCGTTTACAAATGTTTTCCTTGTTTTTTGTCAACCATTTTGTATCTATAACTTCACCATAAGATAAAAAATTGGTGCATCGATTCAACAGGCCGTCGCACCCCAACTGCACCACTTCATGCTCAGGCCAAAGCATCTGCGAAAAGAATTGCAACGTCTCGTGATAAATCCTGATGTTAGCGTCAAAGCAAGCTATTGCAATTCTCATTCAGAAATTCCAGAGAAATATTTAAAGCCGCCCAAACTTTTATTCTGCAAAGGGTTTGGCCATTTTCATGTGACTTATCTGCAAGTGGCAATTCAGAGAATTACTACTTTGCCACTACACGATTAATTGATTTGTCGGGAAACTGCCATTCCAATTAGCCATGAACGAGGCAAATTATCCAACTGAACCACTTTAAATTTTTGCGCTAAATCACGGATCATCAGATCAAGAGATCCCAAGTGACGGGCGTTCCTTTTGGCGTATCTTGTTTCACACTCCTGCCAATTAGCAGATCGAAATATTTCGGTGGCAAGCCCAACCCCGGACGTACGCATCGAATATTTTCTGGATTCAGCTTTTCCCCGCGCTTGAGGTTTTCGGTTACGTATATTGAACGCCTGAATATCATTGATTCTTTTTCAGCTGCATTCGCACCATATTTCACACTACCCAGTGACAACCAGGCCCGATCTGTTTCAACCACTAGGTCCTTGAGCTCATCCGGTTCCAGTGAAAATGCAGAATCAACGCCACCTTCAGCGCGTGAAATAGTGAAATGCTTTTCAATTACGCTAGCGCCATGGGCAACAGCAGCCACGGCTGCACCAATTCCCCCTGTGTGATCTGAGAGTCCCACCTCACACTGAAACATTTCTCTCATATGAGGGATTGTCAGAACATTACTGTTCTCCGGACTTGCCGGATAAGTGCTCGTACATTTGAGAAGGATTAAATCTTTGCAACCAGCCTCTCTAGCAGTCTTCACTGCATCATCCAACTCGGACAGCGATGCCATCCCCGTAGAAATGATTACAGGTTTTCCCTTTGAAGCGACCATTCTTATGAGTGGTAAATCAGTGTTTTCGAATGATGCTATTTTGTAGCAGGGCACATCTAGTTTTTCCAAGAACTCCACCGCCGTCGAATCAAAGGGCGTGCTAAAACCAATCAGTCCGAGCTCCTTGCATAAATTGAATATCGGTTTATGCCAATCCCAAGGCGTATAAGCTTCCTTATATAAATCAAAAAGGGTTCTTCCCTGCCACAGGCTTTGTGGATTACTGATTCGAAATTCATTTTCCTTTATGTCTAAGGTCATTGTTTCGGCGGTATAAGTCTGAATCTTCAAGGCCTGGGCACCTGCGTGTGCTGCGGCCCGCACTATTTCTAAAGCTTTGTCCAAAGACTGGTTGTGGTTTCCAGACATTTCAGCGATGACAAATGGACGTTGACTCCGCCCGATCGCTTTTCCGCCAATTTCTATCATGGTGTCACTCAATTTGTTCGACTTAGGACCCGGCCGACAACAAATGCTTCGGCCGCATTCACCTGCATTTGTGATCCCCTTATTTTTGCCAAGGTTTTTACACCCTCAAGTGATCTTGGATGAGGCCAAGGCCTTATCTCGCTTGTATATATTTCAAGGGCGGCAATTTTACGTTCCAGGGTTTCCGTAATATCTTGATACCAATTCGGCAAGAACGGCGGGAAGCTGCCATGGGGCGCCCATTCGGTACTTGAAAGAGTTTCAAAGAAAAGCAGCGTGGGGGTGTGCACCCCACAGGGACGGCTGGCCGTAACAACTGCCTGATGAGTTATTCTGTGGTCAATGTTGAGATCACCACCATGATGTGTATATATCCGCCGGGGCATTAATGAAGTTATGAATTTTTCAACCACCTTGATGACTTCCAGCAAATTCACATCATCCATGCGGTTGTCAGGGAATCCTGCGAAATTAACCGTTTTTACCCCCATGAGATTCCCTGCGGACATCGCCATTGTTTTCACTGCGGCCAATTCATCAGCACGTTTACTGATATTGCGTGATTGATCGCGCGATGTAACACCTTCTGACATGATCAGGACATGAACCTCATCCCCTCTTTTTGAGTGTGCGATCGCTGTTCCTCCGCACCCCAGCACTTCATCATCCGGGTGAGCCGCGATAATTGCGACAACTTCACTCATTTGAGCTCCTTTATGATCACGTCTGCAACGATCTCATTTCCGCGATATCCGGCTTTCCTGAACTCGAACCTGAATTTACCAATTTCCAGAAAGGCATGCGGATAACCCTCTGCATCCAGCATCCTTATGTAATCGTATATCTGTGCCAATGAAGTTACATTGCTTAAATTTCCATCACTGGGTTTACGACGCTTGAATACAACCGGATCACCAATCTGCGGTATTGGTTGAGGCTTCTTTTTAATGATTTCAATTATCATGCCTTCGATTATGTCGCTCGCTTTCAGGTAAATTTCTTGTGCCGAGCCGTCCAAAGAAATCGGTTTTCGTAGATAAACCGGTCCTGCATCAATTTCATTTACACAGCGTAAAGCACATACTTGAGTTTGAGAAACTCCCCTGGAAATTAAATTTTGCAGAGGGGTTCCGCCACGCCCGTATGGTAGATCCGACATGTGAAATATCACGCACTCGAAATTTTCATGAACATCGGCCGGAATTTTTTCTGACCAATGCGGGAAAAATATGTATTGCGGTGACAGCAATCGAAGACTATCGAATACCAAATCCTTGCGTGACTGAATTAGATGCACTGAGCACCCCGTACGCTCGGCCAATCTGGATGGAAGCTCTTCTTTCCACAATCTATTTGCAGCGATGACGATATTCATAAATCGTAGACATATCGGTTCAAATAGCAAATAAATCCAGCTTCTGAAAACATTTTTTTAGAAGATATATTTTCAGGGTGAACCCGGCCATTTAACCGGCGAATTTCTGGGTGATGGATCGCCAGCCACTGATTGCCTGCCTCAAGCAAGCCGCGCCCTAATCGCCGCCCCCGTTTTTCGGGATTGAGATAGATTGAGATATCAGCCTGATCGCCTTTTATGTCGTAACGAACAACCCCGATTTCTTCCCCAGATTCCTCCCCTACAAGAATGACCCGATCCGGATTGTTGAGGGAATCCGAGAACCAATCGTAATGATCTTTTTCTTCGATCGGACCAGGATTGATAAAAAATTTTCGTGTAGACGGGTCATTTCTCCAATTGAAGATTTTTCCTGAATCAGCCAATGTAGCCAAACGGACTTCCATATTAGAAGCCGACATCAAGTGGCTTAATACTCTTTCTACACCGTCCCCATCGACCAATGATCTTCCTTTATCAGCCAAATGCTGGCGTAATTCGGGTAACGCCAGCAAAGTTCTCAACGTTCCATCAATTACCCCATATTCCAGTTTTTCAATCGGCCCTAGATAAAGATGTGCACCGTATTCCGCAACTGCCTTCGCAACCTCATGCTGATTTTCAGCAATACCAGCCACAATCGCAGGTAATCCCAAACAACAACGTTCCCAAGTCGTTGCTCCACCTGCGCCAATAGCCACATCCGCTTCTGCAAGTAATTCCGAGAAATTTACTGTTGTGTCATGCAAGCGGACGTGAGGATTCATATTGCACCATGCATGCAACTCATCGCGTGTCGAAGTGTTTTTGCTCTCGACGATATCTATCGAAAGTCCGCTCAACTGTTCCAGCGCCGGCAGGAATCTACATATCGAATTGCCATAGTCACCGCCCCCAAAAAATACAAGCAATTTTTTTATATGGGCTTTTGGGTCTTTTTCTCTCTGCCGCAGCTTCTTGAATTCTTCTCTCAAAAGAGCATAACGGGGGCCAAAAAGTTTTTTAGATTCGGCGTTTACAAGCCCGGAGTAACGAATTTCCGGATTCGTAAATAAATTTTGATCGAGCAAGACATCACAAATGTGTGGCCTGTTTGCAAGATCATCAATCACAAGAATCTTGTCCACATATTTTTTTTGTTTTTTTTCCCAGGTTGCGTCTAACTCGTAATGGTCGACAACCAGCCAATCAAACCCATCTGAAAGGGCCCTGGCACTAAGCTCCACATCGTCAAAATTCG
>Ga0222713_10003872_pt1 | contig 15252 bp, 12 predicted proteins | sample C33_649DmetaG_FD_165061 | JGI IMG/M metagenome (GOLD analysis project Ga0222713, IMG submission 165061) | Estuarine water microbial communities from San Francisco Bay, California, United States - C33_649D | ecosystem: Environmental > Aquatic > Marine > Unclassified | place: USA: California...
TTCAAATTCTGAAACAATCTTTGCGCAATGCTTGCTTCTGCCTATTTTTGCAACCCCGAAAGAGCCAAAAGCAAAGCTCCAGGTTCAAATCAGGAACGGTGTCGTAGCTCAGTTGGTAGAGCAAAGGACTGAAAATCCTTGTGTCGACGGTTCGATTCCGCCCGACACCACGAAAAGGCCCCCAAACGGGGGCCTTTTTTATTTGGACTAGCCTCTGTAGCATAGGCTGTGTCAAACTGCACACAAGCTTATCCGCAATACAGAATGAGTCTACCATGTAAATGGCCGAACTTTGCTTCATGGACCAACCCCTTTGCCCCAATTGCGGTTACGAATACCCTTACGAACTGGAAGAAAACCTTTGGCACTGCCCTGACTGCGAGCATCAATGGAACCCAGCTGAGGCCCAAGCAGAAGAGGAATTGACCGCCCAAGACGCGAACGGCAATAAACTCATAACCGGAGATTCTGTCATCGTCGCCAAAGACTTACCGGTCAAAGGAGCACCCAAACCCATCAAAGCAGGAACTAAGGTAGCCAACATTCGCATCGTCGATGGCGATCATAACATTGACTGCAAGATTCCAGGCTTTGGCTCCATGGCCTTGAAAAGCGAATTCGTCAAAAAGATAAACTGAGCACATGATGGAATTCTCTCAAATTGTTAGCGAATCTATTGGCTTCTACGTATATGCCCTCATCGACCCTCGAAACGATGAAATCTTTTATATAGGCAAAGGCAATGGGAATCGTGTCTTTAGCCACATAGAATCAGTAAATTCTAGCTCTAGCAGCTCTCGAAAACTAAACCGAATTAGAGAAATTTTACAATCCAATCGTGAAGTCAAACACGTTCTTTTGCGACACGGTTTAACGGAAGATGAATCATTCGAAGTTGAAAGTTGTTGCATTGACCTCATTGGGTTAGATAAATTAACCAATGAAGTTAGCGGTCACGATTCCGAATCAAGAGGAATCATGACCGTCAACGAAATCGTGACGCAATACGACTTACAACCGGCCATCATTAAAGAGCCAGCCATTATCATCAACATCAACAAAAAATTTGCCAGAGGTATGACGGAAGAGGAGTTGTATCAAGCCACTAAACAAGCTTGGAAACTAGGAGCCAAAAAATCAAAGGCAAAACTGATCATAGCCTCTTACAAAGGCATTGTACGAGAAGTTTTCGAAGTTTCGCTATGGTACAAAGTCAATGACCGTTGGGGTTTTGAAGGAACCGTAGCTCGCCAAGAAATCCGTTCGAAGTATTGGAATAGAAGCGTCAAAAACTACATCAAGATGGGCAATCAAAATCCCGTAAAATATACTTTTTAATCCATTACTTCTGATTTCCGAGATTTAAAGTCCATGCCATTGGTATACACGGCATGAATCGTCAACCTTTGGCCATCAACAAATTTAGAAGTGGAATACTGTTTTCGATATCCAATCGATTCATTGCTAAACGTTGAAACAAACTTCATTTGTTGACCCTTAAAGTAACTGTGTTCAAAGTTAGAACGGTAATCACTGCCTTGAAAGATTGAAGTTTCCAGTTTTCGCTTCATGTCGCTTTTTCGCATATCTTGAACATCCTGCACGATAAAGTATTTGCCATTCTCTTCATTCAAAAATAAGCTATATCCATTATTCACAATGGAGTCGGGAAGACATCCTGCAATTCCAATTCGATCACTGACTTTGTAAATCATGGGAGTAAATGAAAGTGTATCAACGCCTACCTTGACGTCAATGGAATAATCAACAAAATGGGAGAACGGTTCAGGAATCCAATTGAACTCTGAAAAACTTAATTCTTTTATCTCAATGGGGATACTTGACCCCATCATTTCGCAGATGACACTCTCGTTAAACGGATTTACATTCAAAGAGAATGATTCCATGATTGAGCAATTTTGATTTTGAACAGCCTGCAGAATAGAAAACCAATTTTTATCAGGAAATTGAAGAATACCCGTTCCAAATGTTCTAGTTAATTCTGAAAGAAAGGCAACCTTATACTCTTCCAAATAGAAGGAATCACTCCAGGTTTGAATAGCCAAGCCTAGAGCCTCTAGAGTCCATGGTTTCATTTTCCCCAACCCAGTAGTGAGCACTTGTCGGTCATGACTCAATGTATCCGACCTTCTCTTCAAAAATTCATCCCTCTCTGTCTTGTAATTATGGTTGGCAATCACCGTTGAAGAAAGAGGACAATTTTTCAAATCCACAATATCCTTCAACATGGTGTATGCTTCGATTGTATCCAGCAAATAAACCCCACTAAGTTGTTGACAAAGAACCGAATCCTGTTTTTTGATCTTTACCAACTCAATGGAATCTTGTATACGTTTTTTTTCTTCCTCTAAATATTGAATTCGAAGAACTTCACTATTCTTATTCTCAAATAAACTTAAAAAATAAGTCTGATCTGGTCGATCTGATTGAACATCTTCATTGATATCACCATCATAATTTCGGTTCAATAAAAACTCAAAATTCGAAGGCAAATAATTCCCAAACATAGCCAATGGATCGATGGTAATGAACAACAATGGGAGCCCATTACGAACCAAACTATTGATGAATTCTATTTGATAAGGAACCTCTTTGTATACACTGTTGTTGTAGTCATTCCGCAATTGCCGACAATGTCTTTCTATCTGCGCATTGCTCAAAATAACCCTATTATATTTATCAATATTGGCTACAAAATTTGAGAGTTCTTTGTAATACTTGGCTTCCTTTTGTAGCTGTCCTAATTCGTAGCTCTCTGCGTCAACTTCCGCTTGGAGTTTTTCATCCAATTGTTTTAGGTAATCCTGTATGGCATCCCCAAAAGCATAAACAATACCATTGTTTCGATTCAATTGAACAAACTCCAATAACAACCCGTGCAAGAATGTACGTTTGTCCATGTAAACCACTCCACCAATATTGTGCGTAAACTCGGTTATGCCATCGAACTTCCCCGCATCATCATAGTTGGCTGTATAGGTATGCGAATAGCCCCTTTCGGACTGATTTTCATAATACACAGTATCGTAATAAGACAAGCGATTCACAGGCCCGTTTTTGGAGAACTCCGCTCTTAAGACAAAATGTCTATATTCTGAAAGTCGTTTCTCATAATTGTAGCGTGTTACTGTGTAAGAAATGGATTGTTCACCCGTTAAAAATCCATTTTCGAAATTCCGTATGATTTTCATGGACTTTTTCTCATAATCATCTACCCGCGTTGGGTAATAATTCGACACCCATTTGCCATGTTTCTCATCCTGCACAAAATTGCCACTTAGATCAAATTTCATTGATCCGAAATTATCCTGAAACACGAGCAAATCGTTTGTATTATTCCCTCCTAAAAAACCATCATCGTAGCCAACTTGCAAACCATCTTCAACGTACATTTCCCCATGAAAGTCGAACTTGCCATTGTAAATCTTGGAGTAATTATCTCCATCGATATAATAGTATGTGGCTGTCCCCTTGATCTCTCTTCCACTAGTATTAAACAAACCACTAGAAGAATTAATGGAATAAGGACCGCTGAATTTCTTTGGTTGCCCAAAACTTAAATCAGTCTGAATAAGCAGTAGAACAAGGGCAATTAATTTGGGACTTTTATGTAGGCTTATAAGCATCATTATAAATGGCGATACATATTGGATGGACTGCGTCACCAGAGAAATTCATTAATAGGCAAAAATCCAACCCCTTCTCTTGGCTTCCGCAATCAACGCCTCATCATATGAGTAGATATCGCAACTGTATTCAAATTTGTTAACAGAATCATCAAACCAAGCGCAACGATAGTCAAATAAAACAGGAACAGGTTTTTTCAACATGATTCTTATTGATTGATGCCCAGAAAACGTATCGGTAGCGGTACGTTTTCGCTTTCCATAAACAATTTCGGGTATGCGAATATCTTTTTCATTATTCTCACTTAATAGGAATTTTGCCATTTCCAACGGTTGCTCCAATCTTACGCAACCGTGGCTTACCCACCGATACGAATTTTTAAAGGCTCCTTTACTGGGTGTATCATGCATATAAATGCTCATATCATTGATGATGTTAAATTTCATCAACCCGAGAGCATTATGCAGACCAGGTGTTTGCCTAAAGTAGAATGGCAAATTTCTTGAATTTAACGATTTCCAATCAACCGTTGAATCGGAAATGACCACCCCATCTTTCACCAATTCGTATTTGTGCTTTGCCAAATACCCATGATCTTTTCTAACAGCCGGGAACAACTCTTTGGACCCAATGCTTGTAGGCGCCACCCAATATGGGTAAGCCAAAACATAATTCACAATGGACAACAATTGAGGGGTCCTCATATCAGACTTATCATCGGGTCGACGGCCAGAACAAGTGCTAAAACTAATTTGAGGATTGGTTGAAACCAAATTCACTCGAGCGCTTGCAAGATTAACCCAAACATAGCGAGACCCAACTTTGAATTGCCTCAGCCATCGTTGGCGATCCAATGCTAATGCCAACTTTTGCAACTTTTTAGAACGACCTAAAAACAACTTTTCATCACTTGCATAACCCAATTTCCCGTCATCAGACATACCATTGTCGCTTTGCCATTTTTGAAGTTGCTCTTTTAACTGGTTTGTAAATTGAGCATTCAATTTACCAAAGGGGCCATAACCCAATTGTTGCAATCGAATTTTTACCAATTTCAAACGCGCAGAGCTATCGCCCAGCACAAGCGTACGTTTCAAATTATCTGTAGGAGAATCAAAAGTATCTTTAGCTTGATTGTATACTTTTTTAAATTCTTCTATCAATCTCCTGTATTCGGGATCAACCTTCTCCCGTTTAACAAAGCCTGAAATGTCTAATTTTGAAATGCTGTCCAAATAATTTGGACTCTTTACTCTCAACAGCGCTTTTGATTTGAATATTTTAACATACTCTGTTGGGTTGAAGAAACTCCAGTCATGCCAAATCTTACAAGCCAAAATTGCATGAGACAATGCCACATCTATCAAAATAGCCGAATTCTCATCTATGTAATCAACATCATCAGTCGCCTTTGTTTGCCGCTTCAAGAAGTCCATTAACACCGCATCTACAGGCAACCCTTCATACCGCAAACTATCAAAATGAGCATGAATCAATTTTTTAAATTCTGGTTCATTCAAATACCTATAGCCCCATTTTTGAGTAAATTTCCGATCTACCATAAAGGCCACTATCTGTGAATCAAGCATCACAGAATCAGATAATTGGCCCAATGCTTTTTCGACTTTTCCAGGCCAGGAATCCGTATTAATATCTTCTTTTTGAATAGTTCCTTCAGGTCCACCCTGACAGCCAATGATCAAAGATAAAATGACTATTAGAAAAGGTGAAACTCCAATTATTTTGTTGTTTTTCATCGAAATCCTTCAAAGATACATCCTGAATTTGTGGCAATGTATAATTTATATAAGACCTTTGAGGAATGTGGTTAAGAAAAAGTTTCTGTATCCTCTTTTTATTTACTCTATTGAGCCAAATAAATGCTCAAGATAGCATCTACAACGAGCGTTGGAGCAATACAAATTTATTTCCATTTATGGGCCAGCCCATTTCAAGTACTGATTCATTTGAAATCTGTCTGAAATTTGATACTGCCCGAGCATTTTGCAAACCCCATAACGGGCCCATCATGTCAAAATTTGGGCCTCGAAGAGGACGACTTCACAAAGGACTTGATATCACATTGAATATCGGAGACTCAATCTTCAGTATTTACGAAGGAAGAGTTCGATATGCACAATACAATACAGGGGGATACGGCAATCTCATAGTGATTAGGCACTCCAACGGCATGGAGTCTTATTATGCTCATTTGGATAAAATTTTGGTCCAACCTAATCAAGACGTTCAAGCGGGCGAATTCATTGGACGTGGAGGCCGAACCGCTATTAGAAACAGCCCAGCTCATTTGCATTTTGAAGTTCGTTTCCAAGACCACCCCATCAACCCTGAAGAACTTTATGATTGGGAAACGGGCAGAGTATTGAACGATACCATTTGCCTTACAGCTTATAGCTTGCGATATCCTGCAGTCGGATCCGGAATTTACGGCCAGTCACCTAATTCAGGCTCACGATCAAATTCTTCTAAAGTGTATACGGTAAGAAATGGGGACACCCTTTCGGCCATTGCTCGCAGATATGGAACTTCTGTCAATACACTGTGTCGGTTGAACGGAATACGCCCGGAATCAATACTTAGAATAGGACAGAAAATCAGACTCCCTTAGCGGCAATGTTCATAGCCGCAAACCATGCAGTCGTCCAGGCCGCCTGAAAATTGTAACCGCCAGTAATACCATCAATATCCAATATCTCACCAACAGGCCAAATATGAGGATGAGCGGTCAACGACCCATCTTTTTGCAAATTGGATAACGCTATTCCCCCAGCAGTCACGAATTCCTCTTTAAAGGTTGTCTTACCTTTACACTCGATTTGAAAATCAATCAACAGCACTGTCAATTTTCGTTGCTGCCCAGAACCCAAATCAGCCCAACGATGGCTACTATCTTTTCCAATTTTTTCGACTAGAAGTCCAAAAAGCCGAAAGGGCAAACCGAATGGTATGGCATTTTTTATCAACTTATCGCGATTTTCACGACTGTGTAATCGCAGGGCTTCCAAGCAGTTTTGCTCGTTCCACCCCTCTCCTAGTAGATTAAGGTGAACCCGAAATTCGTAATTACGGTCGGCCAACTCTCGAGCTAAAAACGCACTAGCCTTTAAAATGGCCGGACCCGACAGCCCCCAGTGCGTAAACAACATGGGTCCATCAAAACGCCTTTTATCTCCTTGTAACCAAACCAGAACACGCGGCAGAGAAATACCACTAAGCGCTTTGATACTGTCGTCTAGAATTTGAAATGTAAACAATGAAGGCACTGAAGGCACTCGTGAGATATTCAATCCTTGCAATGGCTCCCAAACCGATTCTCTATGAATTCCACCAATAGCCAAAATTACAAATCGACTACGAACATGATGGACACCGTTATTACTCTGAATTATCAATTCGCATTCATCCTTATTTCCTGTCAACTTCAATAGCGCATGCGATTGAAATACAGAAATATTGGCTTTATGCGCTTTTTGTTCAAACAATTTCACTACAGCTGACGAAGAGTTCTCAATTGGGAACATTCTCCCATCGGGTTCAGAGATCAATTTCAAACCAGCTCGTTCAAACCAATCTTTTGTTTGTTTTGGGCCATACTCATTAAACAAGGGCTTTAAATAAGCAGAACCACGAGGATAGCCCGCTAAAAACAACTTATTGCTACATTCTGCGTTTGTGATGTTGCATCGCCCCCCGCCACTAATCTTTACTTTACTTAGGGTTTTATTTCCCTTCTCGATGATGGCAATTTTCCAATTTGGTCTTTGTTCAGCAAGTAAAATAGCAGAGAAGTAACCCGCTGCTCCAGCACCTACTATAACAACATCCCAATCATTATTCATCTATATCATCATCTATAGGAGGCACCCAGCGATAAGGCTCAGGCAATCGAAGGCTTTTGATTTTTGAAACATAATAGGCCTCAGAAGGATGCAAAGAATGACCAGATTTATAACCCCACCATTGCAAAAAATAATACTCATCTCCTCCTAAGCCGAGCTCAACAAACTGATCATACCTACGGTTCCATAAATCATCCATATAGTCCAAACAATCAAGCCAGCTATTGAAATGTCTATATTCCCGGCTGTTCAGTCTAATGCCAAACAAATTATTGTGATTGACACACAAATTGCTCTTCAAATGACCCGTTTCCCATATGGCTATGCGCCAAACAACGTCAGGTGCACAAAAGCCACGAGCAACTAAACTGTCATATAATTCTAACTCAGTGGGGGTTCTTCGTTGTGCGTTGGACTGAGCAATCAAAGACCCCATCAAAATCAATATACCAACAATCTTTTTTTTCATCTTACTCGTAAGCGTTGACCCGGTCGAATCAAGGTTCCCCTCAAACCATTTAACTTTTGGATTTTCTCAACAGTAGTATTGTATTTACGGGATATTGACCACAGAGATTCTCCAGATTTAACTGTGTGATACCTGCGCGAGGATGAATTTGATCGCGTAACTGGAGCTGGGGCTGGCATATCATAGATTTTTGAAGCAATTACCAGGGAGTCTGCACCTGGATTTTCGTTCAAAAAGCGCAACGAATTCATGATACTATGATGGACAAAGCCACCCTTCAACCTGTATCCCTTCCAGGTCAAATGTATATTATCACTTGTAGCATATCCGTCTGAACCCCATTGACGAATCGTGCCCAACCCCCCTGATATGTCATACCAATTCCAAAATGCGCAGTCATATTCTCTAGCCAGATTTTTCATCAGATCGCGAAATTCCACACCGGCCGTAATGATATGGCCTTTGTAAAATAGATCTTGAGTGGTAGTAAGAACTATAACGACATTCGGATTTAAACGCCGAAAAGAATCAACGGCTCGTGCCACCGTATATCGAATTTTGGGGTCTACACGGTTGGTATAAAGAATATTATTGGTTCCGAAATCCAAGAAAACCAAATCTGGCTTCAAGGCCATGGCTTGAGCTGGCATGGCATTCAACCGTAAAACAGACTCCATTGGCGCCGCACCAACACCCAATGAATGATAAACCAAACCTGTAGCATTTACAGTTTCAAAGTTCATGCCGTAAAATGTAAATCGAATTCCACTATCGCCAAGGTTTATCAATTGTATGTTCACTTGATCAATTTCACCTTCGTATTCCAATTCGTAGTAGGGAAGTCCTGCGAATCGACTTCGATTTTCCTTGTCAAACGTGTAGGAAGTTTCATTGATTAAAACCTCGAAATCGGGGGTCCAATCATCGTTATCAGCCAAAATCCAAATGAGGTGTTTGCGGTCTTGTAGCGGGGTTTTGAAGTCCCAATTCAAGGAAGCTAGAAGTTCTTCGCTTTGAACCGTCATTCCCATCACTCCCAATGGCAATTTTGGACGCAGCTGAAAACTCTTGGCATAAGACCATGAGCCTTGTGAAGTGGACTTATAGTTAATAGATGAATAAGTATTGGCCGCTCCATAATTGAAAACCAGACCTCTACCAGCATCACCAAATTCTCCTTGTAAGGCATTTCTTGCCTCTGTAACTAATACTTCGGCCTGAACATGACTTGCACCATAATGAAAGATTACAGCCTTGTCCGTGTTTGCTTTCTGAAATACCTCGGTCAATTGTTGACCTGTTTTGGCCGAAAAAAACTGAAAATAACTGTATGAAGTATCTAAATGCAGAGATGCTGGTGCTCCAGAATAAAATTGAGCAAAAAGTACGAACGGGAAGAACAGAGAAATAATACTGATAAAACGAACCATTAATTTCATTTGAGGACAAAAACAATACCAAATATGACTATTCACCATTGCTGTCGTTTTCAATTTTGTCAATTACGTCAGGAACAAGAGGAATCACACTATCGTTTGGAGCAGCCGGGATTTGACTGGGAGCCGGAATCAAACTATCGGATTGAATGGAATCACTTTCCGTGCGCCTAGGTCGCATACCCACTCCGCCTTCGCCCAATTTGCGCATCATATGAATGGTCCCATTTGACATAGCTCCATACATACCCAATGCAAAAATCAAATCGTCAATTTCTCGATCATAAATAATATCCAACATGACATGTTTGGAATATCGATAATCAAAAACCCAAATTTCCTCGTAATGAGATATTAGATATACAGAAAAAGCGTTACCCATCGAATTTTTCACAACAGCTGCTTTTCTGCCATTTTTTACACCTGTTGTGATTTTTATCAAGGGGGCATCTCCGCAAATAAAGGTCATGTAACATGCTGACCCTCTAAAACTTTCGCAAAACACTGCTGATTTCATGGGTCTATCCAAACTGGATTCACTAAACCGCACAGCAGAAGCCTCAATTCGAGGCTTGAAATACTCAAATGTATCGGCATGTTCTCTCACAGTAGCATCACGAGTCAAAGAGTACAAGGAACCCAAGAATCCTGTTTTCACTTTACGGGTCATTTGTTCCAACTTTACCGGAGCAAATCCAGCAGCCTTACAAAACGAAACATATCCGCAATAAGCGCCACGCGCTGTCCAATGGTGATCTGTCCCAAAAAATAATTTTTGGTTCTGTTTCAACAACATTTCACCCATCACATCACAGAAAATAGGCCCTTGAAGATTGTCTCGAATGGCCTCTAATGTAGATTTATTTCGTTGACGAAGATGCCCGTATTTCTCAACCGGGATAAAGGCAGAAGACAATGGTGCGACGCATGAAAACACGCGTGTATGACCTTTCAACTTCTCAGCATATTCGTTCAGCATTTTGGCAAAAGAGGGGCTCATCGCCGGATTGCCACTGTTCTGCGTGTAGACCGCGCCATCAATAATCAGCATCTCCCCTGAATAGGACTCATCAAAGTCATTCAAATAATTCATGCGCGCGCTATCGCTGCCAGCCTTGCTGGTATCGAGGGGCTCTCGTTTGGCTGGCTTGACTACTACCTTTCGCTCTGCAACTACAGGATGAACTCCCCAAGCATATTTAACACCGTCTGCCCAATGCATCACGACTTCTCGCACAGGCAAGTGGTCGTCAAAGTAGTCGTCGATTGCGGCGCCATAGGCGCCGCTGGTCCAGTCCTCCCAAGAAAAGGAAGGCCACTCCGCCAACTTGCGCTTTTCATCCATGCTGATGGACTGTTTTTCACCGATGAGCATGGCAATGGGCACGGCCAAAAGGGCCAAAAACACCAAGGGGGTATAGAGTTTGGAAGCCTTCATCTTAGAAACGGAAATAAATAAAGGGGTTGTACGTATCGCCCACCAAAAGGACGGTTGAAACCAGCATCATGGCAATGACCGCCGGCAAACTCAACCACTTGTAGGCGGGTTGAAGGCGCTGTTCGGCCGAAGGGAAGATTTCATCCCATGGAATACAGAGCAAAACAGCCAGGGCCAGAAGGAAACAATGGTTGTATAGGTCCAGCACCATTCCCTCGCTCAAAGCAGCGCGGCCATAAAACAGGTGCCTCCAAAATTCTTGCAACTGGCCAAAATCCACATAGTAAAAGATGGAGCGACTGAACACGATGAGGATCAAGGTGTAGATGTGCTTGATGAAGCGCGGCGTTTTGTTCAGTACAGGCATGGAATACTTCTCGATGAGCATGAACACCCCGAAGTACAATCCCCACATCACAAAGTTCCAGGAGGCCCCGTGCCACAAACCCGTTAGGGCCCAAACCACAAAGATGTTGCGGTCTTGCATACGGCGGTTTCCGCCCAGAGGGATGTAGACATAGTCTCGAAAGAAACGACCCAGCGATATGTGCCATCGGCGGTAAAAATCAGCCACTGAAATAGCCGCATAAGGATGCCTAAAGTTCTCTTCCAGTTCAAAGCCAAACATACGAGCCAAGCCTATGGCCATGTCAGAATATCCCGAGAAGTCAAAGTACAATTGTATGGAAAACAGGGTGATGCCGATCCAAGCATCGGGCGAGGTCAAGTCCATCAGTTGGGTATCCAAGTACTTGCCCACCAAGGCTCCGGTCGCATTGGCAATGAAGACCTTTTTGAACAATCCGAAGGCAAATCGATTGACCCCAGACCAGATTCGGTCCCAATTGAAATCGCGTTTCAGCAGCTGATCTTCGACGGCATTATAGCGAACAATGGGACCCGCCACCAATTGCGGAAACATGGAAACAAACATCATAAAGGCCACAAAATTCTTCTGGGCCTTCACCTCGTTTCGATACACATCCAGGGTATAGGAAACGGTTTGAAAGGTATAAAACGAAATGCCAATGGGCAGATCGACTTCGGGCCGAGCAAAAGGCAGTTTGATGAAGTATGCGATGTTGTCGTACAAAAAGCCGCCGTATTTAAAGGCAGCCAGCATACCGAAATTGACCACAATAGACCCAATCAAAAAGCCCTTGGCCTTCCAAGTGCCTCTGAATTTGGCAATCAACAAGCCGTTGGCGTAGTCAAATACTGAACTAAAGGCCAAAAGCAGCACCCAGAACGGCTCACCCCAAGCATAAAACAAGTAGCTAAAAAGCAGCAGGGTAAGGTTGCGAATGGCCATGACCTTTGTCGCGTAATACAGGAGTACGCAAAGCGGCAGAAAGCCATAAATAAAAGCGAGAGAGGAAAATACCATATCGATTAATGGCCTCGTTTGGCCAACCAGCTATGCAAGTGATAAAACAACCAGAAATGAACCAGAACGACGGCTTCCAAGGCCAATATGTACCAAGGCCATTCCCCGATGATCATGGGGTTGTCGGCGTTGGGCTTTTGGGCCAAGTACATGTAGTTGGATTTGAGCAGGTAATTGATCAAACCAATCACGGGTATAGCCAACTGGGTAAACAAGAAGGCCCGCCACCAACTCTTGGGTCGCGGTGCCATGCCCAAACGCATGGTCGCATAAAAACCAGCAAGAATGATTCCCCCATGGGAAATGGAATACTCCCACAATTCGTAAACCCCACCACCGGTTGTAGACTCAGGCGTAATGAAGGAGTGTACGGCTCCAGCACCCCAAAACAAGGCCAATTCATAAGTCCAAGCATGACCCGTCCAGAGCATGTAAGCCGACAAAAGAACCGACATGGAACACAGATGAAAGGGCAAGCAGGTGTGGTAATCCCAGCTGCCATTGACCCACATCACCAAGTGATTGATTGAAAAGTTCGCAAACAACAGAGCGGCGATGGATTTGGCGACGATTTGGCGCTGCTCGAGGCTCGCCTTGCGAGTCAAGCCAAGTACCAACCCCAAACCCGCAAGCAAACCCAAATTCATGGCCCACCACAAAGGGGTACCGATGGGCACGACAAAATGGGTTGCGTTGCGATCCATGATAAATTTGCTAATCCGAAGTACGGCAAAAAAAAAGCCTCCTAAATGGAGGCTTTATACACATTTGTGAATGAATTTCTTAGTTCTGGACTTTAACTGAAACAACAACGCGACGATCCAAGCTCAATACGGCCATTTGGGCGGGCTGAGTTGTGGTCATGTTGATGGTCACGCCGCTCATACCCAAGGTGTTCACCAAGAACTTGCGAACAGCTTCGGCGCGCTTGTCGCGAAGCTTGGCGTTACCAGCAGAAGAACCCGTCTTGTCGGTTGAAGCAAAAATTTCCACGCTGTAGTTGTATGAACCACCACGATCCAAAGAAGACTTCCAGTTGTACAAAGCTTGCATTCCATCAGCGGTCAACACAGACGAACCGGAAGCGAAGAATACTGTCGTTACATTCGAACGCTCGAACTCAGCCTGAGCTTCGGCTTCCAAAGCATCAATGGCTTCCAAGGCTGACTGCAATTCCGTCATCTGACTTTTCACTTGAGACATATCCGTATCCAACACACGAACGCGCGAACTGGATTCCACGACCATGCGGTCCAATTCAGCTTCGCTCATGCTGTGTTTAGCACCGGCTTTTTCTTCGACAATTTGGGTAGTTTGCGCAGCGACAAAATCTGACAATTTGGCTTTGTCATAGGCTTCTTGGCTGTTGATGCAGCTCGACAATCCCAACAGGGCTAAGGCCGAGGCTATGATGAAATTTTGTTTCATAATATGGAGCAAAGATATAGAGAGTTTTTGGCTGTGAAAGCGATGTTTTGAAAGCGTCAAGAATTTTAAACGCTTTAAAATTGCTTTTTATCGATTGTCGACTTGAATGAATCGTAAAAGTCACTCAATCAATGTATTCCACTTAAATTTCACTCATCAACGGCCTTCGGGCTGATGCGTATCTCGTCTGAGAAAATGTAGGTTCGACCTTGGTCATGGTAGCCCAAGTGCCAGGGAGGCAAAGCTCCATAATTCTCCACCTTGAATCGCAGGTAACGGGTTCCGATAGGAATGTCCATGCTAACTTCTTCGATTCGAGGGGTCTCGTCAGGGCCTTCGGCAAGAACAGAAGCCCAACCCGTTCCGGTGTTCCAGGATTTTCCGTTTTTGGAAAATTCCACTTCACCCGAACGAGGGGCAAAGATCCAAGCCTTCTCGTCTGAAAGGAATCGGAAGGTCACTTGCAGAGGCTCTTTGCTGCGCTGCAATAGATCCAGAGTTCCTTCCAAGTCTTGGTCGTAGAAACCTTGCCAATCTCCAGCGCGCCACTCCACTACCCCTTCAATGCCATCCACCAAAGCTTGGTCACCGCTGGCCCTGTACATGGGCTTGGGTTCTGATTTCAACTCCAAGGAGTATGCCTGGGTAGGCACTTGGTGCCGAATCACTACCCAATCGCTGTATGCAAACTGTTGTTGCTGGGTCGAGCCGGGTAAACCTCCTGATTTCTGCGCGAGTTCGAGGCGAAGGGCGACCGTTAGGGAGCCCTTCAAAGCGAGAGCAAATGAACCATCGCTGTTCAATAAATTGGCCTGGTCGGGGTAAAAACTGCGCTTCCCTTCTGCACCGCTAATCTCCACTCGGCATCGACCTTGGACCCCTTCGGGCATTTGCACCTTCAAGGAATCTCCTTTGACAAAAACCAAGGGTTCGGGCACAAACTGAGTATTGAACTGCTGCTTGGGTGACATCAAGAGCGCCTTTTCTGAGGTCTCCTGTCTGAATACCAAGGTGGGGGTATACAACAGATTGTCGTGGCTAACCATCAGCCAAGCATCGCTGCGCGCAAGGGCTCCATTGGCCCTATGACCCGGCCGCCCATCGCGAGAGGCTTCTACCCCGGGATGCGTCAACCAAACCGGCCCCTTGGGTTGATCTTCTTGGGCTACGCGTATGGTCAAAGGCGGCAAGGACCCTCGATTGACCAGAGCATAATTCACTTGCGGCGATCCGACTATCCACAGGTTCGAGCCGGGACAAACAGGGTACAAACCCAGAGAACTCAGCACGTACCAAGCACTCATTTGGCCGCAGTCTTCGTTGCCAATCAATCCATCGGGGCTGTTGCGGTAAAACTCCTGGCAGATTTGATCGACCAAGGCTTGACCCTTCTCTGGGTGCTGGGTATAGGCATACAGGTAAGCCATGTGGTGACTGGGCTCGTTGCCGTGGGCATACTGCCCGATCAATCCCGTAATGTCGCTCTGCTCGCGGCCATCGGTTTGGCTGCGGGTGCTAAAAAGAGAATCCAACTGGGCCTCAAAGGCCTGATTGCCCCCTACGGCACTCATCATGCCCATGACATC
>Ga0222713_10003873_pt1 | contig 15248 bp, 14 predicted proteins | sample C33_649DmetaG_FD_165061 | JGI IMG/M metagenome (GOLD analysis project Ga0222713, IMG submission 165061) | Estuarine water microbial communities from San Francisco Bay, California, United States - C33_649D | ecosystem: Environmental > Aquatic > Marine > Unclassified | place: USA: California...
GTTCGACGAAGTCCCAGGCGACGCGGACACCGGAGAGGGATTCGACTTCGACTTCGCTAAGGAGGTGGTGGAGCAGGTGGCCGAACTCGTGGAACACCGTGGTGACCTCGTCGTGATTGAGCAACGCCTGCTTGCCGGCGACGGGCGGCGTGAAGTTGCCGCACATCAGGCCGAGGTGCGGAGCGAACGAGCCGTCAGGACGAGGTCCACCGGTGCGGAAGAAGTTCATCCACGCCCCACCCCGCTTCGATTCGCGCGGGAACCAATCGGTGTAGAAAGAACCCAGCAGGCGGTCACCGTCGCGGACCTCGTAGAAGCGGACCTCGGGATGCCAGACGCAGATCGGGGCGCCGTCGACGCGCGGTTCGGCGGCGCGGACGACCGTCTTGGCGCCGGTGGCCTGGTCGACGTGATAGGTATCGCGGGCGACGACCTGGATGCCGAAGAGCCCGCCGAAGAGGCGGAACATGCCGGCGATCACGCCGTCGACCGGGAACCACGGACGCAGCGCTTCGTCGTCAAAATCATATTTCTCGCGGCGCATCTTCTCGGACCAGTAACCGAACTCCCACGGGTGCAGGGAACGCAGCGCGTCGCCAGCCTTCGCGGCGCGGTAGTGTTCGAGCTCGACGCCTTCGGCTTGGAATTTCGGACGGATGCGCCGGCCGATGTCCTCGATGAACTTCAGCGCGGTCTCGCCGGTGCGGGCCATGCGACGGGCCGTGGTGAAATCGGCGAAGTGCTTCTTGCCGAGAAGGCGGGCCTTCTCGTGACGGAGCGCGAGGATTTCACCGACCAGCGCGGTGTTATCCCAAGGAGACTTCAGGCCGACCTGGCCGAGGCCTTCCCAGCATTGGCGGCGCAGGTCTTCGTCGTCGGCGTATTGCAGCACCGGGAAGACCGAGGGGGACTGCAGCGTGAAGCGCCAGGCCTCCGGCTTACCCTTGGCGGTCGCGGACTGCTTCGCCGCGGCGAGCGCGCTGGCGGGCAAGCCGGCAAGGCGCTTTTCGTCTTCGATGAAGAGCTCCCAGGCGTTGGTGGAATCGAGGACGTTCTCGGAATACTTCTGAGTCTTCTCGGCCAGCTGCGCGTTGAGCGTGGCGAGGCGGGCCTTCCCTTCCGCCGGCAGGTCGGCGCCGTTCTCCTCGAAGTCCGCCATCGTCTCCTCGAGGAAGCGGCGGCGGACGCCCGTGAGGGCCTTCGCGTCGGCGGTGGCGGCATACGCCTTGAAGACCGCCCAGAGTTCCGGATCGAGCGTCAGCGACGTGAAGAACGCCGTGACCTCGGGCATCATCGCGTTGTAGGCCTTACGGAGCTCCGGGGAGTTGAGGACGGAGTCGAGGTGCGAGACCAGGCCCCAGGCGCGGGAGAGGTCCTTGGTCGTGGCCTCGAAGCCGAGGAGGACCTTGGCGTAGGTCAGGTCGGTGCCCTTCGTCTGCTTGAACGCGTCAACGTTGGCGCGGGCGCGGCGCAGGGCCTCGCGGATGTCCGGCTCGACGTTTTCGGGCTTAAGGCTGCTCCAGTCGAAAAGGAAGTCGTCGGCGAGGAAGGGGTGCACGCCTCCAGCCTGCGGGAACGGGGCCGGATTTCAAGGCAACCCTGCGGACGAAAGCAGCGAGGGCTTGCGGGGAAGCCGCGGCGGGCACACTTTGCGGCATGAGCAAGTTGGAGGCAGTGCCCGTCACCGGCATCGAGGTCATCCCCGTCAAGGGAGGCAGCGCCGTGTTCCTCGTGACCGCCCTCAAGACCATGTTCATCCAGGTCGACCCCGCCGTCGGCGAAGCCCTGCAGGGCGCCTTGGACGGGCGCATCCCAGATCGGCCGCAGTCCCATGACCTGATGCTGCACCTCCTGCTCGGCCTCGACGCCGCGGTGGTCCATGTCGCGATCGTGGACGTCAAGGACGGCGTCTTCTTCGCCCGCATCCTGCTCGGCCAGGACGGCCCCGTGGCCCGCAAGGTCGCCGAAGTCGACGCCCGCCCCAGCGACGCCCTCGTCCTCGCCGTGAAGGCCAAGCGCCCGGTCTTCGTGGCGAAGGCGGTCTTGGATGCGTGCGATGACATGGCCGAGACGCTCGCGCGCCTGCGCAAGCAGGCGTGAGCGGAGCCCTGCCAGTCCCTGTCGTCGCCGGCACGCGCCCCTCGGTGCTCGCGCCGATGCAGGACGTCACCACCACCGGCTTCATGCGCGTCATCGGCCGACGCGGCGCGCCGGACTGGTTCGTGACCGAGTATTTCCGCGTCCACGAGAGTTCCACGCCCGAGAAGCACATCGTCGACTCCGTGGTGAATCACGGCACCGGCCGCCCGGTCTTCGCGCAGCTCATCGGCGAGGACACCCCGCACATGCTCCGGACCATCCGTGAACTGGGCAAACTGCCCGTCGCCGGCATCGACCTCAACATGGGCTGCCCCGCGCCCAAGGTCTACCGTAAGAACGTCGGCGGCGGCCTCCTGCGCGACCCCGCCAAGATCGACGAACTCATCGGCGCCATGCGTCAGGAGATCCCCGGGCTCTTCACCGTCAAGATGCGCATCGGCTTCGACGGCCAGGAGCGGTTCGACGAAATCCTCGCGATCGTCGCCAAGCATGAGGTCGACCTCCTCACCGTGCACGGGCGCACCGTCAAAGGCCTCTATTGGTCGGAAGTGGATTACGTCGCCATCGCCAAGGCCGTGGCGTCCGTCCCCTGCCCCGTCATCGCCAACGGTGACGTCACCTCAGCGGCCAAGGCCCAGCGCCTGCTAGTCGAGACCAAGGCCTACGGCATGATGATGGGCCGGCACGCCATCCGGAACCCGTGGATTTTCCGTCAATGGCGCGAAGCCCAGCAGGGCCTGACGCCCTTCGCGCCCACGCTGGCTGACGTACGGACCTATGTCCAAGAGCTCGCCGACGAATGCTGCGACGCCGCCAAGGCGACGGAGAAGCAGGCCGGGCGCCTCAAGAAATTCCTCAACTTCATCGGTCTCGCCGTGGACACCGAAGGCAAGTTCCTGCACGATATGCGCCGGACCGAGAACCTGCCGGACCTGCTGAAGTGCTGTGACGCGCATCTGCTGGGAACGCGCGCGGGCGAGACCTATCCCGACGAACCGCACCGCGGCCTTATCGCGCGTCCGACGCGCGAGACGCAGCAAGGTTGCGCGCTCTGAGTTTAACCTTCGCGCACACCGGCGCGGATGCGACGGTCACGGGCGAGCACGAAGAGCAGCGGACCGCCGATGACCAGCAACGACCAGAGGCCGAGCACGAGGGCCCAGAACGCGCCGAGGCTGCAGAAGCAGGACTGCTTGCGACGCAGCACGTAATACCAAGGCAGGCAAAGGGCCAAGCCTACGGCGGAGCCCGCGATATTCTTACCCACGAAGCGCTCCACTGCGTCGGCCTGGCCGCGCGAGCGATGCAGCAGGATCGGAACCCAGATCAGCCACGAGACCACCCAGACCGCGAGCACGCCGAGCACATAAGGTCGTGAATCATAGGCCTTGGGGTCGGCTTTCGCGGAAAGATAGTAGAGGTCGACCGAGGCGAAGAGCGGGATCGCGATGAAGAGACCGCCGAGGAAGGCGGCGGCGATCACGCGCGGGCCGAGCAGAGCCTTGCCGCCCGTCGACGGAGCGACCGGCAGAGGCAGCAGCAACAGGCAGGACTGCAGGAGCGCGAAGGCCCAGAGCAGCAAGATCCACAACCAATCCTCACCCGAGGCTTCGAAGAGACCGGCACCCAGCAAGGATTTCGGGGTCAACGAGCTGCCATCCCACCCCACGAGCGCGACCACCCCCATCATCACGAAGTTAAACACGAAGGCCAACAGCACGGAGAGGGCCAAGATACGAAAAAAGACGGAGGACATAGCCGGGGTGTCAGAAGCCTATTCCTGCGGCGTGATTAGCCAAGGAAAAGCCTCGGACGGCGGCCGCCCCTTGACTCCTTGCGAACACCCCTAAACTTAGAGGCATGATCAACCTCACCGAAGCCGCAGCCGCCCAGATCAAGGCCCTGCAGAAAGCCCAGGCCAACCCTGAGTCCATCCTCCGCGTCCTCGTGGAGACCGGTGGTTGTTCCGGGTTCGAATACGGCATGGCCTTCGACGTCCGCAAGGAAGGCGACCTCGAGTTCGAGAGCCAAGGCCTGAAGATCCTCATCGACCCCACCAGCCACGCCTACCTCGACGGATCCACCGTGCACTTCGACGACGGCCTGCACGGCAAGGGCTTCGAAGTCCGCAACCCCAACGCCACCAGCACCTGCGGCTGCGGCAAATCCTTCAGCTAAGCCATGCACACCTCTCTCCGCCTGGCCTTCGCCGCGCTCGCCTGCGCCCTCGTCGCGTGCTCGTCCGAGGCCGACAAGAAGCCCGCCGCCCAGCCGCTCGCCCAGCCCGCCCCTGCCGCCTCTCCCATGAAAGACTCCGCTCCCCAGTCCAAAGTCTCCCAGGTGCTCGTCACGCTCGATGACGGCAAGGGAGGCGTCGGCAAACCCGTGCTTGTCGACAAGGTCGTGAAGACCGACGCCGAGTGGGCGGCCATGCTCACGCCCGACCAGTATTTCGTGACGCGCGCCAAGGGAACCGAGCGTCCGTTCTGCGGCACCCTGCTCGACAACAAGAAGACCGGCACCTACCACTGCGTCTGCTGCGACCTCCCGCTGTTCTCCTCCAACGCCAAGTTCAACTCCGGCACCGGCTGGCCGAGCTTCTTCCAGGGCGTTTCGAAGGAGAACATCGCGACCATCACGGACAACAGCCACGGCATGAGCCGCACCGAGATCCTCTGCGCGCGCTGCGACTGCCACCTCGGCCACGTGTTCGAAGATGGTCCGGCCCCGACCGGCCTGCGCTACTGCCTCAACTCCGAGTCCCTCAAGTTCAAGGAACTCAAGGGAACGTCGGGGCAGAAGTAACTTACTTCTTCTTCGCCTTCGACTTCGAGGCCGCCTTCTTCACCGGGGCGGCCTTCTTCTTGGCGACGACCTTGGCGGGCGACTTCTTGGCGACCGGCTTGACGGCCTTCTTCGGCAGAGGCTTCTTCGCGACGGTCTTGGCCTTTGGAGCGACCTTTACCTTCTTCGCCGGAACGACCTTCCCGGCCTTCTTGGCCACGGGCTTGACCGACTTCTTCGCGGCCGGCTTGGCCTTGGCCTTCGGGACGACGACCTTGGCCGTGTGGACCTTCGCGAGGCGCTTGGCCACGGCGGGTTCGACGTAAGGAGCGGGGGCCTTCGGGCGCTGATCGACCGGGCCTTTGACCGCGGCCCAGAGCTTATCACGGAATTCCTGGATGCCTGCCTGCGAGTAGCAGGAGATCGGGATGACCATGTCCTTCACGCGTTCTTGGAACTTCTTCAGCTTCGCGGCGGCTTCCGGCAGGTCCATCTTGTTGGCCACGATGATGCGCGGCTTGGCGGCGAGGATCGGCGAGTAGAGGCGGAGTTCGCGCTCGAGGATGCGGTGATCGTCCCACGGCTCGCGGTTTTCGCTGCCGGCCATGTCGATGATGAAGACCAGGAGCGAGCAACGCTCGACGTGACGGAGGAACTGGTGCCCGAGGCCGCGGTTCTCGTGCGCGCCTTCGATGAGGCCGGGGATATCGGCCATCACGATGCGGTCGAAGCGGTCGGCGTAGTCGATCACGCCCACGTTGACGTGGAGGGTCGTGAACGGATACGGCGCCATCTTCGGACGGGCGGCCGTGAGGAGATTGGTCAGGGTCGACTTGCCGGCGTTGGGGTAGCCCACGAGGCCGATGTCGGCGATCGTCTTGAGCACGATGCGGAACTTGCCCTCTTCGCCCGGGTAGCCCGGGGTCGTGCGGCGCGGAGCCTGGTTGACCGAGCTCTTGAAGTTCATGTTGCCCAGGCCGCCCTTGCCGCCGGCGAGAAGCACGACGCGTTCGCCGTGCTCGGTGAGTTCGGCCACGAGGCGGTTGGTACCTTCCTCGAGGACCTGCGTGCCCGGAGGCACCGGCAGGATCAGGTCGCCGCCATCGGGACCCGCGCACTGGCGGCCTTGGCCCGGAGCGCCATTGCGGGCGCGACGGTGCGGCTGCCAGCGATAGGCCTGGAGGTCGCCTTCGTTGCGATCGCAGACCAGGACGACGTCGCCGCCCTTGCCGCCGTTACCGCCGTCAGGTCCGCCCTTCGGGATGAATTTCTCGCGACGGAAGCTGACGCAGCCGTGGCCGCCGTCACCGGACTTCAGTTCAACCTTGGCTTCGTCGATAAACATTTGCCCCCAAGGTAGGGCGTCCCCGGGCCTGAGGGCGAGGAGGAAAGGCGACGGCTCAGCGTTCGAGCCCGCGGGAACGGCGCAACCAGCTCTCGATCGGGGAGAAGAAGATGAGGTCGGCCAAGAGTCCCACGATCATGACCACCGCCATCACGCCCATGACCTGGTCCATGCGGAGCAGCTCACGGCCGGCGTTGAGGAGCGAGCCCAGACCGAAGCCGGTCACGATCACGACGAAGATCTCCGCCGCCATGAGCGAGCGCCAGGCGAAAGCCCAACCCTGCTTCATGCCGCTGAGGACGCCAGGCAGCGCGGCCGGGAAGATGACGCGGGACCAGAGGTGCCAGCCGTTGGAGCCCATCGTCTGGGCGGCGCGGAGGTAGAGCGGCGGGACGTTGAGCACCGATTCTTGGACGGCAAGGACGACCGCCCAGAGCGTGCCCATCACCACGACGAAGAGGACCGCTTCCTCGCGGATGCCGAACCAGAGGAGCGCGAGCGGCACCCAGCAGACGGAAGGCAGGGTCTGCAGACCGAGGGCGAGGACGCCGAGCGTATCGCGGACCCAGCGGACGCGGGCGCAGAGCGCACCGAGCGGAACGCCCAGGGCGGCGCCGATGGCGAAGCCGATGATCAGGCGACGCATCGTCACCCAAGTGGCCGCCAGGAGCTCACCGCTGAGCAGCGATTCCCAGAACCACTGGAGGACGTGCGACGGAGCCGGGAAGAGGACTTCACTGACGCGTCCGCTGCGGACATACCATTCCCAGCCACCGAGGAGCAGGATAGCGACGAGGGTCGGGATGACCGGGCGAGGAAGTTTCGAAGCCATGGTCACTTGGCGGGATGGGAGGTGAGCGCCTCGGTCACCTCGGCGGCGAGGTTGGCGAGGGACGGGTCGTTCAGGCGGCGCGGACGCGGGAGGTTGACATCGAACACCTGCTGGACGCGGCCGGGATTGGGCGAGAAGAGCACGACGCGGTCGCCGAGGCAGACCGCTTCGCGGATGTTGTGCGTGACAAGGACGATGGTCTTCTTCCGCTTGGTGAAGATTTCCTGGAGATCGCCGTAGAGCTGCTCGCGGGTGAGCGCGTCGAGGGCCGAGAAAGGCTCGTCCATCAGCAGCACGCGCGGATTCGGAGCGAGCGAGCGGGCGAGGGCCACGCGCTGGCGCATGCCGCCAGAAAGCTCGTGCGGACGGGCCTTCTCCTTGTTGCCCAGGCCGACGAGATTAAGGTAATAACGGGCGGACTCGAGACGCTCGGACTCGGTGAGGTCGGGCTTCAGGCGCAGGCCGAAGAGCACGTTCTCCAGGACATTGAGCCAAGGGAAGAGCGCGTCCTGCTGGAACATCACCAAGCGGTCGCGTCCGGGAGCCTCGACCGGCTGGTCGCCGAGGTTGATCGTACCCTCGTTCGTGTGCTCCAGTCCGGCAAGCAGGCTGAGCAAGGTGGACTTACCGCAGCCCGAGGGACCCACGATCGCCAAGAACTCCCCTTCCCTGACGTCTAAAGTAATGTCCTCCAACGCCGTGACCCGGCCCGAAGCCCCGTCGAAACGCTTGGTCACGTTACGCAGAGTAAGAGCCGCGGTGGCGGGGGATGTTTCGGAGCGGTTGCCCATGGATTCCAGAGGCGAGAGATTGGCTAACCTGACCTTATCCTGTCAAGTTTACTTATGTTTAAAAGATTAGACCCTGAATCTTCGCTTTTGTCTCACTTTTTTGGGTCATCAACCAAGGACTCGAGCAACGGCGCCATCGGCGCCTCCCCTTTAAGCAGACGGGAATCCTGGGCGTCCTTCAGTGCACGGGCGAACAGGCCGGACAGGCGTGTTCGACGGGATTCCAAGTCCTCCGGGACGGCAAAGCTGACGCGGGCCAGGGCCGGCCCGATCAGTTCGGCCTTGGGCGGCTGCGAACGCAGTTCGGCTCCGAGACCGGTCCGCACCAATTTCTCCTGCCAAGCTTGGTCGGCGCGGAGGCGCGCGCACAGGGCGTAATGCGAACGCACGAAGGCCTCGACCGCCGGCCGACGCTTCTCCAACGCGGCGCGGCTGGTGACGAGCACGGTGATCAGCGATTCCTTGTTCTCGTGCACGACGACCCCGCCGAACTCGCTGGTCAGCCGCGTCACCCAAGGTTCGACGGTCCAGACCGCGTCGATCTCGCCGCGGGAGAAGAGGAGCAGGAGATCGGCGTTCTGAGCCGGCACCACGCGGGCGTCGCCGCCACCGAGGTGCACGTTGAGGCCGCCCTCACGCAGCCAGGTGCGGGCATCGATATCCTGCGTGTTACCGAGCTGCGGCGTGCCGAGATTACGGCCGATGAAATCCTTGGGCGTCTTCAGTCCTGAGCCCGCCCGGACGACGAGCGCATTGCCGCCCTGCGCGACCGGCGCGAGGACGCGGATCTCCGCGCCCTTGGTGCGCACGTGCGCGTTGAGGGCGGGTGAGGCGCCGACGTAAGCGACGTCGATGGCCCCGGCGAGCAAGGCTTCCATGGCCGAAGGTCCGGCGTTGAACGAACGCCACTCGAGTTTCACCCCGGCGGGCAAGGCGGCCTGATGGCAATCCTGGCCTTCGCGTTCCAGCTGACGGGCGGCGAGCGCGGGCGCATGCGTCAGGTTCGGAAAGAAACCCACGCGGAGCGTCTCCGCTTCGGCTCGGACCAGGATCGGCGCGACGAGGGCGACGGCGAACCAGCCGAGCAAGGGGAAGAAAGAAGACGGACGCATGGACGAAGGAATCAGAAGGGTTTGAGCTGAAGCTCGAGGTAGGCGAAATCAGTATCGTCCGGGCGGACCAGACGGCGAGTCCACTCTCCGGCCACGAAATGAGCGTACCCAAGGGTGACCTCGGCCTGACGGGTCATCTGCCAGCGGATGCGGATATCGAACTCATGACCGACGTTGGTGCCGCTCTGGCCGGTCTGGTCGCGATTATTTGCCGCGTTGTAGAAGCGGTCTGTCGCGCTCTGGAGGGAGTACCAGCTGTAACCCGCGTCAAAGCGCAAGCTGGGCGAGACGGTCGCCTCATAGCGCACCTTGGGCGCGAGGATGTTCTCGAAGACGACGTAGTCGTTCGCGGACCAGGGCCGACCGAAGCCGAAAAAGCGCTCGAAGCGGTTATCTTCGGCATCCGTCGGACTCCGGTCCCCGGACGCGGCGCCATAGAAGAAACTCAGCCGAGATTTCCAAGCATCCTCGAAACGATAACCTATCTCGGCATTGGCGGCCCAGGCGGAGACATCCTTCGCGCCGTTGTGTCCGAACTGCGTGATGGCGGAGGCATCGAAATCAAAGCCCGACCGTCCGAAGACACCGTAGGCGCGCAGACCGGGAGAGTGCACGACCCGCCCGCCATCGGCGACATTCCGCTCATCCAGCCGAAGGTAGAAAGGCTCGAGGGTGACGACGTCGGACCACGCGCGCCAGTGACCGATCGCGCCCCACAGGCGTTTGCCCTCTGACGGACGGTCCGGATCGTAAAGCAGCCGATCGAGCGGCTGGACGGAAAGAAGATCTACCTGCCAGTCATTGGCTTCCTGCCCGATGATACCATGCCATCCGCGGAAAGCGTTCGCGGTGTTACGCCACTGATTGTTGCCGATCAGGCGCCGGTCGAGGAATTCGAAGTTATGATTACCGAAGCGAAGGGCCACCGGGCGCGAATTGCCGAGCGCGTCCGCGGGCAGCAGATCCTTGAAATGGAGCTCGGCGTAGAGACGGATGAACTCGAGTTCGTTCACGTCGCGGTTATCCAACGCGTAGTCGCCGTTGTAACGATGTGAGTCCTGAAGCTCTGCGGCGAACCGGAGCGGGTCGACGATCTCCCGGACGCCGAGATAGAGGCGGGTGCGATGCAGGAACGGCTCGTCGACTCCGTCGCGGGCGCGCCGGATATCGTCATCGCGGTATTCGTAGCGGAAGCGGTAATCGAGACCGACGTCCAGCCACTTGAACTCGTTGAGCTGAGACCAAGCGCTCGCGGACGCCGGCTCCACATACCGAGGCGGATCCGGATCACGCTTCGTGCTATAACTGTCGGCTTCCCGATAAAAAGTCCCAGCCTGGACGCCCGACCACGATACGCCGACGCCGAGCAGGGCCCGGAGCAGCGATCTGGTGGGAGAGAGGGACATGACTAACTAAGATGATAAGTTTAGTAATGATAAAATGTATTAGGTCGAGCCAGTTCTCTCTAGAGCATTTCATGTCCCAAATAACTTACAAACAGTTACTTGTGACGATATTTCGTATTTCAGAAGACGCCCGCGACGAACCACAGGCTGGCGCTCACCACCATGGCGGTGGCAATCCAGCCAAGGACGAGAATCCAGCGTGGCGCGACAAACGCGCCCATGAGTTTGGCATCGCCCGTCATCCGCACCAGCGGCCAGCAGGCGAAACCGAGCTGCAGACTCAGGATGACCTGACTCCAGAGCAGCAGCGACTCCACCCTCCCCTCCCCGGCGAGGCCGATGACCAGCAAGGCCGGAGCGAGCGCGGCGAGGCGCGTGGCCACGCGGATGATCCAGCCGGCCGTCTTGATCTTCAGGAAGCCCTCCAGGACGATCTGCCCGGCCATGGTGCCGGTGATGGTCGCGTTCTGACCGGAAGCGAGCAGCGCGACGGCGAAGAGCGTGCCGGCGAAGGTCGCGCCGAGCACGCCATCCAAGAGGCGATGGGCTTCACGGATATCGGTCACGGCTTCCGGACGGCCGTGGAAGGCGGCGGCGCTGAGCACGAGCAGGCCGGCGTTGACGAAGAAGGCCAGGCTGAGCGCGAGCGTGGAGTCCCAGGTGGCGAAGCGCATGGCCTCGCGGCGCTCTTCCTCGGTCCGGCCGAAATCGCGGGAACCCACGATCGACGAGTGGAGGTAAAGGTTATGCGGCATGACCGTCGCGCCGATGATGCCGAGCGCCACGAAGAGCATGCCCGGGCGGGTCAGCACGTCGGTCGTGGGGATGAAACCCTTCACCAGGTCCGCCACGACCGGTTTCGCCAGCAGGAGCTCCACGCCGATACAGGCCGCGATGGTCAGGACCAGCACGGCGACGAGCGATTCGAGCCAGCGGTAGCCGAGGCGCGTGAGCGCGAGCAGGACGAGCACGTCCAAGGCGGTGATGATGGCGCCGAAGAACAGCGGAATACCGAAGAGAATCTGCAGTGCGATGGCCGAACCGAGCAGTTCGGCGAGGTCCATCGCGACGATACCGAGCTGGGCGGCGACCCAGAGGAACTTACCGACGAGCGGCGAATAGCGCTCCCGGCAGGCCTGCGCGAGGTCGAGTCCGGTCGCGACGTTGAGGCGCACGCACAGGTGCTGGAACAGGATGGCCATCAGGTTCGACAGCAGGATCACCCACAGGAGCGCGTAACCATACTGCGAACCGCCGGCAAGGTCGGTGGCCCAGTTACCCGGATCCATGTAACCGACGGACACGAGGAAACCCGGGCCGACGAAACCGAGGAAACGACGGAAGGCGCTGAAGCGGGAGGCGTCACGGTCGGGATGCGGTTCGCCTGTTCTCATCAGCGTCGAGCATCACCGCCGCACGGACGCTGTCAATCCGCCGCCCGCCTGATGGCATCCATAGCCAAGATCGTCCAGAGGGCCGTCCGCCAGGCATGAGAGCGGATGAGGCTCGCGAGCGCGGGCGACCCCGGCCCTTCGATCTGCAGCCGGCGATGACAGGGTACGGACCAGAAGCCCGTCAGGCCCCAGCAGGCCAGCACCAGGCCGAGGGCCGGCCACCCTTCCCCTCCGGAGGCGAGCCAAGCATGCCCACCCAGCTGAAGGAGCAGCAACGGTCCCACGACCCGGCCGACTCCCCGGGTATAGTCCTCGTGATGGCGGGCGAAGTCCGCCGCCTGCCAGCGGGCGAAATCCGGATAAGTGCACAGGAGGATCAGCCAGGACACCGCGGCCATGGCGGCATCCACGCAGGCCAGCCCAAGGCTGATTAAACGAGAGTCCATGAAGGTACCGAAGTCGGTTTTACCCTTTGCACAAATCCTCCGGACGTTAAAACCAAGGCATGCCCCGCACGTTCCTCGGCCTGTTCCTCGCCACGCTTTCCTGCCTCCTGCCGCTGAGCGGCCAGGACACTCCTCCTAACGTCGTGATTCTTTTCGCCGACGACCTCGGCATCAACGACCTCGGCTGTTTCGGTCGCAAGGACCAGCGTACGCCCAACCTGGACAAGCTCGCCGCCGACGGCGCCCGCTTCACGCAGGCCTACGCCGCGGCGTCGGTGTGCTCGCCTTCGCGCGCCGCCCTGATGACGGGACAGAGCCCGGCGCGCCTGAAGATCACGACCTTCCTCACCGGACGCACCGACCGCGCCTCGCATCGCCTGCTCGCCGCGCCGATCAACACGCACCTGCCGGAAGGCGTGCAGACCATCGCGCAGCTCCTGAAGCCCAAAGGCTACGCTTCCGCGGCGGTCGGCAAGTGGCACCTCGGCGGCAAGGGCCATCAGCCGACCGACCACGGCTTCGACGAATACTTCCCCGGCCGCGCGAACCCCGGAGCGGAATCCCCGCAGGGCGGCAAGGGCGAGCTCGGCCAGGCCGACTTCGCGGCGAAGTTCATCGCGAAGAACAAGTCCAAGCCCTTCCTGCTGTATCTCGCCTTCGATAATCCGCACATCCCCCTCGCCGCGCCGGCCAAGGGAATCGAAGCCAACGCGAAGTCATTCCACCCGACCTACGCCGCGCTCGTCGAATCGCTCGACGCCGCCGTCGGCCGCGTGCTGATGGCCCTCGAAGAACAAGGCGTGGCGCAGAACACGATGGTCATCTTCGCTTCCGACAACGGCGGCGTGCACATCTCGGAACTCAAGGAAAGCCCGGCGACCTACAACGCCCCCTCCCGCGCGGGCAAGGGCTTCGTCTACGAAGGCGGCCTCCGCACGCCCCTCATCATCCGCTACCCCGGACGTCTCGCCTCGCGCGTGATCACCGAACCCGTCGTGCTCGGTGACCTCGTCCCCACGATCTGCGCGCTGGCCAAGGTCCCGGCGCCGAAGACCCTGGATTTCCAGGACATCTCCCCGCTGCTCTTCGATAGCAAGCCGCCGGCCGACGCGAAGTCGCGCGCTCTTTTCTGGCATCAGCCCCACTACATGAACCAAGGCGGCAAGCCCGCCGGCGTCGTCCGCGAAGGCGACTGGAAGCTCATCGAGCATTACGAGGACGGCAGCCTCGAGCTCTTCAACCTCGCCAAGGATCCGAGCGAAACGACCGACCTCGCCGCCGCCGAACCGGCGCGCGTCGCGGCGCTCCGCGGCAAGCTCGAAGCCTGGCGCCGGAGCGTCGGCGCCGAACCCACCAAGGCCAACCCGGACTTCGACCGCGCCGCGTGGGAGGATTGCTTCGTCAAGACGGACGCCACGAAACTCGTGGCCCTGCCGACCTCCGAAGCCATGCGCCCCGTCCTAGCTGATTGGCGCAAGGCCATGGACGCCCGCGCCACCGAAGGTTCGAACACGCTCATCCACCTCGAAGCCCGCGACGCCAAGGTCAAAGGCACGAAGCTCAAGTATGAAGAGCCCCCGCACAAGGACACACTAGGCTTCTGGGTCCTCGCCGAGGACACCGCGTCCTGGACCTTCCAGGCGCCGAAGGCCGGCACCTATCGCGTGACCGTCCTGCAAGGCTGCGGCAAGGGCAACGGCGGATCCCGCGTGGCCCTCGACACCAAGCAGGGTTCCTGCGAATTCACCGTCGAGGAGACCGGCCATTTCCAGCGCTTCGTGCCGCGAGAAGTCGGCAAGCTCACGCTCGTCGCCGGCGAGAACACGCTCACCGTGCGCCCCGTCAAGAAGGCCAAGGCCGCGGTCATGGACCTGCGCCGCGTGATCCTCGAGCGCGTCGAATAAACCCTCAGAGGGTCGCGAGCAGGGCCCGCAGTTCCGCCTCCGGCTCTTCATGTCCTTGCGACACGGCGAGCGCGAGCGCATCCGCGAAAGCGGCCTTGGCGCCTTCCCGGTCGCCCGCGGCGAGGAGGCTCTTACCGAGCAGGATGCGCGGCATCATCCAGTCGGCCTTTGAGGCCGCGGCGAGGCGCAGGTGCTCGACGGCCGCGGCGACGGCCCCTTCGGTGAAGAGCGCCTGCCCGAGCGAGAATCGGAAGAGCGGGTTCGCGGGATCGGCCGCGACGTGACGTCTGAAGATTTCGGAGCGGCCCATGCTCAGCGCTTCGCTTTGGCCGTCGAACGGCGGAAGATGACCATCGAGAGGCCGGGGAGGCGGACCTCGATCGAATAAGGACGGCCCTGGCACGGGATCGCTTCGGCGACCACGCCGCCGAGGTTGCCGAGGCCGTGTCCGGCGTAGTGGGCCGAGTCGGTGTTGAGGGCCTCTTCCCATCGGCCCGGGAAAGGCACGCCGAGACGGTAGGTCCGCTCGACGGGCGTGAAATTACCTGCGACCGTCCAGGCCTGCTCGCCGCCGCGGCGCTCGAAGGCCAGCACGCTCTGCGCGCCATCATCGGCGACCAGCCAGGCGAAGCTCTCCGAACGCAGTTCGTTGGACGCCAGTTCGGCATCGGCCGCGTAGAGCTTGTTCAGGTCCGCGACCAGGCGCTGCACGCCGAGATGGATCGGATATTCGAGCAGATGCCAGTCGAGCGAGGCGTCGTATTTCCATTCGGCGAACTGGCCGAACTCGCAGCCCATGAAGAGGGTCTTCTTGCCCGGCCAGGACCACTGCAAGGCCAGCAGGCAGCGGAGATTGGCGGCCTTGGTGGCGTCGTCGCCACCGCTCATCTTGCCGATCAGCGAGCCTTTGCCGTGGACGACTTCGTCGTGGGAGAACGACTGCACGAAGGCTTCGCTCCACTGGTAGAGCATGCCGAAGGTGAGCTTGTCGTGATGGAACTTCCGGAAGAGCGGGTCCTGCTTGAAGTAATCCAGCGTGTCATGCATCCAGCCCATGTTCCACTTGAAATCGAAGCCCAGGCCGCCTTCAGGGACGGACTTCGTCACGCCCGGGAAGGACGTGGACTCCTCGGC
>Ga0222713_10003876_pt1 | contig 15241 bp, 12 predicted proteins | sample C33_649DmetaG_FD_165061 | JGI IMG/M metagenome (GOLD analysis project Ga0222713, IMG submission 165061) | Estuarine water microbial communities from San Francisco Bay, California, United States - C33_649D | ecosystem: Environmental > Aquatic > Marine > Unclassified | place: USA: California...
AATGTTGGGATTATAACTCCAAGTGTATTTTGCATTGTCGGGAAGGGTTTTGTGGATTTCTCCATCTGCATAAAAACCATAACACTCAATCTTGTTATCGAGGACTTCAAAGTACAAGCAGCCTCCTAGATACGGAAGTGTACATTAAGGTTATTATATCTCGTAACCGTTTCGCGTGTCAAGGACAAACTTGCATTTGCCCCATCGTTGGTTATAAATTTTGTATAATTATTTACATAATCATTAACAGCATTGACACCAGAACTTTGATGTAGTATTGTAATTCTTGTCATAAGAGAATCAAATTCCTCTTGTGATAAATTAAAGCTTTCTTCTCTTAGTCTTATATAAAAATATAATTTTAATAATGATATCTCTGGTATTAATTTAAATATATTCTCTTCACTTATCTTCTTTCTTACTGTTACACTAAAAAATGTTTTAAATTGATTATTTTTTTGTGCTATTTTAGTTTCAAATATATTTGGTTTTATGGTACAAATTTTATCGTTATAATAAGTTAATAATATGTCTACTAAAGTGGACATATCGGTTTCATAGGTTCTTTTGTAAAACATATCAAAAATATCATTTGTATTTGATATGTCGTACTTACTCATATATGATTGTGCTATCTCTGAATCTATGTTGAATATCATTCTCCAAGGAGCCTGTTTGTCAACAGAGAATCCATAAGTTAATAAAAGTCTATTATAGGTATCATAATTTATATTTGTGTAAAATAAATCTTTTATAATATCTAAATCCATTTTTTGTTTTTTTGTATCTATCACTAAACCTGTAGACATTACGTTACTTCTTGTAATAGAATACTTTGTCATAGTTAGTGAAACATTTGATAAAGATACAAAACCAATAAATTGATTAATAAAATCTTTAAAGTTTTTAATTAAGTTAATTTCACCGTTATTTATACTATTTTGAAAAAATAAATCTAATAACTCTTTTAGATTGTTTTCATATTTACTTTCAAAACTTTGATATGTTTCTTGTGCTACTAATGGTAAGATTTCATTTGGTAGTAATTTACCAAATCTAATAAATTCATTAATTTTTGATGTTAATTCTTGATAAGCATCGTTAACAAATGGTAAAACAAAAATCTCTGTCTCTTTTCCGTTGGAGTAAAGTTTTACCATTTTACTGATATCTGGGTATATTGTATTCTGGTTTAAATCTAGTCTACCATAAAAAGAACGTTTTGACTGTAAATCAATTGAATTTGGTTTATAGTTATGTTTTCGATTGAACAAAATACGTTTTTCATGAATATCTCTAGAGTTCGATGAATTAGAACCATTAGAGTATTCTGCATTTTGCAATATTTGCCTTATCTTTTCAACAGACACTTTATTGTTCCTTTATTTCTTAAATATATCACCAGATTTTAGAGAAGTTTTATCTGCTGATTCATTATACTTTTGTACTATTTTTGCACACTCTACTTCTTTAAGTTCTTTTGAAGCTTCAAACTGTTCACCACTACAAGTCCAAACACATTCTAAATTAGTTTCATAACCACCTTCACCAATATTACTTGATACCTTAATAACATCATAGTATCCACCTATACCCATGATATTACTTATAGAACCAGCTTCATATGGTTCGCCAAGAATAGTATTTTGTGGATGAACAAATATCATATCTCCGGGATAATAATAATGGTTGCCAAACATTGAAATATCAGTATTATATAAATCTCTTAATTGATTTAATGGTATGAATGATTCTTTTGTTGCTTTTGCTTCTTTAAGTCCGGGTTGTTCAATACGTTTAAATTTTACTGATTTAACCATTCCTTTGGTGTCTCCTACCCAAAGGTGAGATATGTTTTCTTCTCTATCTTTTTGAACACTTTCAAATACTCTTCCTCTTGAATCTGGGTCGGATACTTTAAGAGATATATAAATTATATTATAATCTTTCACCACAGCACCCGCTGGTGGTGTTGCTGTTAACATAGCATCAACTACCCTATTTGTTATTGCTCTTTCTGGTGACGACATACATGGTTTTTTATTACCAAAACCATCTGTAAATTCATATGCTTTTATTTCTTTTTGGTCAAAAAATACGCTATATTGTCTTCCAATTTTTCCATTTGAATCATATCCACGTAATGATGGAATAACTAATTGAGTAAAGAAATCTGTTAAGAAATCTTTTAAAACATAATTTTTTCTTTGCTTTGTAACTATATTATCTCTAAACCAAATTAAAAATGTATCAAAATTAATAGGTAAGCCTGCTATTGGTAGTCTAACTGCTGGTGCGCCATCAGACCTTGGATAAAAATAATATTCTCCAACTACAACATAAAATGTTTTTAGGAAATCACTATCTGTAATTTTCTCTAGTAGTTGTAATGCACCATCAAGAAGAGAACCGACAGAAACTAATTTAAAAACTTGATTAAAAGGGTCATCGTCATCACCAGTAGGATTTATTCTGGGTTTGTTATCAGCTAAATCACCCATATTATCTCCACTTCCATCAACAAGAGGAAGGGCATCAAAGGTACGGTCCCAACTCCATGTTGAAGTATCGGTAATTTCAAATGGTTTAGTACCTTTATCTATTATTTGTTTTTGAACATTTTTTGCATCGCTCATTGCTTCTGCTAAAGCTTCATCGCGAGAATACGGTGTATTTTTTAAAATTTGTTCAAAATGCGTTTTTGGTCTTTCATTGCTAGACATAGATTCGGCGTAAGTTTTTACTTGAGTACCAGAAATTGTCATTGCTTGAATACTTTTATATCCACCTTGTTCCAATAGAAAACTTAAAAATTCTCCATAAACCTCATTTAAAGCATTCTGTTTTTCTTTTTCTAAATCTGTTTTTGTTTTGCTAGCTGCTTCGTTTAAAGATTTTAGTTTTTTATCAATAGGGTCGTCATTAGTTACACTACCACAACCTCTATTTGTCCACTTATTTATCTGTTCAATACTTTCTAATATTTCTTTTTCTTCTTGCACTTTGCTGTCCAAAGATTTAGACAATTTTTGTTCATATAATGCGCGAATAAAGTCAGTATCACCAGAAGTTATGTTTGTATCAAGCGAACCTATATAATTAATTTTTAATTCAACTTCACCTTCTTCATTAAAAGTTAATTCATGATTAATTAAATTAAGCAACATTGCTTTATCATGTTCACCTTTATTTATACTTTTTACAAATTTCTCATATCGTGAAGCTGGAAACAAAGTATCTGTGTGAGTCGCAGAATCTACTATTCTCCATCCTAATTTTAGGTAAACGCGAAATTTATTTGGATAATAAATCCTTGCACCATTTCGTCTTGCTTCGGCTTGAAACTCCTCTAATTGAGTATCGCTTGGAGGGTGTGTGATTAAAGATAAAAAGTTTTTAGTAACTCCAACTTTGTTATTAGTACCACTCTTATCTGTGTAATCGGTACTGTCAGTTGGATAATTACCAGCAACAAAAGTATGTACTAATGCTTGTTCTAGCTTTGCACCTTTTACAGAGTTTGCAACATTTGTCCCTACAAGTGCTTCAAAAGAAGCAAATTTCAATTTTATACTAACATCGATTGCTCTTTCGCTTTCTACAGGATTTCTACCAGCAAAAGTATAATCAATACCAACTAAAGCAGAGGACATAAGTGCTGGGTCTGTAGAATCTTCTCCACGTAATTGATTTTCTAAGAAAGAATCTCTATTGGTCGTAGTAATTTTAGATGTTTCTGGGTATATATTATTAAATGTGAATAGCCTATCTTTATAATCTGATGGGTCTGATATATTTTTACCTTTATAATCCCTACGATACAATTGTACAACTGGAGTAATTGCGGCTAATTGTAATGGACTTAGACTATCTAAATCTTGCTTAATATTGTATTTTGAATTTAAATCAATTCTATCCAAAAATGCTGTTTTTTTAAAATCTTCCGAAGTATTTGGTATGACCCACAATAGTTTTTTATAAGCACCAATGTCGCCCGTACCGGGAAATCCCATTGTACGTTGTTGCCAAAATACATCAGCAAAATCTGCTATAAAATTTTCAAATGGAAATTCTTCTGGTTGCGAAGAGCCTGTATTTTCTGTATCTGCTGAACCTGACATTTTTACTCACTTAATAATGTTATTAAAATATTTAAAGGTTTTGGTATTATGATTGTGTCGCCAATAGAAATAGATGCTTCCGTTGGTTTATTATTATAATATGCAATTATCCACCAATATGATGGGCTACCATAATGTAGCGAAGATAGTTTATAATATCTATCACCACTTTTCCAAGTATGATTAACTTTAGTTAATTGTCTTTTTTGGTCTTCGGAAAGTTTTTTAAAATTTGTAAAAGGAATATAACTTATTTCACTTACACCACGGTCTTTTAAAAAATTTTCATACATACTATTAGAAAGACTTTTTCTTCTACTGTCGTTTATTCTAGACATTTAAATCTCTCCTATGATGTGAAAGGCCAATTAACCAAACTTTCTGGTACATCTGTGTTTGGTGTTTCTTTGTGAAGAACAACAAAGTTAAAAGATATATCTAATTTAGTAAAGCCATATTTTTTGGGGTTTACATTTTGTATAGACAAAATAAGTCCTTCACTTGGTTGTGTAAATGTCATATCCTTTGATTCAAAACTTGGCTTGACATTCAAATCTTTAACAACACCATACTCAGAAAAATATCCTGCTAAATTTAGATGATATAGTGGCGCGCTGCTGATTATTGTAGAACCAAGTGAATAATCTTGTGAAGTAGAATATTTTGGAATTGTTAACATTGCAAAATTTTTAATCAAAAAACTATAATCTATTGCACCTTTGACGGACAAACTAACTGCAACAGTTCTTGTGGTGTTCTTATACACTACGATAGGGTCAAATTTACCATACCCAGAAGATTCATTATAATTAGGTGTTATTTTATCATCAATATTAAATTTATAAATTGCATCCGATGGTATACCAACTATGATACCAGTAGCTATATTTTCTAATTGAAAATCTTCATATTTTATCATTAGTTATCTCTTATATTAAATAGCTAACATAAAGATTTTAAGCTGGTGTTGGCTTTCTAATTGAAGTATTGTTTGTGCCATATTCATTCATAACACCAACAACTGCTTTACCAAACTCTCTATCATTAAGCTTCATAACAACTGTAGTTTCTTTATTAGCAGCAGTTGCAGCAGTTTGTCCTTTGACTGCATCAATTAATTCTTTAAACGGCGCAGTCACGTTTACTGCTTTAGAAATTGTAGCTTCTATATTAAGTTTATGTATTTGTTTGATAACTTGGTCTAAGTTACCAATTGCCTCTGGTGTAACCTGTTTACCAGTATCTACAAAGTTTCTAATTGATTCTGTAGTAGCTTTTAAGGCAATAGATTTTTCTGGTGCTATACTGTTTATTGCTAATGATAAAGCAGTAATTGCTCCTATTACTGCTAAGATAGGTATATAAGCTGCCATCATTGCAAATCCAACATTAATTAATGTATAAGCAAAAATAGCCAAACCTACTGATACTGCTATTAAACTTACAGCCATTAATTGTAGAAATAATGGAAGCATAATTAAAGTTTCCATGTTTTGTGCTAGTTTGATAAATGAATCAGCAATTAATGAAAAGCCTAGAGCAGCAATATAGGCACCAGCACCCATCATCAAAAATGCTGCGCCTAATGCCAACAATGGACCTACGGCAGCAGTACCAGCATAAAGAACTGCTGCAAACATAAGGACTAATGCAACCGTTAGTATAAATATTACTAATACTAATGCATTTAATTGTTCGGGACTTAACTTAGATAATGCAATCGCAAATCCTTCTAATCCGTGGAATGCCAAGAAAGCACCAGCACCTACCATCATCATTGCTACGCCAAATGCTAATAATCCTTTTTTATTTTTCTCTGCCGCTTCACCCATAAACAGAATACCTAATGCTACGAATCCAAATATTGCATACAACATTGGAGAACCAGCTAAATGTAAAACTGCAAATATTGCCAATAATCCTATTACTAAAATACCCAACCAAAATGCAGTTCTTGAAGCAGAAGCATTGGTCGCATCCAAAGAGCGTCCAAACAGGAAATTATAAGTAGCTGCGCCCAAAGCCCTAATACCTTGTCCCATCATTGCCAAGCCATTAGCTATAATTCCTCCTGTAGCTCTTTTATTTGCTCCATCAACAGCATTAGTTGCTAATGCTTGTGCAGCCATAGCGGCTCTAACGGCGTTTATTGGAACAATTAAACCATATTTAATTGCAGCCAAAGTCATATAAGCACTAGATAATATTTTTATTACTGGTGCTAAATATACAAAAACTGACATTATATGTCCCAATGCAGTAACTACTGGTTGCATTGATGCAGCAAACTGTTCCATGATAATGGCAAACTTTTCTTGAGTAGATTGTGCCGCAAGTGCTTGTGCTTTCATTTCTTCTTGACTTTGACCTAATGCATTTGTCTTTCCAAGATATCTATCTAATTCGCTACCACTTATTTGTTGATTAAACAGCTTTTGTGCAACAGTTAAATCTTGAATACCAGCAGCATTTGCAATAGCAATTTGTTCATATTTGCTCATTGTCTCAAAACTTCTACCAGTTTGCATCACGGCATCACGAATTAGCTGAATTCTTTCGCTTTCTGATGCGACTAATAGTTGAGAAGAATTAAGCAAACCACCGCCAAGCATTGCATTTAATTTACCTGCTTGTTCTGCGGCTCCTTGAAAAGTGTCTGCACCCTTAACAATGTTAATAAGTTCTTGAACCGAAAGACCTAACGCTTTTGACTCTGCGGCTAATTTACTAAACTCTCGCACAGCACCTTGACCATAAGCAGCAACAGTTGTAGCTGCTTGTCCAAAGTCTGCTGCGACTTGTTCAAATGATACACCAATATTGTTAGCTAAACTAACAAGTTCTCTAGAAGACGCATTTGCTTGTTGGGCTGTCATTCCTAACGCTTGAGTAAATATAGAGAAATTTTTACCTGCTACATCAGCAGATACACCAAGAGCAATAAGTTGAGCATTGTTTGCTGCAACTGCTTGGCGTTGTGATTTTGTTAATTCTGTGAAATTACTACTGGTTTTCATCAAACCAGAAATACTCTCTCCCATTGTTTTAAAAGCAACACCAGAAGAGCCTGCTCTGTCTGCTAATTCTCCAAACTCTTCTCTTAATGCTGTCGAACCACCAGTTAGCTTATACATATCAGCCATAAGCGAATCTAGTTGCTTCATCATGGTTATTGTAGATTCAACTACCTTAGCACCAAGACTTGCCATTACTCTTTGAGCGGCAACACCAGAAGTAGCAAAATCAATTACTTGTTGATTTAATTCTTGTTGATTGAATTGGCCTACTGCCATAGCTTCAATCATGGTTAGTTTTTGTTTTTCTGTTTTTATACCAAGATTATTAAGAACTTGGGTAAAAGATTCTGCTGCTACATCATTTGCATTTGTTTCTTCTTGTAATGCAAGATTGTATTCTTTTTGTTTTTTAATTAACTTTTCTAGTTCTAAAGAATACTCTTTAGTCAACCTTTCTCTTACATCATTTGCTTCATTAGCGTTTAAATTAGCCGTTTCTGTTTTTAATGCTTCTTCAAATTGTCTTTTTTTTAATCGTATTTCTTCTTGTATAAAAGCTACTTCTTTTCGATGCTGTGCTTCACTAATACTTCTAGCATCTGCAATTAATTTAGAATATTGATTAGCTGCATCATAAAGCTCACCTTGAGCCTTGGAAGCCATATTTAAAAATTCGGCTTCTTCTTTTAATTGAGCTATACGTTCTGTATTAATTTCTGCATTTATTTTTGCGTTTTCAATTGCCCATTTTTGAACTTCTTTTTGTCTCTCAGTTAATCGGTCACCGGCAGCTATAGCTTGTTCAAGATTTTCAAGGTCTTCTCTAGTTGGTATCATTTAGAATATTTTTCCTTTACTTATAAGGCCACTTAATACCAGTATCGCGCTCAAACTTATCAACAGCTATATTTAATCTATATCTATCTTCATGTGTTCTTGGGTCATTTAAACCATGTTTAACATATGATTCAAAATATCTTTTCTCACCAGCAAGAGCTTTGGCAAAGGATTCAATTTGAGAAGTAGTACCACTAACAGACACAGGAATAAACACATCTTGTCCAAACATTTGTTTAAGTACCATTTTTATCATTGAGCCAAATGCAAATAACCAAGATTCATTTAGTTTATCTTTGCTGTTTAAATCAATATGAATAGGGATAATATCTTTATCTGCCATGACAATACCTCAAATTAAATAGTTCATAAAATAAAAAGAACGCTAGTTCTTTTAAACTAGCGTTCTACTTCTTCATTGCTTTATCATACTCTCTTTTTTCTTCCTCAAACTGTTTCATCAAACGTTTGACAAACCAAGTTCTAAGACCAAGAGGTAAGTTATATGCTTCTATGAGACTCCAACCACCATGATGTTTAAGAACAAAGAATTGTTCATAAACATTCTCCATATACTCTTTACTTAGGCCAAAAAAAGTCTTGGGAGAACGGAACCTCCATATCCGTTTCATAATCACATACAACACAAGTGAATGTGTTTATTAACTCAACAGAAGGAGTAAGTTTCTTATACATTGTTCTAAGCTTTCTTGAATCGCCAACAGGTAATGAGTTAACGAACTGATTGATAACACCCACATCAGTAGAACCATTTACTGAGCGTATCATAAGTCTTAGCTGGTCTGTCAATGATGTATCGGCATTTCCTGTTGCTTTTTGATTCTTTTGCATTTTCTCAAACAAAACAGCTTCGTCACGACCAGTTAAAAGCTTAAGTTCTACTTCGGCTTTGCCTTTCCAAAGAGAAATCATATAGGTATTATTTGCCGTAACTTTAATTCCTATCTCTTCTAGCTCTTCTTTATTTAATGGACCATTTACTCTTTGTTGCAATAAGTCAAATTCAAATTCTTGTGTTTTATTGCATGATGGACAGGCTACTTTCGTTGTGTATTCTGGTCCATAACCTGTAATTCTAGCTGCAACTACGAGAGCATTCTTATCACCAATAATCATGTTATCAACTTTAATGTTTTTATTTATGATTATATCGTTCAACATTTTATCGATAGCAACACCTTTCTTAAGAAGAGTTCTAGATGTTAAAGTGTCTTCTTCTTTGGCAGTCATGTGTCTTATTTCTATTGAATCAAGACCATGTAGAGGGTGCCCTTCTGGGTACACCAAGCCCTTGGATGGTAATTCAACCATTTCTGTTGGAACTACGAATGATAATTGTTGTCTTGGTTGTTCTTCTTGTGTATTAACAACTTGTTCAATTGGTGCATCGCTATTGAATTCTGCACCCATTCTATCTTCATTTCTTCTCATTTATACCTCTATATATATTTAATCTGGTTTATAATCTAGTATAACATATCTTGCAGATTCATAACCTATCTCTAATGAATATTCAATAAAATCATCAGCAGAATATTCACTACTTCCAAAGTCTATACCTTTAATATATGGATTTCTTAATGACCAATATCCATTTTTAATAGTAGTTGAAGAAGCAAGATTTCTATCTGGAACTGATTTTGGTAAAAATGGTAAATTATTAGCTAAATCATATATCTTTATATCACCAAAAAATTTCATAAAAACACAACTAGCTTTCATAAACGAATCCATACTAGATTTACAATTAAGATTACTTAGAGTAGAAGTAGTATCTTGTTTTGTGGAATAATTCTCTGGCTCATTAAACGTAAAACCAGCGGTTTTAGCATCGTTCCAATTGTCTGAAAAGTTTTTCTTTGCTGCGTCAATTCTGTCAATAGGACTTAATAAACTTAAATACGCAGCGACACTATCTTGTGGTTTGGTATACTGAATACTGTTTGAAAAATCAAATTCTTTTGGAGCAGAACCACCAAACATAGAAGGGTCCATATCTTCCATAACTCTACTAAAGAAGTGGTCTAAGTCTGGCACAGCCATTTTTGGACCACTAACTGGTGGATATTCATCATCTGGTGGTTCATAATTTTCCGTATCACCAGAAGAGCCACTAGCAATAGTTCTTGCTATTTGGTTAATAAATTTAATTGTGATTGGCGACCAAGAAACTTGACCTTGTAATCTTTTTGTCGGGTCTGGTACATTACCAAACCAAGTTCTAGTTTCTTGGTCATTTGCGTCTGCTGTGGCTACTGTAGCTTTTGGTCGTGTAATACTCTTAATCATATACATGTATTGATTTTGAGTAAAAGTTTGTGCTATAATTGAATTTTTACCAAATTCAACTAAAAACTTAAACTTATGCTTTGGGGCACCTTTATTTTTGTCCCAATGCTCTGGTTGCGAAGGATAGCTCACTATTACCTCTGATTATTAAGCCTTTGGATATACAGGAGCAAAAGCACCAGCAGTTGTAGCTGATGTATATTCCGCCCAATCATAACGTAATTTAAGTGTAATATCTACTACATCATCTGATGAATAATCACCATCACCAAAATTTACATCTTTAATCCAAGCATTTTGTAGTACCCAACTCTCTACTATCTCACCGTTTGAATCAAGTGCTTTAAATGTTACAGTACCAAGAGATGCAGTTCCACCATATTTTGAAAACGTTTTTGCTCTTCCAGCACCAGAAGTAACAGCAGCCGCAGTATCTTTTGGATGTTGATAGCCCATCTCGTTAAGCAATTGCATAATTGTTTTAGTAGTATCATTAGCCAAACTACCAGCAGCATCAGTACCAGCAGTAGCAATATCTACCTCTTCAAAACCACCAGCATCTACTATAGTTACATCTACTTCCTTCCATTCAAGCTTGCCGGGAAAAAAGAAGCTATGACCTAAAAATTGATGTTTTGCTTCGGTAACGCTGAAAGATGGTTTACCAGCTTTTTTTACTACATACTCTGGTATCTTTAAATTAACACCGTCGCGTGTTCCACCACCATCAATCGACATAAGAAACTTAAATTTTCTTTTTGGCTCTAATTGCGCTTCATTCCAAAATGCCATAGCTTATATTCTCCCTTATATTCTTAAATAGTCTTAGTCAGCGAAAGATGCACCACTTCTTGTAATATTGAAGTCAATTACGATATATTCAATTGCTCTAGCTGGTTTCAAGAAGATTTTAGCATATAAAGCATTTCTATCAATCAAATCTGGCGTTGTGGTTGTTGAATCAAGAACAATCTTGTAATCTGTAATACCCAATCTTCCTTTAACAGTTGATAGAAGAGCATCTGCTGGAGTCTTGAATCTATCCCAAGTTGTTTGAACATTTTGGTCAAATAGAATTGTTGCAGCAATAATTGAGATTTCTCTCTTGAGGTAAATCATTAGTCTGCGAACGTTGATTCTATCAAGTGCTGATGGTGTAGCTTGAAGTGTCTTTTGACCAAAGATTACAATACCTTCTGCTGGGAACTGTGCAATTGGATTCACATTAGCCTCGTAGAGAGTATCGCGCTCAGAAGCTGAAAGTCTCTTGGAAACTGCCAATACTGGTAAGCCAGCATTACCACTTGATAGACCACCTCTTGTAAATCCTGCTGGTGCAAACCAAAGTTCGCTTGAAGCTTGTCCATATGAGAGGGCACCAAGAGCAATTACTGAAGGTGGAACCCATACGTTTTGTGCGCTGTATGTGTCTCTGATTTGTACCCAAGGATAATAAGCAGCACCGTAACTATTGTTGATTGCTCTGTCTCTTAAAGCTAGTGCAGTTTGTGAAACAGTAGTTGATGAACGGTCTGCTGGAGAGTCAGTAGATTCTGTCTCTGGGATGTATACGTCTGGCAAATCTACGATTGCTAACGCATCACCACGGGACTCACAAGTTGAAAGAATATGGTCTACAACATTTGTGTTTGTAACACCGGGCATTGTAATGATATCAGTTACAACTCTCTCTGGGTCTGCAACCGTGTCAACTGCTCTGCGAAGAGTATATAGTTGATGGTTTGTTAGTTCTGTAGGTGCGCCAGTAAGTAAGTGATTACCCATTGGTTCAGCTTCTGTTATGTCAAGGCCGTCATTACCACCGTAAAGTGGCATTACAAATTTGTCATAACCAGCAGCTAGGACAGAAGCATAACCTCCATTAGCACCTTCGGTACTAGCACTTACTGCGGTAATTGATGCACCAGAAGCGCGAGAACCAGATAACCAGTAAGCACCAGTAGCTGTATCTACTAATTCATCTAATGAGAAGTAGAATGATATTTCTCTATTTATGTCAGATGCAACATAGTTTGCATACATTGATGGTGGTGCGCGAAGAACGTCTTGGTAACTTCTGTCTACCAATGCTCTTGCACCATATTTGGCTACATCAAGACCAAAGTAGGCTCTAGTTGGTCTTGGAAGACCAGCATCAGAAGCTGATACTCTTAGGGCTACTGTTGGGAACTTGAATGAACCTGTAAAATCTAATGTTCCAACGTCCAAGAATGGTGTTACACTTGTTGCTCTAAGAGCAGAGCGATTTACGAATGTATTACCCAAACTGGCTACAGTTGAGCCGCTAGAAGCTGTAAAGCCTTTGAATCTTGGTGGACCTTCAAAACCGAATGGGAGAAGTAATGGGTCGGTATAGCCTTGCTCAACTTCTTGTTCAACTTCTGCATAAATATATTGTGATTGATTTGGGTAATCTCCGTATTCTGAGTAACGTTTTTCAACGTCGTCCCATTCAAGATATTTAGTACCTATTCTTCTGCCAATATAATTTGTTGAAGTTGGGTCAAGATTAACACCGTTGAAAGATTCTAATACTCTTGGAGCAGAATCAGTATCACCAGCTTCGCGTATAACTACTGAAAAGCTACCATAACTTTCGTATTCGTTTCGTGGTCCCTTAATATCTTCAATTGCAATCTTTAAGTTTTTGCTTTCCCATTCGCCAGAATCAATTGCTGAGATGCGGAATAGTTTTGTTTGTGAAACTGGACTATATGAAGCAGTATCAGTTGTTAGGTCTTGCGAAATAACATATCCTGTTTTTGCTGCTGCCATTGGTCTTCTGTGAACAGAACCGTAATTTGAACCAGAGGCTAGTGGAGCGATAAAGCCATAAACTTCACCAGCAGCAGGAGAGACAGCACCAACAATTTCATCATACGAACGAATAAATGACTCACCAAGCCAATATGATTTAGCGTTGGCGGTTCTTGTTACCGTAGTATTTGTTAAAACTGGATTGGTATTAAATGCTTTTCTTATGTATTTTGCAGAATCCTTGTTCATATTAAATGTTATTGGTGTTGCAGCACCAGCGGCAGTATAAATAATAGCTTTAAACTCTCCATCATCGCCTTGTGATTTTAATAATACGTTTGAGCCAGATACTGTATCAGATACTGTACCTGCTCTTGTACCAGAGAGTGCCATTGAGCCTTCGTTTAAATACCATACAGCAGCGAGAGTACCATTAACTGTGGTAGCAGCGGCACCAGATGGGGCTAAGAACAAGCCATATGCACCACCACTTGTAGCAGCATCTGTATTATCCGTCTTCCAACCAGCAGAACCGGGATTACCATTTGAAACATTAGAATGTTGAGTTCCTAAAACTCTAACAATATTAATAGAACTATTATTAGCCAACCAAGCTTGTGCAGCATAAGCAGCATAAGTTGGGCCTAATGTGTTTCCATCACGCCACAAATCTCCACCTCTACGTCCAGCTATTGGTTGTCCGAATACATCAGTCAATTCAGCCAAAGAGCTAATGCGTACTGGGCGCATTGCTGGGCCTTTTTCAAAACGACCAATAACCGTTGGACCTACACCGATTGGTGTAGCTGGTAATTGTGATTGGTCAATTTCGTTAATGAAGATGCGGGGAGAAACGAATTTAAATCTTGTTGCTGCCATACTAAAGCTCTCCTAATACAGTTATAATTTGAAAATCATAAATAAATAGTGTTATATTATCTCAAAAGACTAATCTTCTCTAAGTATTGTTTTTTCTCTACCAATTTTGACTTCTACTGCGTTCTCTCTAACAACTATCTTTGGTTTCTCTTGATTTAAGTCGGAGCCAAAAATTCGACCCAATACTTCTATTTCTATCTTTGAAGTGTATAATTTTCTTTCTTCTGCAAGATTGTTGGAATTACTTGTTGTTCCGAAGTCACCTTTTATGAAAGCTTCAAATTTGTGTTTGTCTTTAGAAACAAAAACAAAATGTTTTGTATTACCATTCTTTGCAAAGAAAGGAGTTATAACTTGATTTAATTGTTGCATGAATTCACATTTAACATTTAGTGCATATGTAATGTTTAAATGCACAGGTACTGGCACAGTTATTGTTTGATATACAGTTTTTTGGATTGCTCTTGGGTCACGCAATGCAAATCTTTTAGAGGCTACTGTGGCTCTTGTAAAGTTATTAGATTTATCTTGATTTATCCTACGAGCAACAGTTAGATAACCACCTTGTTCATCGTTTACTGGTCTTATGTTGGCTGGAAATGCACCTGTTTTTGCAGGGTCTTTGTTGATTGATGTTCTCTCAATAGTAATAATCGGTAACTTAACCATACCAGAAGAATCACGAATATCCTTATCCGATTTCATTTGAAAAGCGCGCTCTGCTGATAACCACACAACAGGAACTTTCTTCCACCCATCAGATGTTTGTGCCCATACGTTCATCGTTTCATTGACCCATTCATAAAAAGCAGTATCAACTGTTTCTATTGTAGATGGGTTAAAATGTAACTCTTTTAATTCTGCTTCCATGTTATCCTACGAATATGTTTTGTGGTACTTTAGAAACAGTCTTTTGAAGATTTTCTGCGTCATTAGCTGTTTGTTCTGCAAGTTTACTGTATGTTATCTTCTCAAGCATTGTCTTTAATTCTTCTCTTAACTTCTCTTGCTGTTCCTTACCCTCGGAAATTAGGGCTGTTCCATTAAGAGTAACAGATTCACCGGGAATAGGAATTGTTGAGAATTTTGAACGTATTTGTCCTAATATCTCTTTACAGAGAGCCAGACAGAATCTTCTAATCCATTGCTTACCAATAGAGTTGATATTCTCATATGGTAAGTTTGCAAATGGAAGTGTGTTCATATTATTGATACCAGCAGATTGATTTGTTCCAGCATCATTATTGCTTTGCTTCCATCCATCTTCTTCTACGCTAAAATCAATCCAAAAATATTGAG
>Ga0222713_10003878_pt1 | contig 15235 bp, 10 predicted proteins | sample C33_649DmetaG_FD_165061 | JGI IMG/M metagenome (GOLD analysis project Ga0222713, IMG submission 165061) | Estuarine water microbial communities from San Francisco Bay, California, United States - C33_649D | ecosystem: Environmental > Aquatic > Marine > Unclassified | place: USA: California...
CCTATTCCAAGGTAGGCAAAGCCCATAGCCTTACCCCTTGCTTTATCAAACCAACGGGAGGTTAATACCTGATTAGGCAATGGGCCACCACACATATAACCCAAAGCACTGAAAATATAAAACACATAAAACTGCCAAAGGGAGGTCATTAAACCCAGTCCAATTACTGCACAGCCGGCCATCAAAATACCGGCAAGCATCATTTTCCGCGGACCGAACCGATCAATTAGGTAACCAACAACAAAACCAAAAAGCCCAACTAATATCTTAGCAAAGGCATTACCCGAAGTAACGGTAGCTCTAGTCCAGCCAAACTCCTGAACCCAGAAATCATAAAAGAATGTAAGCCCGTAAAACATGATCCCAATTAGGGAAAACAAACTTAAAAATCCGGTTGCTGCAACTTGCGACTGCCCCCTTTTTAATGCACTTTGAATTTCTTGATTCTCTTTCATTCAATCATTGACCCGGACATGACCGGATGCGTAGCCTAAATATAACAAAACAATTACCAATACGAATTGAAAAAAATAATTGCATTTAGAATGATCGTGTAGGTAAACGGAATTGAAGAGATGAGATCTTTGAGTGCGAGAATGTTCTGCGATTTAAAGCAAAATTGAGCGTTAAAAATACAATCTGAAAAAAAATGGTGTACAGTCAGAGCACGCGCGACACGCGCGCGCTAGGAACCAAAAAATACTTCGTGGGAAATACTGGGTTCGAACCAGCGACCCCTACCTTGTCGAGGTAGTGCTCTAAACCAGCTGAGCTAATTTCCCGATCAATGCTAAAACTATAGAATTTAGATTAATCCTAAGGCTTTAAAAACCCTTATCGCAATTCATCATTGATATCAGCCAATACCGAAGCACCGGGGCATAATTCTTCTTGAAGTAGCGTATTAAGAGCTCTGTCAGAAGAATTTATGGTATGGTGTAGGTTTTCTGTTTCTGTTGCCACAAAAAGCAATCCGGTAAGGATCTCATTCCTGTTCCTAGAATCCTGCAGGGCATTCATGGCACCTATTCGGTCAAAAGGATTACGGCTTGCTGCGAGTTTTTCTAGCCGGATATACGTTCCGTCATGCATCATCACATCGGTACCGGTCCCGCTTTCATAGCTGGTCAAGATCTCTGTTTTTTCAGGAACTAGATCAGTCTTTCCGGTCGATTCAATATGCTCACGCACATAATCATATGATTTAGTTGAACCGGGGTTATTATTGAAGGTTACACAAGGAGAAATAACATTGATAAAGGCAAAACCCTGGTGGCTTATAGCCTCCTTAATCAGCGGAATCAATTGCTCCTTATCTCCAGAAAAGCTCTGCGCCACGAAACTTGCTCCAAGCTCAAGTGCCAGTCCGGCAAGGTCAATCGGCTGAAAAGGATTCACAGATCCTGCCTTACTCTTTGATCCTTCATCGGCTGTTGCTGAATCCTGGCCCTTGGTCAATCCATAACAGCCATTATTCATCACAATATAAACCATGTTCAGGTTACGGCGGATCACGTGGACAAACTGTCCCATTCCAATAGAAGCGGTGTCCCCATCGCCCGACACGCCAATATAGGTGAGATCGCGGTTTGCCATATTTGCACCGGTAGCAACAGAAGGCATTCTTCCATGTACCGAGTTAAAACCATGCGAGTTACCCAGGAAATAGGTCGGCGTTTTAGATGAGCAGCCGATACCTGATAATTTAGCAATCCTGTGCGGGGGTATTGAAAGCTCAAAACAAGCCTCAATGATACTTGCGCTGATAGAATCATGTCCGCAACCAGCACATAATGTTGATATAGAGCCTTCGTATTCCTTAGTTGTATAACCGAGATCATTCTGCGGCAAATCCGGATGACGGAATTTTGGACGTATATAAGTCATAAATTTTTTTAGCTGTTGTGTTAATTAATGGCTAGAGATAAAGTTTTATTAATCCTAGTTGAGATGAACTGAGCGGTGATTGGCATACCGTCAAAGTTCAGAACAGAGATCATTTTCTGAGGATTTACATTCAGCTCATTAATCAAAAGGCTGCGCATTTGAGCATCTCTGTTTTGTTCAATAATGAATACCATTTCATGCGAATGGATAAAATCTTCAACCGTTTTATTGAACGGAAAAGATCTTAGCCTAATAGCATCGAAAATAGTTCCTGCGACCTCCATATCATCCATGGCCTCTTCAGCAGAATAGGTGGATGTTCCAAAGAAGATCAATCCGTAAGGACTCTTATTTTCTTGCTGATACAAAACAGGCGCCGGAACGATATCTTTTGCAGTATCCCACTTCTTTAAAAGCCTGTCCATATTTCGAGCATATACGCTACCATCTTCGGTATAGGCTGCATATTCATCTCTGGAAGTGCCTCGGGTAAAGAATGAGCCTTTAGTTGGATGCGCTCCCGGGATGGTACGGTAAGTAATTCCATCGTCATCTACATCCAGGTAACGACCAAACCGAGGCAATTCCTCTATCTGCTGGGCATCCAATACCTTACCCCTGTTATATTTTTTGTTATCATCCCAAATAAATGGCTCAGACATATGGTCATTCATACCCAGGTCAAGGTCTGTCATCATTATAATTGGTGTTTGTAATAATTCGGCCAGATCAAACGATTCGGCAGTCATTTCAAAACATTCTTTTGGCGTAGAAGGGAAGATCAAAATCTGCTTGGTATCGCCATGGGATGCATAAGCGGCTAGCAAAATATCAGATTGCTGGGTGCGTGTCGGCATTCCCGTTGAAGGACCGGTACGCTGTACATCGATCAATACGGTCGGTATTTCCGCAAAATAAGCTAATCCCAGAAACTCATTCATCAGCGATAATCCCGGTCCGCTGGTTGCCGTAAATGAGCGCGCTCCATTCCAGTTGGCACCAATCACCATACCGATTGCGGCCAGTTCATCTTCGGCCTGTACAATGGCAAAATTATTTTTACCTGTTTCAGGATCGATTCTTAACTTCTTGGCATAGGTTTCAAATCCTTCAACAACGGAGGTGGATGGAGTGATCGGATACCAGGCTACAACAGTTGCTCCTCCATAAACGGCTCCTAATCCGCAGGCTGAATTTCCGTCTACTAAGATCTTATCCCCAACCAAATCGCGTCTTTCCAGCCTAATTTCTAGGGGAAAGGAAAAATTATCATTTATGTACTGAACGCCAAGTTTAAGAGCCTTAATGTTTAATGAGATCAGTTTTTCTTTACCCTCAAACTGCTCTGCCAGCAATTGTTCCAATACCTCAAATTCAATATCGAGCAATGCCGTTAAAGCACCCACATAGATAATGTTTTTGAATAGCTGACGCTGCCGCGGATCAGTAAATTCGCGAAGGCACATTTCCATCAATGGCATCCCGATATAGGTTACATCGTTTCGGATTAATTCTGGATGCAGAGCCTTGGTGCTGTCATAAATGAAGTATCCTCCGCTCCGTACTGAGCGAACATCATCGGGCATACTCTGTGGGTTCACACAAACCATGATATCTACCCCTTCACGACGGCCCAAATAGCCTTTTTCGCTAACGCGGACATCATACCAAGTAGGTAGGCCCTGGATATTAGAAGGGAAAATATTCTTGGGAGTTACGGGAATACCCATCCTGAAAATAGCTTTTGCAAACAAATAGTTTGCACTTGCAGAACCGGTACCATTTACGTTTGCAAAACGTATGACAAAATTGTTGACTTTAGAATTAGGCATTTAGTGGCATGCTTTGGTAACTTTATACAAATATTGCTGCATATCCCATGCAGAAGTAGGGCAACGCTCAGCACAAAGGCCGCAATGTAGGCAAACGTCTTCATCCTTCACCATTACTCTTTTGGTGGGAAGAGTATCGGATACGTAGAGGTCTTGAGTAATGTTAAATGCAGGAGCTTTCAAACGAGATCTAAGATCCTCTTCTTCTCCATTGAGGGTGAAAGTAATACAGGAAGTAGGACAAATATCCACGCAGGCATCACATTCAATACATTTATCCTTTTCGAATACGGTTTGAACATCGCAGTTTAAGCAGCGATGGGCTTCCTTCACTGCTGTAGCAATGTCAAAGCCAAGTTCCACCTCAAGTTTACGATCAGAAAGAGCCGCTTTTTTCTCAGCAAGTGGCACTATAAAACGCTGGTCATTGACCACATCATTATCATAACTCCATTCATGAATACCCATTTTCTTGCTCACCAAATTGGTGAATGGTGCAGGACGTTCCGTAAGGGCATTCCCCTGGCAATAAAGATCGATTGAAATAGCCGCCTGATGCCCATGGGCAACTGCGGTGATTACGTTCTTGGGGCCAAAGGCAGAATCGCCGCCAAAGAAAACCTTTTGGTTAGATGATTGATGTGTGGCACGATCAACAAAAGGCATTCCCCATTCATCAAAGTTTACACCCGTTTCTTTTTCTATCCATGGGAAACTATTTTGCTGTCCGATAGCTACAAGCACATCATCTGCTTCAATAAATACATCAGGTTCACCAGCCGGAACAAGCTTACGCTTTCCGCTATCATCGTATTCAACCATCACCTTTTCGAAAAACATACCTTTAAGGCTGCCATCCTTTACCACGAAGGATTTGGGCACGTGATTTTCCAGAATAGGAATATCCTCATGCATGGCATCCTCAATTTCCCATGGTGAAGCTTTCATTTCTGAAAAAGGACTACGAACCACTACTTTTACCTGATCACCACCCAAGCGACGCGATGTACGACAGCAGTCCATGGCGGTATTACCACCACCCAGAACGATCACTTTTTTACCGATCTTATGGGTATGCTCAAAAGCAACACTGGCAAGCCATTCAATTCCGATATGTACATTTTTACCGGCCTCTTCTCGTCCCGGAAGATCAAGATTCCGACCGCGAGGTGCACCAGTGCCTACAAAAACAGCATCGTATCCCTTCTCAAGGATTTCATTTAAGCTAGAAACATAGGTCTTGAAATGGGTATGAATGCCCATATCTAGGACATAGCCTACTTCTTCATTTAGTACTTCAGTGGGTAAACGGAACGAGGGAATTTGGCTGCGCATCATTCCGCCGCCGGCCTCATGCTCATCATACAAATGAATTTCGTAGCCAAGGGGAGCAAGATCACGTGCAACCGTTAAGGATGCTGGTCCGGCACCAATCAAAGCCACCCGCTTTCCATTCATTTGAGAAGGAATTGCAGGCATGTAGGCCTTTACATCATCCTTATTATCAGCAGCTACACGTTTCAAGCGACAAATAGCCACAGGCTCTTCCTCGATTCTTCCACGCCGGCATGCCGGTTCGCAGGGACGATCACAGGTGCGGCCAAGTATTCCGGGGAACACATTGGATTCCCAATTGACCATGTAAGCTTCTGTATATTTGCCTGCTGCAATCAGCCTAATGTATTCAGGTACCGGTGTATGTGCTGGGCAAGCATATTGACAATCCACAACTTTGTGGAAGTATTCCGGATTTGAGGTATCTGTTGGTTTCAAAAATTATACAGCCGTTAAATGAAAATATTCTTAAATAACAATATATAGTTCATTGAAATTTTGAAAATCTCAATGTATTTTACTTTATAAATTCAATTTTCGAATCTGCCAATAAGCTGCAGAAACATTTTATGCATGTACTAGTTTCTGAAAATTGAAATTTTCAGAAACGCAATTCAAACATTTAAGTGTTGTTTTCTATTTTGTAATCCTTTTATGACTACAATTTAAAAAGACAATTTGACTTATAAAAATAAATAATTATGGAATATATGGAATAAATTTCAGCTTTTGAAAAATGAAGTGGAACGGAAAGTATATTATTAGTTAAAATCACTGCTAGCGCGCGCGTGTCGCGCGTGCTTTATCAACCACCCTCCTGAAAAATCCAAAAGTAAATCCTACATTTTATGCAGTAATAATTTTATCTTCAATTCCTGATGCGCGCGTGTCGCGCCTGCCTTATTAAACTAACTCATGATCAGAAAAATAAAAATCCTGATAATTGCCCTGATAGTATTCACACTGAATCAATCGAGCACCCCTATTAAAACAGCAACACCTGCAGGACCCAATATCATTCTGATTTTTATGGACGACATGGGTTATGGCGATCTCTCTTGCTATGGTGCACTCGATATAAACACCCCTAATATTGACCGATTAGCCTCTGAAGGCATTCGTTTCACTAATTTCCTATCAGCACAAGCCGTTTGCAGTGCTTCTCGTGCTGCAATTCTTACAGGATGCTATCCAAACCGCCTGGGCATCTCAGGTGCACTTTTCCCAGCTTCACCCATTGGTTTAGCTCAAGAGGAAATGACCATTGCCGATCTGCTAAAGCAGAATAATTATGCTACCGGAATATTCGGAAAATGGCATCTTGGCGACGCCCCAGAGTTTTTGCCACTCAATCAAGGATTTGATGAATACCTGGGCATTCCTTATTCTAATGATATGTGGCCAGTGAATTATGATGGTACTCCGGCACAAACTGGGACTAATAAATACCGCTTTCCCCCTCTTCCATTGATCCGGAATTCTAGACCTCTTGATACCATCAGCACGCTCCAAGATCAGGCCTTACTGACAAGCAGGTTGACAGATGAAGCAATAAGTTTTATTCGTCGCAACAAAAAGAAATCATTCTTCGCTTATATTCCACATCCCATGCCGCATGTTCCGATCAATGCAAGTGCAGCTTTCAAAGGAAAAAGCAAACAGGGATTGTATGGAGATATGATTCAGGAGGTTGACCATAATGTTGGAAGGATTATGGATGCATTAAAAAATGAAGGTCTCGAAAAAAACACGATGGTGATTTTTACCAGTGATAATGGGCCCTGGTTAAATTTCGGAAACCATGCGGGCAATACTGCAGGTTTAAGAGAAGGAAAAGGTACTTCTTTTGAAGGGGGACAACGAGTTCCATGTATTATTAGGTGGAGTGGTAAAATACCCGGTGGTTTAGTATCCAACCAGTTAGCATCAACCATTGATCTTCTGCCAACCATTGCTAAGCTCTCTGGAGCACCACTTTCTGACAAAAAAATTGATGGGATTGACCTTGGAGAAATTTTAAAAGGCAACCTTCAGGCTAGCCCAAGGAAGAATTTTTTATATTATTATCGCAAAAATTCGCTTGAAGCTATTCGTCGCGATAACTGGAAACTAGTTTTTCAGCATCCTTCCCGTTCGTATCTAGATCAGGCACCAGGTGTTGATGGATTTCCCGGAGCATCTCCCGAAAATGTAATGATGAATGAAGCACTTTACGACCTTCGCAGAGATCCGGGTGAGCGCTATGATGTGCAGGCCTATTTTCCGGAGATTGTAAAAGAACTAAAGGCACTTGCTGAACTAGCAAGAGAAGATCTGGGAGATGACCTTCAAAAAAGAGAAGGTGCCAATAATCGCCAGCCCGGAAAATTAAAAAATAATCGGTGAAGAACTGGCTTGTAAAATCAGAGGTAAAAAATTAGTAGAACAATCAATAACCTTGTTCCCACCAAAAAAATTAGTTCCAGGGCAGGATTTATTATTGCTACTGCCATCATTCCTTTGCCCTGTACTCAGGTTGAACCAGTGATGATAAACAATGCTTTGAGTATTCACAGGTATATTGAAACGCCGGCATAAAATAGCAGTCATTTGGATTATAGTTTCACGCTGCTCGGCCAACATGACATCCTTGCCAGAATCAAAATTACCCAGATGCTCCAAACATATACTATTGGTATTTTGACCCTTGATACAGACTGGCGACTGCTCCAAAGATCTACCACTTAGAATAGTGCCATCCGGAAAAGTAGAAAAATGCTGGCCGATATCAGACCATCCATTGTGACTGATATGGTAGTTTTTTATACCCTGCTGTAGCTCAAAATGGTTTGAACCATTAAATTGAGCATAAGAAGGGCTAAATGTATGATGCTGCTGAATAACCAAAACAGTACGGGCGAGCTGAATTGAATTTAGCCATTCTTCAAATTCTTCTATACCCCATTTAACTAAGCCAAATTTCTTTGTCACAGTAACTTGTTTTTAGTGTTCAGATTCTGATCAATAGTTCTTTACCGACTCCAGTTTGGCCATCAATTTTTTCAGTACTTCAGGATTCTGTTCAGCAAGATTATTCCTTTCGCCGGCATCATTTTTCAAATTATACAGCTGAGGTTTCATGTTATTCCCTAATTCAATATTAACCAGAGGGTTAATGGCTGGTCCAGGACCAGGCGAAATATATTTCCAGTCGCCTTGAATGATTCCAAACGTACTGTTTACGGCCTGCTGAATAACAAATTCGCGGTTGATTTTGCCGCCAAGTAAAGTACTCAGACTGTTACGGCTATCCTGAGCACTGATCTTTCTTCCAGTCAATGCCGCCAGGGATGCATAGATATCAATCTGACTAAAAAGAGCATTGGAAACGGTACCCGACTTAATTTTTGCTGGCCAGCTAACCAGCATCGGGATCTTTGTACCCCCGTCAAAAGCACTGTATTTTCCACCTCTCAATATTCCAGATGGAGTATGTCCGTTCAATAATTCAACAGCTCTATCTTCATAACCATCATCAACCACTGCACCATTGTCACTAGTAAAAATTAGAAGGGTATTATCAGTAATTTTCAATCTGTCGAGGGTTTTTAATACCTCTCCTACAGACCAGTCTAGCTGCAAAATGGCATCGCCGCGAGCACCCATCCCACTTTTACCAACAAAACGTGAATGCGGAACTCTAGGAACATGAATATCCTGTGTAGCAAAATAAAGAAAGAATGGATTTTTTGCATTTTTTTCAATGAAATTAACCGCCCTACCGGTAAATACATCTGCCATATCTTCATCAACCCAGCGTGCTTTTTTTCCACCGGTCATCCATCCAATACGGCTAACTCCATTAATGATGGTCGCATCGTGGCCATGCGAATAGTTCAATTTCAATAGTTCAGGATTTTCCTTACCTGTGGGCTCATTACCAATCTTTTCTTTATAGGATACGGTAATTGGATCAGCTGGATCAAGATCTACGATCCTATAATTTTCCATGTACACACAAGGTACACGATCGCCCGTTGCAGGCATGATAAAGGAATAGTTAAAGCCAACCTCAAGCGGACCCGGTTTAATATCAGAATTCCACGCCGGGCCGCCGGCAGGGCCTAAACCTAAATGCCATTTCCCAACAACAGCTGTTTGATAGCCTGCTTTTTGAAGCATTAAAGGCATATTTTCTTCCTTTGTTGGAATAATCAGTGCCGCATCACCCGGGGCGATATTGGTTCCAGATTTGCGCCAGGCGTATTTACCGGTAAGCAATGAAAATCGTGATGGAGTGCAGGTTGCTGCGGTAGCATAGGCATTGGTAAATCGTAAGCCTTGATTGGCTATGCGATCAATATTCGGTGTCTTTACCTTTGTTGCACCATTGGCACTGATATCGCCAACACCTAAATCGTCTGTATATATAATAACAATATTGGGCTTGCTTTGAGCTTTACAAACCAAGGGCAAAAGTTGTGTGATGCCAATACTAGCAAGAAAGAGAAATTTAAATCGATGAAGCATGAATTGTAGTTATAATAGTTTGTTAACGAATATTTTAATAAAACTTTACCAAGTATTTCTAAATAGATGATCGCCTTTTTTATCAGTGATCGGTTTAAGGGGAATGTACAAGCCCTTTGTTTGATCCAGCCAATCCCACAATTTTTTATTGAGATTTTTTGCAAGATCCTGTAATTCAGGATCTCTGATCAGGTTGTTCATCTCATACGGGTCTTTTTTCAGATCATAGAGCTGATCAATATCCCATACACCATGGCTGCGAATAAACTTATATTGGTTGGTACGAACAGCATACTGAGTTGGGGTTTGAGGAAATGGATTTTCCCAATAATATTCATAAAATATTTCCTTCCTCCAGTGAGCTTCGGGAATACCCTTCATCAAGTTGAGAAATGAATTACCTTCCATTTGAGCAGGCTTTTTAACCCCTGCCATTTCGAGAATACTTGGTGCAATATCTATATTTAAAACCATCTCCTTCACTTTGGTTCCGGCCTTGATCAGTGCTGGAGAACGTGCTATCAATGGAACCCTCATTGACTCTTCATAGGCATGCCTCTTATCAATCAAGCCATGTTCGCCAAATGAAAATCCATTATCACCCATATAGATAATCAGTGTTTCTTTATCAAGGTCATTTTCTTTAAGGTATTCCAAAACCCTGCCTACGCTATTATCAACACCCATTAATGTTTCAAGATAATCAACGTAAAAGCTGTCAAAATCAGTTTGCCCATGATACATAAAATCTACTCCATGCCAGCTATCACGCTGTGCCCTCACCCACCGCGGAATATCTTTATAATTTATTTTATAGGCGCTAGAGTCGGCTTGCTTTCCACGTGTAAACTTTTTACTATCAGCTCTAGCTGTTGAAAACATGGATACAGGATATTGAATCTGAATATCCTTATAGATGCCATTATCACGTTTTGCAGGTCTGAATTCAGCATGCACTGCCTTGTGGGATAGATAAACAAAGAATGGCTTTTTCTTATCGCGCTGTTTAAGCCAATCGATGGTCATGTCAGTTAAAATATCTGTAATGTATGCGCTATCCGTATACGCAACCATCTTACCATCGATATTAATTTTGGGATTATAGTATTCTCCCTGCCCGTTAAAACTAACCCAGCGGTTAAAGCCGGGGCGCGGATCACTATTTCCACCTCCCATATGCCATTTACCGAAAAAAGAGGTTTGATATCCAGCCTTTTGAAGGTATTGTGGAAAAAATATCAGGGATTTAGGTGCAGCTGCCTGATTATCAACCACGGTATGAGTATGTGCATACTGTCCGGTTAATATAGAAGCCCTACTTGGTGAGCAGAGGGCTGTACTCACAAATGCATTCTGAAAATGCGCACCTTCATTAGCAATTCGGTCTAGATTAGGAGTTTTTAATCCAGGCACTTTTCCGGTAAATCCCATAAAATCATAGCGGTGATCATCAGAAAGAATGAAGATAATATTCCGTGGCTTAGTACCTGAAATAGCCTGATAAACTAACTCTTGCTTACTTTGAGCTGATCCGAAATGGGACAATGTCAATAAGATCAGGGCAAAAGCAAACCTGAGATAAAGGAGACACCTATGGGTCATATGATTTATTTTTACTGATTAAGCAAATGATCAATACTGGAATAAATTTTAATATATAATTATAGATAAAATATTTCGGCAGAGGTAATTATTTTCAATATATGATCCAGATTATAGATAACACAAAGACTATAATCAAAGCAAGTAAAAAAATCAAATACAATCTTTCATTTTTTTTAAAATTTATTAACTCTATCATAAAATATCTATTTTTAGAGGATATAAAGATTAAAATCTTAAATAGAGAATGCTGACAAAGGCAATCAAGAAATTAAGATAACAGTAAGAAATCTGGAAGAAAAAGGTCAAAATATTTGAAATTCTTAAAAACATGTTTTTCAAAATACTGAACATATTAACAAAAAATAAAATTTTCTAAATGAAACAAAAAATAGGAATAATAGCAATCTTCATGACTTGTAGTTTCATGTTTTATTCTTTTGCTGCAAATGATTTGACTTATCAAACCGAATGTGTCTCAATAGAAATGGATGGCTATATCACCCTAAAAATATGGGATACAAAAAAAGGTGCAAAATATACTTCCGAACAATCCCGCAAAGATGCAATCCATGCCGTTCTATATTCTGGTATAGCTGGAATCAAAGGATGTACTACACAACCTGCAATATTAAATAAAATTGAAGCTCAAGAGAATTTCAAAAATATTGAAAAAAGTTTTTTTTCTATCAAAGGCAAATGGACAATGTTTACCAGGAGTAGTGAAATAGAAACAAGCTTACCTGAAAATCTAGGAATAAAAAATTGGAAAGTATATCAAGTTTCAGTCTCTAAAAATGCTTTACGCAAATACCTAGAAGAAGAAAAAATTATCAAATCACTAAATTATGGTTTTTAATATGAAACAAATAGTAATCGGTTTTTTACTCCTGTTATCTACAGTAGAAGTATTTGCACAGCCCAAAAAGCCAACTTTAATGATTCTACCAAGCGATAATTGGTGTGAGCAACGTTATTTCATGACAGAGTTTGATAATCAGGGAACCAAACAGAAAGTTCCCAATTATAAGCAAGCATTTCAAGAAGACACTGAAATTGGACAGGTTATCAGTAAAATTGGCGGATTGATGATTGACCGAGGTTTTCCATTAAAAGATGTAGAACAAGAGCTCAAGGCAATAGAATCAAGAACCGCTGAATCAAATATGACGAGCAGCACCACAAGTGGATCATCCATTTCTGAAAGTCCACTTGATAAATTAAAAAATAAAACCAAAGCTGATATTCTTATCCAAATTTGGTGGAAAGTAAACAAAACGGAGCAAGGTAAATCGGTTTCCTTTATACTTGAGGCATTTGATGCTTACACCAGTAAGCGAATTGCTTCGTCTACCGGAAATGGGACTCCTAACAATACAGATATTATTCCCGTGTTATTACAAAATGCCATACTCGCAAATATTGATCCCTTTGCTGCTCAACTACAATCTCATTTTGATGACATGTTTAATAATGGCCGTGAGATACTATTAACCGTAAAAAAATGGGAAAGCTGGGATAAAAATTTAGAAACTGAAATCAATGGAGATGAAATTAAGAACCATATTTACGACTGGGTAGAAAAAAATGCGGTCAAGGGTCGTTTTAATGAATCCAATTCAACTGAAAATAGAATTGATTATGAACAAGTTAGAATACCTCTATTTGATGAGCGAAATCGTGCATTAGATGCAAGGCAATTTGCAATTAACCTTCAAAAATACCTAAAAGCTGCACCTTTCAATTTTGAAGTTAAACTAATGACCCGCGGCTTGGGTGAGGCAATTCTTGTTTTAGGCGAAAAATAAAAAGAAATGAAAAAGATTTATACCCTATTGGTTTTTTTAATTGTAGCATTCTCAAGTAGCGCTCAGGTAAAGTTAGATGACTTTGGAAGAATTATTCTTAATACTTATCTGCCTGAAAACATAGCATTACCTACTGAAGCAAAAAACCTACTCAAAACTAAACTAAATCAAATTACAAGTAATAACGGTATGGGAGGTGTTCAGATCAATCCCAGGTTCATTATTACTGCAAATGTCAATATTGGCACAAAAGATATTATTGCAGGCCCTCCACAATTGATTGCACAAAATCTGGACATTACTTTATTTATTGGCGATGCATTAACCAATACGATTTTCTCAAATGTCACATTCAGCCTAAAAGGTGTTGGAACCAATGAAAATAAAGCCTTTATTGAAGCATTTAAAACCCTTAATCCGAAAAACAAGGAATTACTTTCCTTCCTTGAAGAAGGGAAATCGAAAATCATCAACTACTACTCCAGCCAATGTGATTTTATACTAAAAGATGCCGAAACACTTGTAAAGCAAGGAAAATTTGATGAAGCTATTTTTAATCTTTCACTGGTGCCAGAAGTATCGCAAAACTGTTATTTTATTTGTTTAGATAAAATGGCATCAATTTATCAGCAAAAAATAGATACCGACTGTAAAGTAAAATTTAACGAAGCAAAAGTAAGCTGGACTGCATCACAAACTCCAGCAGGTGCTGAAAAAGCTGGAGATATTTTAAGTGCTATAAACCCAATGGCTACTTGTCAAACTGAAGTTTCTGATTTTATTAAAGCGATAGATGCAAAATTAAAAGCTGATGAAAAGGCCAAGTGGCAATTTAAGATGAAACAATATGCCGATAAAATAGCTGCACAAAAAGAAGCGGTAAGAATAGCTGAGGCCAAAGGAAAACGTGATGATATCTACCGAGAAAGTCAAGCAAAAAGAGATGCAGTTCTTCAGGAAAAACAGTTATCAAGGAATTTAGAACTAGATAAAATACGGGCAAATTCATACAGAGAAATAGCGCTAGAGCAAGCTCGCAACCAACCTAAAACCGTTACCTACACTAAAATTTATTGGAGATAGTTCATCTGAAAAATTTCAACAATTACCATAAAAATTTATAAATGATACTTCAAAATGAGAATACTGATTTTTATCCTAACCCTGGCCTTTTCTTTAAATGTAAAGGCTCAAGATGCAAATAAAACAGTCACACTTGTAGCAAATGGTCAAGGTAAAACACAAGAAGAAGCGAAGCAGCAAGCACTTAGAAGTGCAATTGAGCAAGCTTTTGGCACATTCATCTCATCAAAGACTGAAATACTAAATGATAATTTAGTGAAGGATGAAATTGTATCAGTTGCGAATGGTAATATTCAAAAATTCGATGTGATTTCTGAAGTTGAAATACCTAATGTAGGTTATGCCACCTCCCTAAAAGCTACTGTTTCGGTAACTAAATTAACTTCATTTGTAGAAAGCAAAGGAGTTGCCGTTGAATTTAAAGGTGGCATCTTAGCTGTCAACATCAGACAGCAAATTCTAAATGAGGAAAATGAAACAAAATCAATGCAAAATATTGCAAATACCTGTAAAGAGATACTAGACCTATCCTGTGATTTTGAGATTGTTAGAGGCGAACCAAAGCAAAAAAGTAACGATAATAATAAATGGGCAATACCCATTTCAATTAATGTTAAGTTCAATAAAAACATTGAAAAGCTTAATCAATATTTGATGAATTCAATCATAGGCTTAAGCATGTCAACAGATGAAGTAAATCAGTATAAACAATTAGGAAAACAAACCTATAAACTCGCTATAGGTAACGGTGATACTAATGTTAGTGGGATGACTTATAATATTAGTTTTTTAAAAAAATTAGCAGCATCCAATCCCAATTTATGTTATAGAATTGTTCCATTGGACGATAGAGTTACAGATATTATTGATGAAACAAAAATTGAATCTGAAGATATTGCACTAATAGAAAAGGAAATTAAAAGACTGAACAGGCAGGGATACTGGGGTGAGAATAAATTTTACAGAATTGAATACTTTGACAAGACAGTAAAATCTATTTTTCATTTCAGATCATTATCAACAGTAGTTTCAATTATTGATTTTATTTATTACACTAAAAATTCCTTGTTAAATTTTGAAATTACCAATGGCTTAGAACTCTTTAATTCTTCAAATTTATTAACAGGCCAAAAAACTGCAATAGGATTTGACAATACGCCACAGATTTCTACGCATGGT
>Ga0222713_10003879_pt1 | contig 15229 bp, 10 predicted proteins | sample C33_649DmetaG_FD_165061 | JGI IMG/M metagenome (GOLD analysis project Ga0222713, IMG submission 165061) | Estuarine water microbial communities from San Francisco Bay, California, United States - C33_649D | ecosystem: Environmental > Aquatic > Marine > Unclassified | place: USA: California...
GCCTGGGGTTCCGCCAGGTCGCCGGCCTGTCCGAACTGGCGGGCAGGGCGATCGTGGCCGCGCGCGCGCAGCGACCGTTCTCCAGCGTCGAGGACCTGAGCCTGCGTGCGCAACTCGACGACAAGGCCCGCACCGCCCTGGCCGAAGCCGGTGCACTGCAGTCCCTGGTCGGCCACCGCAATGCCGCGCGCTGGGCGGTGGCCGGGATCGAACGGCGCCGCCCGCTGCTGCCCGGCAGCCCGGCAGAGCGCCGCATCGACCTGCCTGCGCCGCGCATCGGCGAGGACATCACCGCCGACTACCGCAGCGTGGGCCTGAGCCTGGAAGCGCATCCGATGGCGCTGCTGCGCCCGCAGATGCGCGCCCAGCGCATCCTCGGCCTGCGCGAGCTGCAGGGCCGGGCCAGCGGCAGCGGCGTGCACGTGGCCGGGCTGGTCACCCAGCGCCAGCGCCCGGCCACGGCCAAGGGTACGATCTTCGTCACGCTGGAGGACGAGCACGGCATGATCAATGTCATCGTCTGGTCGCACCTGGCGATACGCCGCCGGCGCGCGCTGCTGGAGTCGCGGCTGCTGGCGGTGCGCGGGCGCTGGGAGCGCGTGGATGGTGTCGAACACCTCATCGCCGGCGATCTGCGCGACATGAGCGAGCTGCTGGGCGAACTGTCGCTGCCGTCACGGGATTTCCATTGAACGCCTTCATGGACGACCTGTTCGCGCCGGCGCCGATCACGGTGTTCGACGATGCCGAGGGCGGGATGCGCTACTGGCCGGATGTCGTCGATCCGGACACGGCCACGCGCTGGTTCGAGGCCCTGCGCGATCACGCCCACTGGCAGCACGAACGCCGGCCGATGTACGACCGCATCGTCGATGTCCCGCGCCTGCGTGCCGGCTATCGGCTCGATGAACTGCCAGCGCAACTGCCGTTGGCCGAAATGCTGTCCCTGGTGCAGGGCAGGGTGCCGGCGCCTTACACCGGTGTCGGTATGAACCTCTACCGCGACGGCCGCGACAGCGTGGCCATGCACCATGACAAGCTGCACACGCTGCAACCGGGCCAGCCCATCGCGCTGCTGTCACTGGGCGGCACGCGGCGCATGCACATCCGGGCGCGGGAAGGCAGACGCCGCACCTGGGCGCTGGACCTGGCCCCGGGCAGCCTGCTGGTGATGAGCCATGCCTCGCAGATGACCCACGAACACGGCATCCCCAAGACGCGCCAGGCCGTGGCGCCGCGCATGAGTGTGGTATTCCGCGCACGTCCCGAGTGAGACGCCGTTGGGAGTTCGGTGATCCAACACGGGATCTTGCTTGTGGACCCCTCAAGTCTTGACTACACAGGCCGTAGGTCTTCTACGAAGACCTACGGAACAGGGGCGCCATACCATGCAAGGCATCACATTCTCCCGCGATCGGCGCGTCGGTCGCGGCGTGGCCGATGACGCCGCGGCGCGTCTGGCCAAGGCGTATCGTGCGCTAGGTTACGCCGTCGAAGTGCTGCCTGCCGCGTCAGCCACCTCGGCCAATGCGCCCGACACCGCACTGTTGCTGACCAAGGAGCGTGAGCAGGTCCTGGTCCATGCCTACGCACGGCGCCACGGTGCGCTGGCGCAGGGTGCAGTTCAGCAGCTGGCGGCCGAGCGTTTCGAAGTGGGCGCGCAACGTGCGTTTCTCATCGGCGAAGGTGGCTTTACAGTCGCCGCGCACCAGGCCGCGCTGCGCCACGGTGACCTGGTGATGGCCGGTCATCCGGCCGCTGCCGACCAGCCGTTGCCAGCGGTGGACGTCTATGCCGAGCGCGCGGCCCTGCGCGCCATGAGCCTGCGCGAAGCCACACGTCCGGCCTGGCCATTGCGGGCCGCGATCAGTGCCGGCGCGCTAGCGATGGCGGGGATCTTCGTGTTCGTCTCCAGCCCGGCGCTGCAGTCCCGGGCCGAGCGTCTGCTGCGTCAGCCGGCGCCGACGATGGCCCTGGTGCAGCCGGCGGGCCAGCCGTGGACCGCTCCGGCGCAGTCGCGTTCGGGCGCGTTGAACCTGGGCGGGAGCGCCGAGCAGGCCGCGACGCCGATGTCGGCCGACGCCTTCGGCAGCCTGCCGGCCAACTTCAATCAGGCCAGCGCGCCGCGCCTGTAAGCGGTCAGCGCTTCACGCCTTGCAGGCGGGACACTGACATCCCTTGGCGCAGTCTGTGTGGACCTCCATCGCCCAGGTCTCCCGCCGTGCCCAACCAGCCCGCACAACCGGTTTCCCCTTCCGACATGGATCCCAACGCCGAAGTGCCCATGCCCGGCCACGTCCCTGCCGAGCACGACGGGCGCGAGCAGGAAGACTCGGAGCGGCAGCCTGGCCAGCACCACGACCCCATACCGGGGCCGTAGTTCGCGCAGCGCGTGGCCTGAGCGGCACCCGGGTGACCCAGGTGCTGACGCCCGCGAGGCAAGCCGTGGCAGGTCGTCGCCGAGCTAGTTCAGTGGCTGTGCGTGTGCCGAGCACGTTCGTCTCAAGGTGCGCGATCGGCGGCCGTTAAGTGTTCAAGTGAAATTGCGTTTGCTGTCCCCTCCCTCCCTCCCACCGACAGCGCAAATGAACCTTGCAGGCACGCCCACAGTGGTGGGAATCGATGATCACATCCGTTCTGTGGTGGGCCTTTCCGATCAACTCCTGATCCAGCTGCGACGCTCGCTACAGCGGATCGATGAGATCAACCGCACCACCCACGTGATCGCCATGAATGCGCGAATCGAATCTGCGCGCATCGGTCAGGCCGGCCGCGGCTTCAGCGTCATCGCGCAGGAGATGGACGTACTGTCCCAGCGCGTCGCAGACGCCACCCTGGACCTGGACAAGGTCGCTGCCACGACCAGCGCCGACATGCGCCAGACCCTGCAACGGCTGGACGATGGCGTGCGTCAGACCCGGCTGAGCGAACTGGCGCTGAGCAACATCGATCTGATCGACCGGAATCTTTACGAGCGCAGCTGCGACGTGCGCTGGTGGGCCACCGACGCCGCCGTGGTCGCCGCTGCGCGCCAGGGCCGCAGCGACGAGGCGCTGTCGCACGCATCACGCCGGATGGGCCAGATCCTGGACTCCTATACGGTCTATTTCGATCTGGTGCTGGCCGGCACCGACGGCCGGGTCCTGGCCAACGGCCGACCGCGGCAATATGACTCGGTGGGCAGCGACGTGTCAGGCCAGGCCTGGTTTCAGGAGGCCTCGCGGACACGCAGCGGCGAGGAGTTCGGCTTCCAGGACGTGCACCCCAGCGCGCTGGCCGACGGCGAACGCGTCCTGGTGTACGCCTGCACGGTGCGTGATGGCGGGCGGGTCGACGGACGCGTGCTGGGCGTGCTGGGCATCGTGTTTCGCTGGGATGCCTTGGCCCAGACGGTCGTCCAGCGCACGCCGCTGTCGGCGCAGGAGTGGACCCGCACCCGGGTGTGCATCGTGGACGGGCGTGGGCAGGTCCTGGCCGATTCGGCGGGGCGCATGTTGCAGGAGCGGATCGACTTTGCTGGCCGTGAGGCCTTGTTCAAGCAAGCCCGCGGCGCGGTGCTGGCCGATCTCGATGGCCGTGTGCATTGCATCGCCCATGCCGCTTCGCCCGGCTACGAAACCTACAGCACAGGCTGGCATTCGCTGATCCTGCAGTCGCTCTAGGCGCGCTCGCCCGGCATGCCCTTTGGCGTGCCGATGGGAGAAGGGCCGCATGCTGCACCTGCGGCCCTTCGGCGTTGGACGTGCGCGCCTATTGGGTCGATTGCGAATAAGGCAGCTTGCTCAGGTCCGTGGCCCAGGTCTTGTTGGGCTCGGCCTGCATGGTGAAGTGCAGCTCCCCGCCGGCCATGATTTCCTCGTGGGTGACGTAGGCACGGTCCAGCGGCTTGCCGTCCAGCGTGACCTTGCCCACATAGGTGTGCTTGGCGTCCAGCGCGTCGGCCACCACGGTGAAGCGTTTGCCGTTGGGCAGGTTGAGCGTGGCCCGGGGCAGGAACGGCCGGCCGATCACGTACTGGTTGCTGCCCGGGGTGACCGGATAGAAGCCCAGTGAGGTGAATACGTACCAGGCCGACATCTGGCCCAGGTCGTCGTTGCCGGCCAGGCCGTCGGGCGTGGCCTTGTACTGGGTGTCCATGATCTGCTTCAGGCGCTGCTGGGTGCGCCAGGGTTGGCCGGCGTAGGCGTACAGATAGGACACGTGGTGGCCCGGCTCGTTGCCGTGCGCATACCAGCCGATCAGGCCGGTGATGTCCTCCATGTGCTCGAAGACCTTCGGATCGACCTTGGCATCGAAGGCCTGGTCCAGCATGCCCAGCAGCTTGTCGGCGCCCCCGTGGGCCTTGGCCAGGCCGGCCACGTCCTGTGGCACGTACCAGGAGTACTGCCAGGCATTGCCCTCGGTGTAGTCGGTGCCATAGCCGCTGGCGGTGGGATCGAAGGGTTCGCGGAAAGCGCCGTCGCGCTTCCTGGCGCGCATGAAGCCGGTGGCCGGGTCGTAGGCGTTCTTCCAGTTGCCGGCGCGCTGGGTGAATTCGGCGGCGACCTTGGCGTTGCCCATGTCCTTGGCAACTTGGGAGATCGTCCAGTCGTCGAAGGCGTACTCCAGCGTCTTGGACGCGGCTTCGCCTTCCTCATCGATCGGGACATAGCCCAGTTCGCGGTACTGGGCGATGCCGTCGTAGGGACCATAGTCGGCGCTGGCGACCATCGCGTCCAGGGCCTCGGTGGTGTCATAGCCGCGGATGCCCTTCATGTAGGCATCGGCGATCACCGGCACGGCGTGGTAGCCGATCATGCACCAGGTCTCCAGGCCGTTGAATGCCCACACCGGCAGGATCCCATAGGGGCTCTCGCGGCGCGAAGCCAGCAGTGAATTGACGATGTCGTTGGTGTGCTGCGGCGGCTGCACCAGGGTCAGCAGCGGGTGCAGGGCGCGGTAGGTATCCCACAGCGAGAAGGTGGAGTAGTTGGTCCAGCCCTTGGCCTGGTGCACGGCGTTGTCCGGACCGCGATAGCGGCCATCGACGTCCATGAACAGCGTTGGCCCCAGGAAGCTGTGGTACAGCGCCGTATAGAACTGCGTGCGTTGCTGCTTGCTGCCCTGGGCGTCGACCGCGGCCAGCGCCGTGGCCCATTGCTGCTTGGCGGCGGCGCGTGCGCCATCGAAGTCCCACGCCGGGGCCTCGGCCTCCAGGTTGGCGACGGCGTTGTCCTCGCTCACCGGCGAGATCGCCATCTTCACCAGCACCGGACCGCCGCCATCGCCGAAGTCGAAGCTGGCCACCAGCTGGCGGCCTTCGATCTGCGCGCGCTTGGACGGATCATCGGCTGCCGGCGGGGCGAAGCCCTTGTAGATCACGTTCTGCTCGGTGTCGTTGAGCGTGTGCGCGGTTACCGGGCGCGAGAAGCGCATGGCGAAGTACAGCTGGCGCCCGGCCGCCCAGCCACGCGTCTCGCGAAAGCCGGTGATGGTGCCGTCCGGGCGGATGCGCACCCGCGACCACAGCACCTTGCCCGGGTAGTCGTACATGCTGGTGCGCATGTCCAGGATGACGTGCGAGGGCTTGCCCTTCGGAAAGGTGTAGCGGTGCAGGCCCACGCGCGCAGTGGCGGTCAGCTCGGCGCGCACGCCCGAGTCGGCCAGGGTCACGGCGTAGTAGCCCGGCTGTGCGGTTTCGGTGGCGTGGTTGAAGCGCGAGGTGAAGCCGCTGCCGGGCTTGTCCACCTCGCCACGCTCGAGCTGCAGTTCGCCGGTGGTCGGCATGACCAAAAAGTCGCCCAGGTCCGAGTGGCCCGATCCCGAGAAGTGGGTATGCGAAAAGCCGACGATGGTGTGGTCGCTGTAGCGGTAGCCGGCGGCCCAGCCATAGCCGTCTTTGCGCGACTTGATCTGCGTATCGGGCGAGAGCTGGACCATGCCGAAGGGCAGGGTGGCCCCGGGAAAGGTGTGACCCTCGCCGCCGCTGCCGATGAAAGGATCGACCGCCGCGAAAGCCTGTTCCTGCGCGGTGGTCAGCGACGCGGCGCCGGCCGCACCGGACGCCAGCAGCGCTGCGCAAGCTAAAACGTTACAAATCGCGCGCATGCCTTGGCGAGCGCGGTGTGGGTATCGCATGGCCCATTCCCAGAAAGCGTGATCGAGAAATGAACGCTAGCACGGTTGGATCGCGTCATGCAGCCCTGCGTTCAAGGCGCCGCGAGGGACGAGACCTGAACCTAAAACGATTTAGCCAAGCTTCGGCGGCGGCGAGAGGCGCCGACCCGGAAAGCGGGCGGGTGTCCGCGCATGTGTGGGTCGGCGATGGCTTGGCTGCATGTTAGTCAGCCGTGTGCATTGAATCGTATGGACTCCACCTTCGGCTCACCGGGCCACGACGCATGATGTCTTGGTATCGCCACTTCGTGCACGAGGACCGATATGCCCGAACAACGCACACGTAAGGCCGCCGCGCAGGATCGACGCGAGGGCAAGTCTCCAGCCACCCAGGCGGGCGAATACGTCCGCGAGGAAATCGATCATCTTAGAGAGGGCAAGCACGGTGCGAAGAGCACCCAGCAGGCCATCGCCATCGGCCTGTCCAAGGCACGCCGTGATGGGGTGGAGGTCAAGCCGTCGAAGACGGCCGCCAAGTCCGTCAAGCGCAAGGCCGCACAGGACACCAAGGCCGCGAAATCGGGCAAGGCCGGTAAGCGCGCCTCACCGGCCAGATCCAAGGGCGCCAAGAAAGCGCTGAGGACCGCGGCCAAATCCTCGTCGTCGGCCAAGAAGGTTGCGAGCAAACAGGCCCTCTCGCGTCAGGCAAAGAAGGCCGCGAGCAAGCGGACCCAGGCCAGTCGTTCTGCGGCCGCCAAGCAGGCGGCCAGGACCAAGGGGCCGGCGGTTCGCAAGGCTGCGGCCAAGAAGGCCGCGCGTACCCGCAAACGCAACGCCGCCTGATGCCGCCCGCGTCTGTGGTTTGCCTCGGCGTATCACCGGCCAACGGTGTCTCATTCCATCCCTTATGGAGATCCATATGAACGACAACATTGACCAAAGACAGGACCCGAGCCGCCCGACCAACGTCGTCGAGCAAGCGCGGATGCCAGGGCCGCTGGAGCGCGGGGAGCAGCCTGGCAAACGCACCAACGACGAGCGCAACGACCCGCAGTCGCAACCGGCCTCGCGCGAGGGGATGCCGCATGTGCCGCGCGGCCATGCGCCGGATCCTTCGCGTTCCGACGCGCCTGATCCTGCGCCGCGCCCGACGACGCCCTCGAAGTGAGGCGTGGGCAAGTGCCTTGATGGAAGCACGTGTCGTTCACGTTGTCTCAGCGTGAAGGTCGCTACCCTCGCGCGACCGGGCACGACCTGCAGGCAGGACCACGACACTGGCTTCCATCCGCACCACCCAAGCGTCGACGGCGCTTGCGCCACCGTTCGATGCGCGACGCCCTACGGGGATGCTGTATGAGGCCATTGCCGCGCATGCGATTCCGCGGACTGCGCCCGGGCATCTGCACGAGTTGCTTGGCCTCGACCCGGCTGGCCCCTCTGACTGGTGGCATGCGGTGCTGCCTGACGATGTGGACGGCGCCCGTGCCGAATACGAGCGCATGCTGCGGACCGGGCAGCCCCTGGACATCGAATATCGGGTAATCGCTGCGAACGGGCAGGAGCGTCGGCTGCGCGACCGTGTCCAGGTGATCGAACATGATGCCCTGGGACGCGCGATGCGCTTGCTTGGCGTGCTCGATGACGTGAGCGGCCGTGCCATGCACGATCAGCGTGCGCAGCAGTCCGCCGACAAGTACCGGCAACTGCTGGATTCGATCGAGTCGGGCTTCTGCATCATCGAGGTGCTGTTCGACGCGCAGGACCAGGCGATCGATTATTGCTTCCTGGAGGTCAATGCCGCTTTCGAGGGCGTGACCGGCATCGTCGATGCGGTTGGTCGGCGCATGCGCGAGATCGCGCCGGCGCATGAGGCGCACTGGTTCGAAACCTACGGGCGGATCGCACGCCTTGGTGTGCCAGAGCGGTTCGAGCATGGGGCGTCGGCGCTGGGCTTTTACTACGACGTCCATGCCTTTCCGGTCGGTGCACCAGGCTGTGGTCAGGTCGGCGTGTTGTTCAGCGACATCACCCAGCGCAAGCGGGCCGAGGACGCGCTGCGCGAGGAAGGACGGCGCAAGACCGAGTTCATCGCCATGTTGGCCCACGAACTACGCAATCCCATGGCGACCATCACCAGCGGCTTGCAGGCCATGAAACTCGGTAGCCATGGCGTGTCCAGCCATCCGGCCACGCCGATGATGGAGCGCCAGATCGCGCAGATGACCGAGCTGCTCGACGACCTGCTGGACATCAACCGCATCACCCTGGGCAAGGTCATCCTGCGCCCGGAGCGGCGCGATCTGGTGCAACTTGTCCGAGAAGTGGCCGAAGCCTTCCGCCCGCATTACCTTCAGCACGGGCTCACCCTGGAATGCGTGCTGCCCGACGGCCCGGTGTGGGTCAGGATCGATCCCACACGCATGGCCCAGGTGCTCGGCAACCTGCTGGCCAATGCGGTCAAGTTCAGTCCCGAAGGCGGACGTGTCTGGCTCTCGCTGTTGGAACACAAGGACAAGGCGCACCTGCGTGTGCGCGACCAGGGGCTAGGGATGGAAGCCAGCCAACTGGAGACGATCTTCGAGCTGTTCGCGCAGGCCGACAACGGTCGGGACGCGACCCTGGGGGGACTGGGCGTTGGCATGGCATTGGCCCGGGAACTGGCGGAGATGCACCAGGGCCACATCGAGGCCCATAGCGATGGGCTGGGGAAGGGAAGCTGCTTCACCATTCAGCTCCCGCTCGACGCCGCGAGCGTGACGCCGCTGCCGTCCGCCCATGCCCAGGCCAAGGCCGCTCCCAGCGTGCTGACCCTGGTGGTTATCGATGACAACCGCGACGCGGCCGACTCGATCTCCATGGTGCTGCAGGCGCTGGGACATCAGGTGGTGACCTGCTACGACGGCCTGGCAGGCCTGGACGCAGTCGCGGCCGGGCATCCGGCCGTGGTGTTTACCGACATCGGCATGCCGGGACTGGATGGGCACGAGGTCTGTCGGCGCCTGCGCCAGCGCCCCGACGGACAGGACCTGCGCATCGTCGCCCTGACCGGCTGGGGAGCGGAGGAAGATCGCGAGAAAACCCGGGCCGCCGGCTTCGACCATCACCTGGTCAAGCCGGTCACCGCGGCCAAGCTGCGCGAGGCCTTGGACGTGGTCATGGCGCTGCGCCGCTGACCCTCTAAGAGCAGGCAGGCCGCCCGGAGAGGGCGGCCTGCCTGCGATCGCTGACGGGAGACCCGCTGTGCTGGCTCAGGCCAGCATGCGCAGCTTGGGCTCACGCGCCCACTGCCGGGTCTTGGCCGCAGCGATGAAGGCCTTGGCATCGGACGCATCGATGATGCCAGCGTCCTTGCCGACGTTGGCGGCCTTGAGCAGCGGCGCGGCGCCGGCGTCGCTGGCGATGGCCTTCAGGTGCGCCCAGGCGTTGCTGGCGAAATCGATCGCCGCGCTATCGTTGGACGCCTTCTTGCCGGCTTCGGGCGTGAGCACGATGGCCACCGCGTCGAACATGAAGGATTGGGTACCCGCCAGCTGGCCGAAGGCGGTGAGCTTCTTGCCATCGGACAGCTTCACGCCCAGCTTGGGCGCCACCAGCTTGGCCATGGCACCGGCGTCCTCGATCGCCTTGGACAGCGCCTTGACCGTGGCCGCGTCCGAGCCATCGTCGACCAGGATGCCGACACTGCGTCCCTTGAGGGTGTCCTTCATCTTGCCGATGAGCTGGATCGCCGGGGACGGCGCCATATCCATAACCTCGGTGGTGGTGCTGGGTGCTTCGGGCAGCGTGTCCATGCCCAGGCCATCGGCCACGCGCTGGGCCAGATCGGCATCGATGTGGCGCAGGTGGCCCACGATCGCCGCGCGCACATGCGGGGTCTCGACCTTGGACAGCTCGAAGACCAGAGCAGAGGCCATATGCGCCTGTTCGGGCTTGGTCTGGCTGCGATAGAACAGCCGCGCCTGGCTGTAGTGGTCGGCAAAGCTTTCAGCACGCACGCGACCTTTGGCGCCATCATCCACCGTGGCGTGGCTGGTGAAGCCAGCCGGCGTCTCGCGCGGGCTGTCGTCCTGCAGCGAGGACGGCTCGTAGGCGACGCGGCCCTTGGGCGTGCCCATCTGCATGTGGCCATCGCGCTGATTGTTGTGGAACGGACACTTGGGCGCGTTGACCGGGATCTGGTGAAAGTTGGGCGAGCCCAGCCGCGAGAGCTGTGTATCGAGGTAGGAAAACAGCCGGCCCTGCAGCAGCGGATCGTTGGAGAAGTCGATGCCGGGCACGATGTTGGCCGGGCAGTAGGCGACCTGCTCGGTTTCGGCAAAGAAGTTGTCCGGCCAGCGGTCCAGGACCATCTTGCCGATGATCTGCAGCGGGATGGTTTCCTCGGGGATGATCTTGGTGGAGTCGAGGTGGTCGAACGGGAACTGCTCGGCCTGCTCTTCGGTAAACAGCTGCACGCCCAGTTCCCACTCGGGGAAGTCGCCAGCGCTGATGGCCTCGAACATGTCGCGGCGCAGGAAGTCCGGGTCCGCGCCGGCGATCTTCACCGCCTCGTCCCACACATGCGACTGCAGCCCCAGCTTGGGACGCCAGTGGAACTTGACGAAGGTGCTCTTGCCCTGCGCGTCAAGCAGGCGGAAGGTGTGGATGCCGAACCCTTCGATCATGCGCAGTGAGCGCGGGAGGGTGCGGTCGCTCATCGCCCACATCACCATGTGCATCGCTTCGGGCGTGAGCGACATGTAGTCCCAGAAGGTGTCATGCGCGGTGGCCGACTGCGGAAATCCGCGGTCCGGCTCCATCTTCACCGCGTGGATCAGGTCAGGAAACTTGATCGCGTCCTGGATGAAGAACACCGGGATGTTGTTGCCCACCAGGTCCCAGTTGCCTTCCTTGGTATAGAACTTCACCGCAAAGCCGCGCACGTCGCGCGGCGTGTCGACCGAACCGGCGCCGCCGGCCACCGTCGAGAAGCGGGTGAAGACCGGGGTTTTCTCACCGACCTCGGTCAGGATCTTGGCGGTGGTGTACTTGGACAGGGACTTGGTCAGCTCGAAATAGCCATGCACCGCGGTGCCGCGTGCATGCACGATGCGCTCGGGGATGCGCTCATGGTCGAAGTGGGTGATCTTCTCGCGCAGGACGAAGTCTTCCAGCAGCGTCGGTCCCTTGGGTCCCGCGCGCAGGGAATTCTGGTTGTCGCTGACCGGGATGCCCTGGTTGGTGGTCAGCGCCGGATGCGTGCCGCCCGCGGGCTGGTGCAGTTCTCCGCCTTGGCCTGCTTTATCGGTGGAGGGCGGGGCGGCGGGCTTGGGGGCTTGCTTGCGGTCGGCCATGGCGTATGAACTCCGGGGGATGCTGAAGGCAGGACTCCCGATGCTGGGAGCGCGGGCGTCAATGGTTCGTCGAGCTTTCGCGCGACGGTCTTCACGCATCGTGTCGGTTTCGGTTTGGCGGGGCGTGACGATGTCGTCATGCCGCCTGGCGTTGCACCGGCAGTTCACGAGCCGGCTGCGGCATTGGCACAAGACCGGACGCCGTGGCCGCTCGCGCGCCACCTTCCATGGTGCGCAGCCATGGTCCGACCCTACGTCGGCACATAGCGAGCCCTGCGGGGCTCAACCGCGACGCAGCTGGACCGTTTGTCTTTCGAAGCCAGTACGCACGATGCCCGGCTGGCCCGGGCGACCCAGCAGATAGCCTTGCAGCGAGGTGCAGCCCAGCTGGGTCAGCAGCGCCTGCTGTTCGGCGGTTTCCACGCCCTCGGCGATCACCTGCAGGCCCAGGGTGCGGCCCAGCGCGACGATGGCCGAGACGATGGCTTCGTCGTCGCTGCCGGGTATCAAGTCGCGCACGAAGCCACGGTCGATCTTGAGTTCACTGGCCGGCAGCTTCTTCAGATACATCAGGCTGGAGTAGCCGGTGCCGAAGTCATCGATGGAGATGCTCACGCCAAGGTCGGAAAGCTTGCGCAGGATCTCCAGGCTGGTCTGCGGGTCATGCATGGCCATCGACTCGGTGATCTCCAGCACCAGGGACGCGGCGGGCAGCGCGTGGCGGGCCAGCGTAGCCTTGACGTCGTGGTAGAGCAGGTCGGAGCGGAACTGCGTAGGCGACAGGTTCACCGACACGCTGCCCAGCGCATACCCATCGGCGCGCCACTCCGACATCTGTCGACAGGCCTCGTCCAGGACCCAGCGCCCCAGCTCGATGATCAGGCCGCTGCGTTCGGCCAGCGGAATGAAGTCGTTAGGCATGATCAGGCCGCGCGCCGGGTGGCGCCAACGCACCAGCGCCTCGACGCCCATCACCGGGCCAGCCGGGGCCTGGACCTTGGGCTGGTAGTCCAGGAACAGCTCACCGCGCCCGATCGCGCGGCGCAAGTCCTGGGTCAGGGCGATGCGCTCGTGCGCGCCCCGGTTCATGGCCGGCTCGAACAGCTGGTAGCCGTTGCGGCCGCGCTCCTTGACCGAGTACATGGCGGCATCGGCGTTGGCCAGCAGGTCCTGCGCGCGACGGCCGTCTTCAGGGTAGATCGCCACGCCGATGCTGGCCGAGACCGCGACTTCGGCCTTGTCCACCTCCATCGGCAGGGTCGCCAGTTCCATCAGCTTGTGGGCGATGGTGGCTGCATCCTCCGGTGCTTCGATCTCGGTGAGCACGACGAACTCGTCTCCGCCCAGGCGTGCGACGGTGTCTTCAGCGCGCAGGCTTTCGACCAGGTTGGAGGCCAGCTGCAGCAGCAGCCGGTCACCGACCTGGTGGCCGTAGGCGTCGTTGATGACCTTGAAGCCGTCCAGGTCGATGAACATCACCGCAAAGCGACGCTGGCCGCGGCGCGCGTTCTCGATGGCCTGGGTGAGACGGTCTTCCAGCAGCACCCGGTTGGGCAGGCGGGTCAGTCCGTCGTGCATGGCCAGGTGGGTGAGCTCCTGGTTGGCCTTTTCCAGCGAGGTGGCCAGCAGCGCGGTGCGCTCCTGCAGACGTCGATCCAGCACCGAGATGACCAGGGCGATGCCGAGGATGCCGAAGGTGGAGTTGCCGACCAGCGCGGCCAGCCACTGCGGCGACACGCCATGACCCAGGGCCGCGCCGCAGATGCTTCCGGCCGGAAAGCGCGCGGCGGCCATGCCGGTGTAGTGCATGCCGGCGATCGCCAGGCCCATCACCACCGCCGCGGCCAGGCGCAGGCGCAGCAGGTGCCGGTGCTCGCTGCGCAGGGCGAAGGAGATCCACAGCGCCGCAACCGAGGCGGCGATGGCGATGACGATGGACAGCGAAAACCACAATGGGTCGTAGTCGATCCCGGGTTCCATGTGCATGGCGGCCATGCCGACGTAATGCATCGCGGCCACGCCTGAACCCATGATCAGGCCGCTGCCCAGCAACTGCCTCATCGGCAGGGTGGGGCGACTGACCATCCACAGCGCATAGCCCGACGCGCTTACCGCGATCAGCAGGGAGTAACCGGTGATCAGCAGATCGTAGCCCTGCGGGATCGGCAGGCGGAAGGCGAGCATGCCGATGAAATGCATGGACCACACGCCGAATCCCAGCGCACAGGCACCGCCGGCCAACCACCAACGCGCGGTGGCGCCCTCGCTGGCGGAGATGCGCTCGGTCATGCTCAGCGCCACATAGGATGCGATGCCGGCGACCAGGAAGGACGCCAGCACCAGAGGAAGGTTGTAGGTTCCGATCATGTTGGTTGGAATCGGCCGGGGGCCGTCCAAAGGCGGGGGACGCCGAAGAAGGCAGCAAGGAGCGTGCCATGGAGCGCCTTGGCCCTGCAAAGCGGCGTGTTGCCGCGCCTGCATCTTCCTAGCGCCTGCCGCGACACCACTTTTGTGGAGAGGCATCCCAGAGCGCTTGGCCAACGTGGTGACGCGTTGTGTCACCTTCTCATCAGCCTCGGATACGGGCTGGCCGCATCGGAGGCGGGCGCGGATGGCACTTGCCCGTGTGAAGCGGTGATGGCGTTACGGTCATGGTGGGACCATCGTGATCGCGCGCAGGCTCACCGCGCTGATCCAGGTCTGGTTTGCCCGCTTCCCATGTTCTGGTCCGCTTGATCGGCCGCGCGCATTGGTCCGTGGCCCGTCGTCAGGCGCCTGGGGGGCATCGGTCGAGGCCCGCATCGTCTCGTGACGCGTGATACGCGTTGGGATCGGCACGGATGTCCGTTGCCGCATTGGACACGATCGGATCGCCAGGTGGTCGGGCGCGAGGCGATGCTTGCCGTCCGACGCGCAGGCGCAAGATCCAGACGACACGCAGGTTTAAGAAGGGGGGACGCGGGCAGCATGGACGGACTTGGAAAGAGCGCATCGCCCGCGGCGCGACGGAGGGGGAGACGCCGGGATCGCGGTGAGACATGGGTAACGTTCGGCCTCCACCGTCAGCGCGGGTGACGTGCCGGGTCAGCCATTGTCGCAGCGGCATGCGCCAGGGTATGGTAAATGTGTGCTTCATCACACTTGTGATGGCTGGCGCGGAACTTGCTTCGGATTGCGCAAATTGGGGGGCCGCGGAGCGGCGCCTCGCGGAGCCGTCATGCACAGCACGCCACGCAGGCAGGAGGCACATCAGCAGGCAAGGACGCAGGCATCACACGACGATGGGCCATCGTGGCGTGACAGCGCCTGTGTGCCCGGGATGCGGCGCCATGCGGCAGGGGGATCGCGCGTGGCCGCCATGGCACTGCTGGCGATGCAGTGGGGATTGAGCGCGAGGCCTGGTGCGGAGGCCGACGCGCACTCCCCGCCTCGGCGGCAGGTCCTGGCGGCCACGGCGCTGCCGGCCGTGTTGTTGTTGCATCCGCATGCCAGCGAGAGCCGGGTCGCCCGGCGCCCGCAGCGCTGGGGGCTCGTGGCGGTTGATCGCCTCGAACCGGCCGGTACCCTCGCCTCGGCCGTCGAAGCGATATGAATCGCGTGCCGCCAGCGCAAGTGCGTGGCGGGCGCCAACCTGGGATCCCCAGGCACGTCGGGCGTGGACGCCGCGTGCGGCTGAAACTGCGCTATGCCAGCGTTGCGCTGGGGCTGATGGCGCTGCATGTGCTGGTCGCAACCGGCGAGGGCCTGCGGCCGGAGGTGGCCGAACAACTGCTGCGGCTGGGCGTCATGACCGCGGCACT
>Ga0222713_10003881_pt1 | contig 15227 bp, 19 predicted proteins | sample C33_649DmetaG_FD_165061 | JGI IMG/M metagenome (GOLD analysis project Ga0222713, IMG submission 165061) | Estuarine water microbial communities from San Francisco Bay, California, United States - C33_649D | ecosystem: Environmental > Aquatic > Marine > Unclassified | place: USA: California...
TGAGTTACATAGATTGGATGAAAGTGAATATACAGTTGAATTGAAAAGTATTTATGAAGGGATGTCCAATTATGTTATTGATGTTACTTCAGACCCAAAAGAATTGGTTGACCTTATTTCAGATGCGACATATAATGTTGAAAGGAATTACTTATGGACTTTAACAGCGTAGTAAAATTTTTAAAATCCAGAGGTGGATATCCTAATCCAAATATGAATTTATATTTGGAAATGTTTGACATGACTCAATCAGAGTTTCTTATGTCTATGTATGAGTCCTTAGGTAAAGAAGGTACAATTACACTATTAACTAAGTCAATCAAAAAATTAAGTAAGGACCAACCATTCAGGATTGATGTAACACTTTTAGAACCTGATTCGTTTATTGAAATAGATTTTTCAAACGCAAATGTCTATCTTGCCGATATTAATGATGAACGATACGCAACATCAATAATTGAAAATTGGGTAATAACAAATTCAAGCGTAATCTATAGACATATCAATGATGATGGTGAAGAAGAAATAAAACATTTTGACATTGACGGTTTATTAGATTTTTTATGGGATGAAAACCCATATGATTACTCAGACGCGTTAAATGAATGGGTATCGTTCATGTCAAAACAAATTGCATTATACTTAGGTGTTCCTGTAGGTCTAAGTGATAGGATGGTAAAATAAAAAAAGGTCAGACAGTGTCTGACCTTTTTGGGACTGACCGAATGACAGTCAATCACTCCACCACCTGACATTATGTCAGGAAATTATTTGGTAACCAAAGCTTCCACTTTAGATTTCATATGTTCTGACAAACTAACTTCACCAACTGTTGGTGTTACCAAGGAAGTCAAAACAATAGAGTCAACCAAATACTTGTAAGGAATGTGAACCAAGAAGTCGGTACCATTGAAGAAATCTAAATCTCCTTTGAGTTCCAAACAACCGTGAACCATCTTCAAAAACAACTTAAACTGAACACCATCAACGAAGGTTTCATTCAAGAGAGTTCCGAACTTCTCGTTCTCAATCCGAATATTGTATGTAAAATTTATTTTCATATCTGTTGTTTAACACTACAAATATAAAAAGAACTTTCCACATAAACAAAAAAACCCGAAGATTTTTTTCTTCGGGTTTTGGCACTTAGGTTGAGAATACACCTTTGATTGAGAATCTTTAGGAACATTATTGTTTCTTTCCGTTTCCACTACCTTTTGAGTAGTAATTCTCAGTGACGGTTCCTTAGGGGTACCACTCCTTGAGTTGTAGCTTACTCTCTTTTTACTTGTTACTCTCCGAGGTTGCCACCCCAGTGAATCCTTGCGGGATTAGAGAACGTTCTCAAGAATCGTTTGGGTCTTGGGAACCCACAACGGCAATGAACGTCTCATTACTATGTAGTCACCTTTCACCTACAACTGACGGACACTTTTCCTTTGTCTTTTAGTATTTGCATACTCAAAAAATGCAAAGTCTGTGGTTTGTGGATGGATGAAAGTAGTGGTCCGCCGACCAGCCAAGTCATCTTTTGAACGACTCGATACTATACTACTCTCTGAGATATCCCTACCTCAATACTTTAAGATTACTTCGTGACTCATGTCTTGGTAGACAATGGTCAAGGATGATTTCGGCACCACCCGTTTGTCATCATACCTTTCGGTTTTAAGTACCCTTTGATATTGAATCCCGCAGTTATAAGGTTGGATGACCTTATTTCCCACATCAATTCTACGAGTTATTCTTATTGTTCTTCCGAACTCAACTCAACGACCCACATCGCTGAGTCATATTTCCATTTCATCTACAGTGTCACCCTCGATTACTAAGGACCTATGATATCCCGCTTGCCTACTCGAGTTGATAAAACCGAAGTTTTAAAAACCGCAATCTCTTTAAACCTAGAGAGACCACTTTATCCCACTTTCGTGGTTTATTTAACGACCATAGGCGGCCGATTATCTGTTTTCAGTTTGTTAATCAGAATCAACCCAAGGGTCTCATCATCAAACATCCTGATGGATAAATTCGTTATGTTAAAGAACGTATCAGAAACTTACTCTATAAACTACGGATGGTGAGATTTGAATTCCGTGTTCCTGAATTGTTACACAAAGATACAACAGTTTTTCATTCTGTCAAGCACCTTTGTGATTTTTTTTTGTAGCGGGAGAGGGAATCGAACCCCCGACCTCAAGGTTATGAGCCTTGCGAGCTACCGCTGCTACTATCCCGCGATATATTTTAAAGAACGAACTCCGAAAAAAAGTCCCACAACTTATCGTATTCTCTCGAACACTCGTTGTAGGACTATGAATTGAGGATTTAACTCCTCTTCTTCCGAGTGTCTCACAAATTTACAACAACTTTTTATAGTTGTCAAGGGGCTATGTGAAACTTTTTGTGGGGTGTTTCTACCTTTCGGTAGAGATTATAAATATAGTCATACTATTAAAAAGTTCAATCCTTTTCAAAAATATTCTCTAAAATTCTTTTTAAATACGTACCAGTGTCCATATTTTTGACTTTATCCCATCCAAAGTACCCACATTCAGTATGTTCATGTCCATCTTGAGCTGTTTCAAGGTTAGGGTACATATACTCATGGGTATTCAACAGATAAACATACATCATACCTTTAATACTCCCATCTGTCTTTTTCTTTTTTGGAAGTATACCCACAAAATCTAAATCATAATCATTTATGTTGATGTCAGTTTCTTCGTAAAACTCTCTGTATGCGGCGTCTTTAGTTGATTCATTTTTTTCTACGTGTCCTGCAGGAATAGACCATATATTAGGGTAAGATGACTTACCATTTCTTTTACACAACAAACACTCACCGTTAACTTTAACGACAACCCCACTCAACCTTTTATACTTTTCCATATTTATAAATAATCATGAAAGTTAAAATAGGCGATAACACCTTTACAGTAAAGGTTATGGACGATTACCGTAAACGTGCTGAGGGTATGATGAACAAAACCTTTAACGAATATTTTAACGGTATGTTGTTTCTGATGACCGACCACACCAATTGTTTTTGGATGAAGAACTGTATAATACCTTTAGATATTATCTACATTGATAACCAAGTCATATCAAAGATTCATCACAATTGTCCTCCTTGTGTTGAAGAGGATTGTGATAACTACTGTGGTAGAGGTTATTTTATATTAGAAGTTGAAGGTGGTACCTGTAAAAACCTTGGTATCAAAAAAGGAGATTCGGTTAAGTTTATTATTAATTAACCCTCTTTTTTACTCTCCTGAATTTTTTCCTTTAGGACTTTAAAGAACTCTTGTCCAATCATCTTAACAAATTTGATGTATGGAGCATCCTCTCTTTCAGGGTCATATCTGTATGGTCCTGAGGGTGGTCTTTTGGCTCTACCCAAATAATTAAGTCCTGAAATGTTGGTAATACATTTGTGTCCACCTGAGTTGGCTTGAATCAAATCCCAAGCGTTTACACCAATCTTATCCAACAGTTCCATTTCAGGTTCAGTTAACTCTGAGAATGGTTTGTCAACGATAGGTTTTAAAGTATCCAAAATTTGTTCTCCGTTATCCATCATCATAATTTTACCACCATAGATGGCATCAAAATCTTTGAATGTGAATCCAACTGATTCTGCACCCATACCTGATTCTGCAATGTATTTGATAGTTGATAATGGAATTGTTCTATCTTGAAGTTGAGCCTTCCACTTATTCAATACTTCATCTTTAATTTCACCAAGGTTCACACCTTTAAGTTCTCTATCTTTTTTGAATGGGTTACAAGATGCTTGTACCAAACCTAATGGCCACATGATAATTAAAAAGTCCGCTTCAGGATTGTTTCTAAATGGTGTATATCTGTCGTAAGAACCTGTACCTTTTAAAGTTCCCATACCATACTGAAGAATAATACCGTCCTCAACTCTCACGTTTCTGTGATTTGCCATTGAGTCCATATAATCTTCGGCATTTCTCTGTAATCTTTCAGGGGTCTCACGAGTGTTTTCACTCATCCAAGTTTTAATGTTATTAAGAATTGAATAAAGTGATGGTTCAGAATCCATTACCAAACTCTCCAAGAAACCTTTTTTGTTTTTAAACGCCAACAATAATTTGTTAGTTACTAAACCTAATAACATTTTATTTTTTGCTAGACCTTTCTCTTTATCTAATCTAAAAAGAAAATTAACAACTTCTTTTGTTGTTATGTCATGTTTTGCAAAGTCAGCCGAGTCAACTGTGGAAATCAAAAGAATGTCTGAACTTGGGAACAATTCTTTTGGTGAGATAATCTGAGAAATTGTTTCAACATTTGAACGAGCTTGTCTAAATGATTTTGACGCATCCTTTTCAGCACCAACTTGAGTATCGTGGTGGTCTGTGTGAATGACAAACATTGGTTTACCGTGAGCAAAGTCAACTAACACTGGCATTACATCACCACTAGCATCAGGTTTTTTTACCGCAAACTCTTTCTCACCATATTGAATAACCTCAGAATCTACAACATCAATACCATTGTCTTCAAGGTATTTCTTCATCGCAATTGCTGTGGTAACACCATCCAAATCTTGGTGAAAATATATTTTAGCCTTCGGATATCTTTTAGCCAAAGCTTTGATATCACGTAAACCTGATTCTTTGATGATTTTTTTCATTAGTCCCAACCAAAATAGTGAATAATTTTATCGTACAAATCACCGTAATCAGAAACACACTGTTTGAATATTACCTTGTCTTTTTCAGGCATCGCATCCATGGTATCTTCACCCCATACACCATCAACAGGATAAACATTAATCATTGATTGGTATTTAGCAATCGCTTGAGCACTTTTTGATTTTGGGTAGTTTCCGATTGAACCGTCCATTTTTAATGGTTGACCGGCATCATCCTTTACACCTTTCTTATTGAGGAAACATTGAATAGCCATATTATAATTATACCTTTCAATTGTTGTCATACCTTGAGAAAACTCTTCCTTAAGGTACTGTCTCTTTGTTGCTTTGATGTGTTGGTTAAGAATAGAATTTCTTTCTTCTTCTGTAATTATAAACTTTTTCATATTAATATTTCAGTGTTAATAGGTATTTTAATTTATTAACTAATCTTAACATTTCATCTCTAAGATTCAATAAGTCAGTATCAAATTTTGGGTCCAAACCTTCAGTCATTGATATTAAAAACTCACAGATTCCATCAATGAAATTTTGCATGGATAATTTATTTATGTCTTGAAACATTATTGAGAATTCTGCAGGGAACTCAGGTCTACCATATTTTCCCATCATGGCTTCAACAAAGTCATCAATCAAATCACCTAAACCTTCGTAGATGTCTCCATATGCTTTATGTTTAGCATCAAACGTGGTTTGCCAATGTAAAAATCTAAATTGATTTTGAATTTGGACTAATTTTAAAATATATTCTTCTTTCATTATACTGGACTCATTAATCTTGTTAATGCCGACGTAATTGGCGACATGGCTATTTTATCACCTGTAGTAGTCAAACTCTGTGGTGATGCTTGAGTTGTTGTAGTTCCACCCAATTCACTTTTCAAAGCTTCTTGACCTTCAGGAGTTGATTCATACTTCTTCATTGCAGCCAACATTTGTTCTTCACCCATCATACCTGAAAGTTCCTCAGGTCCAACGAAATTACCAACACCCATAAAATCCAAAAACCCAAGATAAAATTTTGTTTGACCCATCAATACCCTTGTTCTTAAAGAACTTTTTCCAAATAGGTCGGCGAATCTACCTAAACCAAGACCACCACCATAAAGGAATCTTTGAAGGATATTTGGTTTACCCAATATTGTTGGGTCTAAGAACTTTTCTCTTTTCAAAGCCGCTTCCAACCCTTGAACTAATTTCATTTGTTCTTGTGGTGTTTTGTTTACCATTAAACGTCTAACACCCATGGACCTTCTTGATGCACTACTAAATAAGTTTACCCAACTTTGTAACGCCTTTTTGAATCCTGATAATAACCCTCCCATATTTGGAATTCTATCAATTGCAGTATCAACTCTTGAAGTCCAACTCTGAGCGGTTTTGAGTAGTTTGTTTGCAGGTCCTTCAACTTTTTCTAACATCTTAAGATTCTTAAGAGCTAATTCAGTATTACCAGCATTAATCGCTTTTTCAGCATTTCTAAGATATTTGACTCCTTGACCTCCGGCTTTCATGGTTCCCATCGCAGTTTTACCAACTAAATCACCAACATAAGGTATTGCAGATACTAAAGACAAGAACGCAAATAATGTATCACCTTGTCTATAATAAGAAATGGCGTTTATAAAGTCAGTAATTCCTGTTGGGTCAACAATACCCAAAACATCCAAAACACTATTGTACCACTTCTCTTCAGTTAGTCTCTGTTTTAGATTGTTGAGTTGTATTTCCGTTAATACTATTTCACCCATATTTGAATATAAATACTAATTATAAATACTATGATACAACTTAATATAAAGGTTGGTGACACAATTTTGATGGGTAGATTCAAAAACAAAAAGGTGATAGTAAAAACTATCACCCTTGACCAACATGGTTTACCATTGGTAAACGGAAAACCAATTTGTAATTTTCGTTACTCAAAAGAGTAGAACAGTTTAGATTAAACTGTCTCAATTGGTTTTTCGGGAAATTCTAAAACCTGTTGTCTTTTTTGTTGAACAAAGAATCCGACCCTTTCATTTGCCACTTTGGCGTAGTTTGAACTGAGTTCAATACCAATCCAACGACGGTCCAAAGTCTCTGCAGCAACCATACTCGTACCTGAACCAGCAAACGGGTCAAGAACAATATCATTCTTATATGTGAGAATTTTAATTGCCTTGGTTGGGATGTCCATTGAGAAGGTTGCCTTTGTTAATGAACGAGTATCGGCAAAATAATTCCACTGTCCAAATACCAAATCAATAAACTCACGTTTCTGTTGTTCGGTATACATCATCTTGGGTCTCATGTTACCGTCTTTACCTTCAACCTCACCCATCTCACCAACCCATTCAGGTTGTCCTTTAACAATCTTAATATGTTTCTTCTTGTACGCCAAGATAACACATTCCTTTGGATTGTAGATGTAAGGCGCCGATGGACTCATCCAAGACCCCCAAGCTGTGGTACGACTTCTGTGTGGTGATTCTTCTTCAAGGTCTACAACTCCGAAGAACTTGTAACCAATCTGTTTCATTATTTGCCATACCTCACTCACCATAAAGATTCTTCCACCCTTGTCTTGTCGGTTAATTTCGTAAGGAATGTTAAGAGCAATCCTACCATCATCTTTCAACACACGGTATGCTTGTTCCATCCAATCACGAGTGAACTTGGAATATTCCTCCCAAACCATATCATCTTCGTGAACATCATAATCAATACCAACCCCATATGGTGGTGATGTCACAATCAAATCTACAGACCCTTCTTCCATGGTCTTCATTACTTCGATACAATCTCCGTTTACTATTTTTCCTAAATAATTTTCTGTCATTTCAATATATTGTTGCTTTGTGTCCCTTTATAATAATAGGATTTTCTGTCTCAAATTCCAACCATGCCTGAGCACCATCTACAAATGTTTTTGTTTTTACAGATATTTCAAACTCAAGACATCTAATGGTTAATTTAGTATCCTCCGATTGAATTATCCAACCAGTGACTACTGAACCTGCGGCAGCCAACTTGTATCTCATTATTCAACAACCAAACAATAGTTTTCAAGGGTTATTTTTTTTGCATCACAACTAATGTGACTTGTCTCACTACCATCATCCTTAACCCCAATTGCTGAATTTATTTGACAAAGAAATTCTACCGAATCAACTTTCAATAGTTGATTATCAATAAAGACTTTCCAAGGTCTGTCTCCGTTTTTGTGGTTTGAATTATATCTTACCTCAACCAACATTTTCCAAATTCTCAATCTTCCTTTGAAGATACCAAAGAGCCTTTTTTAAATCTTGAAGTTCTTTGTCTGTTCCTTTCTTACCTGCTCTTGAAATATACTTAACCGTATTTCCAAGATGGAAGTCCAAGTCCCATGCTTCGATTACCTTTATGGCTTCATAAACATTGTCCTCACCACCATAGTGAACTGGGTGGTTTACCATTTCACTACTCATCGTCTTCAACCTCCTGATTTTGTTTAACTGCAGCTCTCATTGGTGAGTTCTTGGTATCAACATTACTATACATGTTATCCAAGATACTACTGAGTTGTGCAGCCAAGTCTAATGTCTCAGAGATAACTCTCACAATCTTATATGGGTCACCATTTGATGCCGGTCTACGGTCTTCAACATATCCCTTCCATTCTTTTGCCGTGGACAAAGGAACCCGAAGTGATGAACCTCTATCAGATACACCCCAACTGAACTTGTCAATGGATTGTGTCTCGTGTTTACCAGTCAAACGTAGTTCATTACTTGAACCATAGTTTTCAATATGGATTTGGTGGTTTGATTCAAATGCTTTGAAGATTGATTTGAAATATTCTTCACCCCCAACTTCACGCATTCTCTCGTTTGAGAAGTTACAGTGAAGACCTGAACCGTTCCAATCACCTTGTACTGGTTTAGGGTGGAACTCAATCTTAAATCCATGGTTCTCTGACATACGTTGAAGGACATAACGTGACATCCAAAGGTCGTCACCCGCCTTACATTTACCTTTACTGAATACTTGGTATTCCCACTGTCCCAAAAGAACCTCGGCGTTGGTACCTGTAATATTAATACCCATCATCAAACAGGTCTCCATGTGCTCGTCCACAAATTCTCTTCCGTGAACTTGTCCATTACCCACACCACAGTAGTATTTCCCTTGGGGTTCAGGATAACCGTTCTCAGGGAATCCCAATGGTCTACCGTCCTTCATGATGGTGTATTCTTGTTCAAAACCAAACCACAAGTCTTCTTCCTCATATCCCACATCAGCACGAGTGTTCGATGAGTGTGGTGTACCGTCAGGGTACATTACCTCACAAAGGACAAAGAATGATAGAGTACCAGTGTGGTTCAAAGGATTGAAGTAAGTCCTAACAGGTTTTAAGATACAATCTGAGAAATGACCCTCAGCTTGTTTTGTAGATGAACCATCAAAACTCCACTCAGGACATTTTGATACGTCAAGGTTTCTATACCAATCGGTTGATTCGTCATCAACGTCAAGTTCAATCACCTTGACCTTACTACGAAGGTTTGGTTCAGGAGCGTATCCATCCAACCAAACGTATTCTAATTTGAATATCTCTTTCATCTTAAAGTGATGTAATAATTTTTAATTTTAATTGATTTTTTATTTCCGTTTCTTACAGAGAATAAAGGACTCTTGGTCCAACATATCTTGTATGAAAAGATTCCCATCCAACCATTTTCTTCTGACCGAGCTAAAGAAAAGATATACTTATTCCCCCAAGTCAAATGAATCTCGTTGATGAACTTATTCTTGATTCTGTATAGCTTTAATGACATAATATTTTGAAGCCAATGGACTTTCAATTATCAAACCCTGTGAGACAAGGTCTTCCAAATACTTTTCTGTAGTCTCCAAATCTTCCTTCAAAATATACTTTGAGATGTATGATATGTGAAGGGGTCTTTGTAGTTTTAAAAGAAGACTATTTAGTTTTTTTTCGTCCATAAGATTTCTTTTCTACTTCTTTTGATTTCTTTTTCTTTGGTTCCTCCATAACAACCTCTTTCTCACCTGTTGAACCTTTAAACTCAGACTTGGAGATGTAATTCCAATATCCAGTTGATACTCTACGCTCAGCGTCTTTGTCTGCAACACGTAGCATGTGACCCTCTTTGTAGGTCCCCGTTGATTTTATCGCTTTAATACATTTCATAGAAATAAATTTTGGTTTTGTTTTTTAAGTGTTGAAAGGATTTGGGTCTCATCTTGACCCTGTTGAAATAAATTGAAAACATCTGATGATAAGGTATCCATAAAGATAAAAGTATCCACCCTTGGAGAAAACAAAGTCTTCAAGTTGGATTTTTCTAAATGAATCTTTACCGTCTTTTGGTCTACGAATCGTTTTGTGAATCCCATGAAACAAAATTAGGAAATAATTTTTAAACTGTCAAACGATTCCCAATCTTCTTTTGGAACACTTTGAAGAATATGTGCCAATAATTTTCTCTTTAACATCGGAACCAAAGTCTGTTCAAATGGGAAGTTCTCATTGGTTTCTACCTCAAATATCGGTAACTTGGTGAAATCTACCAAGTCCTTCCATGATGTTGCTTCTTTAACTAACGTGGTAACTCTCTGACCTTGGGGGTCACCACTCCATATCATATCAAAATAAATCTTGGCATCTGATTTGGTTTTCTTCATCTTTCTGATTGAATACTCCCACAAAAATATTTGTTTCTTACTTTTGTTTGGGTAATAAATGTATCCATGACCAAACCCCATGTTGTCTTTGTTTTTCTTTAGATTGATGGTTGTTGATTCATATACTATGGACCAAATTGACTTTCCAATATTAAAGGTGTCCATCAATCTATTACCAGAGAAAACCAATGTTTTTTCTAACTCACTGAACTCACTGTCTTGTAGTTCAGGTAACTTAAGTGGTTGAAGTTCTTTCAAAAGAATCTCATCATCACAAGATTCAAATTTCTTTTTTGTTTGTAGTAATCTTCTTTCTTTAACTAAAGATTGAACATTTGCCAAGTGAAGCGCCAACTCAACAAAGTCAGGATAAATTTTAAACTCATCAAAATTTTCCTCACACTTTTGAATGTAATTAAGTAAGGTATATTTGTTATATTCAAAATCTATTGGTTGCGAGAGCATCCAATCAGGATTTAATTTAAATGATTGTTTTTTCTTCCTTGCCATTTACATAAGAATAAAACACCATTTAATTTATTCAACTCTTATGATGAAATAATAAACACCTTCTACTTTTTGTTCATCAACTCTTCCATCGTAGGAAGACATTATTTCATATCCATCACTATCAATCCAACCTTCAATTAAATCATCTTGATTGATAAAGTTTGTAATATCTAAATCCCATTCCCTAATAAAACTTAGAGTATTGTATGAAACATTATCCACATTAGCCCGAATCGCTTCTTCAATTGCTTCATCAGGAAAATCACCATCAGGATTTTCTTTTATTTCCTCTATTTGTTTCTCAAACTCTTCAATACCATTTTCTTCTAACTGAACAATTTTATTTTCAAATACCCCACGTAATTCTCTTGGTGATTTTTCCATTAATTCTTGTAACTTAACAATCTCACCTTTAACTTTTTCAATCTGATAATTTAAAAACTTTATTTCATTATCTTGTTGAAATGAAGTTTCTCTCTCTGACTCGTCCAACCAACTTTCAGGGTCTTGGTAAATCAAATCATTATACATGTCTTCTGCATATCTTTCAACATCATCGTTATCAATATAATTTTCAAGAAAACTGTTTGAGAAAAATTCTAAACCCTCACTTCTAATAATTTGTTTGGCATATTCCTCAGCAGACCACCTCACTTCATTTTGATTACCCACAGCATATTGACTGTCATCCCATGAAGTTTCAAAAATGTGCATGTTATCATAATATTCGTCAGTTGTTGGAATGATATCGTACACATCATAATAATCATCAAACTCAGACAACTCTTCGTCAATTTGTTCCAACTGTTGTTGTAAATTAGTTTTTAACCCTTGGGGGTCATCCTGCATCTCGTCTTCAATTTGACTTTTTCTTAATTCAAGTTGTTTTTTTCTTTCTTTATCTTGTTCACTCAACGCGTTTATTTCATCACTATAAACCAAATGGTCAAATAAAGCATGTGCCATTAATCCTTCCTTGGGACAATCAGGTCCTAATTTCCACAGGTCCTTCTCTCTTCTTAATTCCGCACTGATATTATTTACTTCTGAACTCATTACAATTGATAAATATTAGGAGATGTTTATATTTATAATCAATAAACCTTTAATTTAAATAAAGTCATGGGATGCGGTTGTAAAAACAAAAACAACACTAACACAAATCAGATTCAAGCGCCAGTGGTTAAACCCCAGGCTCAACCTGTTAACGAAAACATCAAGGATGCCATCAAAAGAACAGTAGAAAAGTATTACGTAAAGAAATAAAGTAATCTGAGATGTTTTTTAGTCAAGGGTAGAGAAATCTACCCTTTTTTTGTATTTATAAAAATATGGCATTCATTGATTTAGCAATTAAAGATTTTAATATGGGTGATTACGACCTAATTGAAACTGCATTTAACGGGGATGTATACGCATTCTTTAGTTATGCCGACAAGAAAGGTAAATTTGAAGAAATTGTTGCCGATGATTATAGTCATAACGATTATGAAAACGATTATAGTCTGTGGGTTTCTAAAAACAAACCAGAACTTTTCCGTAAACTTATTGAAGACAAATTATCTGATGTAAAATACATTGATGGTAAGTGGTATTTTGTAAGTTCTGACAAATCGGATTTATCCAAACTTTATTGTGATAGTAGAGATATTTCACGTAGTGTTATAAATGCAGTATTAACAGGTGAATATGATGCTTTCGATTATTGGGATTCTGAGTTAGATGTATATGACAATGTCATTGAAGATTTAAATGACGAAAACAAAAAGAATCTAATTGAAAGACTATTAGAAGAATTGAAAGATACTAAAATTACACCGTCAACAGATTTATTAGAAGAAATAGCATCCCAGCAAGGTCATGACGAATTTGTATCTTTAGATACTGAAACATTAAATAGAATAATAGATGATGAGGATTCCATAAAACAAATCCTACCCGATGATTTGGAATCTGAATTAGTAAGCCTATATTGGAGTGCCTATAGAACAGCATATGAAGATGAACTCTACGAATCTATTTGGAGTGAACTGAGTTCTATATTTGAAGGTAACGGTGAGTGGACTGAAACTCCATCCGCATTTGATAAAAATAAATTTATCCAAAAATTTAAAATACCTTTTGTTGACTTGGAATCAATTGTAAGAGATTACATTGAGGAAAATGTTAAATATAGTGATAGAACCTTAGAGTATTGGGGTAACATTATTGATATAATAGATGATACTCAAGAGTGTTTAAGAGTTAGAGTCCCTGAATATGCAGGTTGGTATGAAACCAAACAAAATATCAATTCTTTTTATAACGATTACATTTCTTAAAGTAATCCTTTTTCTTTTGCCCTTACTACAACTTTTTGAGCTCTCTCTTCAATTGAGTTGATAATAACTTCTTGCTCTTTCAAAGCCTCAATACACACGGCAATCATCTCTTTGTATTTCATTGTGTAGTTAGTTTCCTCACTACCAAATACAAGTTCAGGGAAATATGGTAAAACTTCTTGAGCAATGAAACCAATGTTCTTGTGTCCAAGTTTTTCCTTATCATCCCAATTGTAATAGAATTCAACACCACGAATTTTACTCACTTTTTCAAGTGCAGATTCAATAGGTTCAATGTTTTTCTTCAATCTAATGTCTGATGGTCCTGTAGGTCCTGTAGCTCCTTGAGCACCTTGTGGTCCTGTGCCACCAGTTGGACCTGTAGCACCTTGAGCTCCAAACGTAGAACCAGCTTTACCCTGAGCACCTTGTGCTCCTTGAGCTCCACCCGCACCTGGTCCTTGGGCACCTTGTGCTCCTTGGGAACCTGTGACTGTTGGACCAGGTGCACCTTGAGAACCTTGTGCTCCCGCAGCTTCACCTATAAAACCTTGAGCACCTTGGGCACCTGTACCACCTTGAGCACCTTGTCCTCCCTGCGGTCCTTGAGCACCTTGTGGTCCCTGTGAACCTTGTCCTCCAGCGGCACCTGTCGAACCTCCTCCTCCTTGGGAACCTTGTCCTCCTTGCGAACCTTGAGCACCTTGTCCTCCTTGCGAACCTTGAGCACCTTGACCTCCCTGAGCTCCTTGGAAACCTTGTCCACCCTGAGCTCCTTGAGAACCTTGAGCACCTGTTGAACCACCTCCACCTTGGGAACCTTGACCTCCTTGAGCACCTTGAGAACCTGTATTACCTACCGCACCAGTACCACCTTGAATTCCTTGTCCACCTTGAGCTCCTTGAGAACCTGTTGCACCACCTCCACCAGTACCACCTTGAGCACCTTGTCCTCCCTGAGCACCTTGTCCTCCTTTTGGTCCCTGAGCACCTTGTCCTCCCTGAGCACCTTGTCCTCCCTGAGCACCTTGTCCTCCTGTTGAACCTTGAGCACCTTGTCCTCCTTGAGCACCTTGTCCTCCTGTTGAACCCTGAGCACCTTGAGCGCCTTGTCCTCCTTGAGAACCTTGAGCACCTTTACCACCTTGAGCACCTTGGGAACCTGTTGCACCACCTCCACCAGTACCACCTTGAGAACCTTGTCCCCCTTGTGAACCTTGAGAACCCTGAGCTCCTGTTGAACCTCCTCCACCTTGTGAACCTTGTCCTCCTTGAGCACCTTGAGCACCTCCACCTCCTTGAGAACCTTGTCCTCCCTGAGCCCCTTGTCCACCTTGAGAACCAATAGGACCTTGAGCACCTTGACCTCCCTGAGAACCTTGAGCACCTTGGCTACCAACAGCGCCTAATGAACCTTGAGCACCTTGTCCACCCTGAGCACCTTGGAAACCTTGTCCTCCTTGAGCACCCTGATTACCTGTTGCTCCTTGAGAACCAACTGCACCTTGTGAACCTTGTCCCCCTTGAGAACCTTGGGAACCAACCGCACCTTGTGAACCCTGACCACCTTGAGAACCTTGTCCTCCCTGAGCACCTTGTCCTCCTTGAGCACCTTGTCCTCCTTGTACACCCTGAGCACCTTGACCGCCTTGTGAACCTGTCGCACCTTGAGCACCTTGTCCTCCTTGTACACCCTGAGCTCCTTGTCCACCTTGTGAACCCTGTGAACCTGTATTACCTTGAGAACCCTGAGCACCTTGTACTCCTTGTCCTCCTTGAGCACCTTGTCCTCCTTGAGCACCTTGTCCTCCCTGTGAACCTTGAACCCCTTGACCACCTTGAGCTCCTTGGGAACCTGTGTTACCTTGAGTACCTTGTGCACCTTGAGCACCTTGTCCTCCTTGAGAACCCGTAGCGCCTTGAGCACCTTGTCCTCCTTGTCCACCTTGAGCTCCTTGAGAACCTGTTGCACCACCTCCACCAGTACCACCTTGAGCACCTTGTCCTCCCTGAGCACCTTGTCCTCCTTTTGG
>Ga0222713_10003882_pt1 | contig 15227 bp, 27 predicted proteins | sample C33_649DmetaG_FD_165061 | JGI IMG/M metagenome (GOLD analysis project Ga0222713, IMG submission 165061) | Estuarine water microbial communities from San Francisco Bay, California, United States - C33_649D | ecosystem: Environmental > Aquatic > Marine > Unclassified | place: USA: California...
TGAAGATGAAGACGATGAAGATGATGAAGACGATGAAGACGATGATGATGAGGACTATGAAGATGATGAAGATGAGGATGATGAGGATGATGATGATGATGAAGAGTGTTATTGGTGTAAATCAGTAGACTGCAAATGCTGTGAAGAGTGTGGGGATTATCCCTGTGATTGTCCTGTGCAAGGGGTAAGTCCTGATATAACGAAGAAAGAAGGAGATGTCGCTAGTATGGCGCAGCGCATACTGGATGACATGAAAAACTTTTTGGATAAGCAATAAAGTTTTTGGGTAGTTTGTTTTTGTAACGAATAGACCCGGTGGGGGTTCCACCGGGTTTTCATCAGGAGGATTGCAGATGGACGAGATTTATCCTTTTCCTAAGAATTTCTATGATCGTTGTATCGCACTTGGGGTGACTTGTGTCACCTTGCATTTTTCTGGTGGCAGCGACGAAGGCTACTTGAGTGTGGATTCTGACACGGCAACCAACTGGGGTGATTTGACTAACGAACAAAGACAGGTCATTCGGGATTTAAACCATGACATTGAATCATGGGCTGATGAGAAATATTGCTACAGCGGTGCTGGTGATGGCTCCGAATATGGTGATGATGTCACCTACAACTTTGTTGAGGGTACTGTCGAACACCAGTCATGGTACACCGACCGCAAGTACAACGATGGCGAGACTGACAATCTGGTCTTGATGACTGGCGAGGATGAGGATGGCGAGGAGATCACCGAGATTGCCACGGCAGCGAGGAATATCGGTACTCCAACCCTGACTGATCGCCTGAACAATTCGGTTGATCCATCGCTTCTCAATCCGGGTGATGAGTTTGGCACGATGGCTCAACGGATTCTGGACAACATCAATTCGTTTGTTCAGCCAAAAGACCAGTAAGGCATTTTGACTGAATCAGGGAACCCGGTGGATTTTCCACCGGGTTTTTTCCATTACATCATAAAATAGAAAGGACTTGTAGTGTGGTACATTTGTAAAAACAATCTTGTTACTGGACCTTTTACAATTGAAGAAATAATAAAAGATATAAATCTAAAAAAGATTTCTGCATCAGATCTAATAGCAAAATCAAATGAAAAATCTTGGACAAAATTATGCGACTATAAGCTCGTAAGTCCGGTTTTTAATCAAGGCAATGGATGTAAATTTACTTTTAACAAAAAACAGTTTTTACAAATAGCTAATTTTATAGGCAAAGCAATATTTTTTCTTTTAGCAATGATGTTAGGTCTGTTGTATTTTTGTTTTATTTTACTTAAATCTGTTTCTCAAACTTGCTCTGTTTCAAGCAACAAAGATGACTTTGTTGACACAGTCAACAAATATAGTTCTTTTTATAGAAACATGAACAGTTTTTTGAAATAGCGGGTTTTACAATAATTTTACGGAGTTTAGTAAAAGTTCCGCTTTCGAGCCGGAACTTTATTTAATTCCATTTTATTCCGATTTTTCGGTTATTTTTCTGGAGGACTGAGATGGACGAAGAAACCAAACGGATCGTTGATTTTGCCTTGAGTTTTCTCAAGGGCAATATGGAGGATTCAGAAGTCGAGGCGATGCTTGCTGCCCATCTGAAGTTGGTCGAGAACGAGGAGGATTACCACGGCGGATTTTATGATGCTTTGGTGAAGAAGATTGAAGAGGCTCAAGAGGGGTCCAAGGGACGCAAAAAGGTTATTTGCACCTTTACTGACGATGATTTGGAAATATGTGGCATTGATCCGGCAACAGTGACAGACGAGCAGTTTAACGCGGTTGCTGGTGAGTTGATAGAGCTAATGTGTGATGAGGTTTGGTCGGAGCGTTGTCCCCCATTGATAAGAGAGACACTGGAGGAGATCGGTTGGAAACCCGAGAAGAAGGAAAAAGAAGTTGAACTGACAAATGGTTTCCTTGAGCGTTGTCAGGAGTCTGTTGGAACTTGTCCAGTGTGTGGCAGGACTCCGGTTTGGTTTAACAATGTTCCCTTGACTGCATATTGTTGGGGAAGTGAAACCTTTGAACACCCTGAATGTAGGAGGATTGTTCCGAGTCCAATGCAACCATACGGAGAAAAGAAGAGAACCCGATGGGTACGCACCAAACCCGAGAGCATCACAGGGATGAGATTGTAATAAGAACCTTCCCGGTGTGGGGATTACTCAACGCCAAGGGCACACCACCTTGGATATTTTGGAGTAACTAAGAATGAGAAAAAAAGTCTTAGGAACAGTCAAGGTCAACAGTGGCATTCTCGCAATAGTTGATCCTTGCATTGCCAGATTATTGGACTTGTCAGGTGATAATTTCTCTGAACCAGCAAGACGCAGGAATGGGCTTTATCCATTTGACTATCGCGGTTGCTGTGGCGCAGCCCTCAACAAAGATCAAGGTGGCGAATTGCGCGATCCAGACGGCAGGTCAGGTGGTGCTGTTGCCTTTCACAGCGGTATGGGCGATGGCGAATACGAGGTGGTTGCTACCTACAAGACTTTTAAAGGTGATGGTGAGCGCATCACCAAGATCGAAATGACCTTGATTGATGACGATTGGGGAAATGAGTAGATAATCGACCAACCAAAAGCCAGAAGGGATTTCTCCTTCTGGCTTTTTTCATTTGTGAATCGTGGTATAAATTCGCGACAAGGAGGTGAACCATGACGATGACTGATGAGGAAGTGCAGGATATTCTGCAAGTTGCGTATATCTGTCTAAAGCAACACAAACTCCGAGACCGCGTCGGTATCCATTTGGATTTATCCGACGAATATCTTAAAAGATTACTCACAAAACTCCACTACGCTCTTACAGAAAAGTAAGAATATAACTCAATTATTCAAGTCCCCAAGGAGGTATATCATGTCCAAGAAGATGTATTGCAAGTTGAAGTGTTATGTTGTGACACAGGATGACAAGTTTATTCCTGAAGGCACTTTGGTTGAAGTGGTTCAGTGGGACAAAGGTTCCCAGATCATATTGGTGAAGGCACTCGCATATTTGGTGCGCAATCCAGATGGAACCACAACAGTGGGGGAAAATACTGAATTAGAGATCAATATCAATATGCTTCAGTATGACTCAGCCCGGTAAATAATTTAATTGCCAGAAAAATCACAGGAATTTCCTGTGATTTTTTTATGCCTATATGAATTTCCATCAGGGGGCAGAAAAATGCCTGAAATTAAAATTGTCGTTGAACGCGAAGCAGTTGATAGCATCGAAACCAATCTCTGGCTATGGAATATTATAGACGAAGATAACAAAGTATATGACAGTGGCAAAGAAGAGTCTTTAAAGTTAGCTGTTGAGAAGGCGCGGGAGAATCTTAAAAAAGTTTTTCGGAAACATAAGATTTGTAACGAATAGAAGACAAGGAGGTGTTCTATGAACGCAGCAAGTGGTGACGCTCTTTACCGCAACCAAGAAGGCAGGTTGCTGGTGGTAAAGCGGTTGGTCAACAACGACAAGCATCAACCGCAATGGTTAATCATCGATCCAGACACGCAGAAGAATCTGCTGCTTCCCGATCCTAAAAGCTATCTATCGATGCTGAAGATTTGGGAAAGCAATGGTTGGGATCAAGTGATTGAGGTTCCTTGGACAAGCCGAGTCATGTTGGTTCCCATTGACTTACAGTCGATTGGCAACAAGGCAGTCCGGTTTATCGAAAGGAAGGAATTATGATTCTTCTGATAGCACTTAGTCTGTTCGGTTATGAGCAGACATGGAAAGTGTATGAGGCGCAGAAGGCACTGGATAAATCGCCTGAGTACACAATTGTTTCTAATATCGCGGGTGTTCGTCGCTATGTGATGAATGTCTACGCGGACCCTTGGATGAAAAAGACTTTCCCCCAGTCTAAAATGCCACAAGTGATTTTGGGAAAGTTTCAAGACAAGGCATACAGTCAGGGCGACCAGATTGGTTTCCCGATTACTGGTGGCGCGAATTATCATGTGCTGCATGAGATCGCGCACCAGATCGTGCCAGACAATGACCATGAAAAAGAATTTGCAACTGTTTATCTTTACCTTGTGGCAAAGTTTATGGGGAAAAGATCGTATGCAATTCTGAAGAAAAGCTATGATGACTATGGTGTGGATTACATGGAACACACCATCACTTTTACCAAGTGAATTGGGTGGGGGTTTCCTCCTTTCCCCCACCCATAAGCCCCAAGGGACCGGCATCCCTTGGGGCTTTTTTCGTTTCTCTAACTTTCTCTTGAAGTACAATTGACTTAAAATTTTTAACCCATTTGTACAATTAGGTTTATCTACTTCCTAGCAGAAAAGAAAGATATCACCTTGCATATTTGTAATGTTATTAAGGTGTCTTAATTCATTAGAACTTTCTAGATATTACTGCGATGTTAATGCGCCCATCCAAAACTCGGGAGGAAGGGCATTATGATTTCCTATAGTTACAAGACAGTTCATATTCATGTCAAAAAGTCTGGAGGAACAAGTGTTACGCACATGTTCCCAGACGCGATTGACACATCACACGCGGATTTTCTTTCTTCTTGTCATCATTTAGGACCATGCGCTACAGACTTTTTCTTTTGGAGTACCGTTCGCAACCCTTGGTCCCGCGCAGTCAGTTTATTCTTCTATCAGATACAAATGTGCAACAACAAAATGCACACTACTGACTTTAAAACATTTGTTATGGACATGTATCAAGGTGTACTTGATCAGTCATACAATAACTTCTACGACTTCACACAACACTACGACTATTATCTTGATGCTCATGGCAAAATTGCGTTAGATGCAATTGTTAATCTGGGCAATGTAAAGGAAGACTTCAAGTTAATTAAAGAGATATTGAATTTGCCCCGCGATTGGGAATACCCTCACATACGATCCAGCCAACACGCGGACTACAGATCTTATTATGACCATGAGACAATAGAGACTTTAGGTAAGTTAGCTGATAAAGACATACAATTATTTGGATTTGTATTTGATGATCCGAAGGTTTGCCGCGTGCCGCCTGAGGTAAATGGCAATTGGCGCGAGCGATTTACCTTGGATTTTTAGATCTGCACCTTGCGCTCCTTGGGCAGGCGCAAAGTTTTATGCTCAATAAATGCCGAAAAATCGAATATTCGGGTATTTTCTGAGAAGTTATGCGTCGTTCCTGCATCAGGATGCCTTTGCGCGGGCAGAATCTTTTTTGGGAAGTTTATTTTTGTAACGTATAGGACCCGGTGGGAAGTGGATCCCACCGGGTTGATTGCTTTTAGGAGGAGCAAAATGACTCAGTATATGAACGAAGACAGTGAAAACGCATTCCTTGACTTTCCCGAAGTGCAGATCCCAGAAGGGAAAACGGTTTGTAACCGCTGCAAAGGTCATGGCGGATGGAATCTCAGATTGAATGCATATCCTTTGCATCAATATGAGAACACTGCTGAGAACAGGCATCTATATTCTCATTTCCGAGCTAGCTGTAGCAGTTGTTGGGGACATGGGTTCATGTATGACTTCGCTCTCTGCACCGCAGAAGGCAAGTACAACGGTCATGACTTTGACGACGACTACACCTGCCGCAAGTGCGGCACGCATCTTGTGGTGGATTCCAGTGACTGATTACAGATCAGGTCGCTCGTGGTAAATTCATTTTTAATGAGGTGATTTATGACTGCATTTTTTGATGCGCTCGAACGTGATAATGGTCAGGATCTTGAGTCGATGATTGAAACCGAGCGTCAACTTAAGAAGTTGGCAAACTTGGTGATTGGTGATCGCGAGTTTCCTGACAATCTGAGACAAGAGTGTCTCCTTGTAATTGCCAAAAATGAAATCAAGAACGAAGCTCTTGATGTCATCAATGAGAAAAATCATCAAATGTATTTGGCTTTGAGCCAAAGCAGGTTGGTGGTAGCTTTGCATAGCTTTTGGCATAGGGTTGCTACAAGCAACATCGTTACTCGCTTTGGCAAACTGACAGACAATCCGAAAGCCGCGATTTTAGATCGTGACGCTGTTGATGGCACCGACGTTATCAAGCTTGTTCAGATTTGACCAATCCATTTTTTTAAAGGAGTTTGAGATGATGTACTTGAAGATTGAGAATCCGGGCGTGGCTCCTGCTGAAGCTTTCACCCTCATGGGTGCCAGCACCAAGCGCCACAGTGAGAACAATAATCTCATTGGGAAGTTTGGCACCGGTAATAAGCAGGCAATTGGGACCCTGATGCGAGCAGGATTAAATCCCATTATATTCTGTGGGAATTTACGCCTGACTTTTTCCACCCGAACTCAGAACGTTGACTCGGGTCTGGACTCCCATGATTTCCAGCGCATCGTCGTCACCTACAGCGGCAAGGACGCCAAGGGTGTCTCTCGCACTGGAACCGAGGACCTAGGTTGGGTCCTTGAGCATGGCGCGATTGACTGGCAAACGACAGATCTGGCGCTGCGGGAGTTTGTCTCCAACAGTCTGGACCGTGCCATGGAGGAAGGCGAGCACAACTTCAAGAAGCAGTTGGAGCAGGACCAGGATCTGAATTGGGTCCAGCGCCGCGATAAGCTCGAGGAATACCTCAGTACTGCAACGGATTATAAAAACGTGAATATTGAGGTATTTAGCGATGAGAAGCGCGTGCGCGCGAATGCGGGCACCACACGCGTGTTCATTCCCGTTAATGAGGACGTCTTCAAGTTCTATAGCAATATTGGCAAGTGGTTCCTGCATTTCAGCGAGCCTGAGATGTTGAAGGAAACCATCCTGCCCAAGAACGGCAGGAACTTGGGCGCTAATCAGACGGCAGTGATTTATCGTCGTGGCGTCAGGGTTCGCGAGGTTGAAACCAGCAAGAATGAGTCCTTGTTTGATTACAACCTTGAGGATCTGGAGCTCGATGAGGCGCGCAAGGTTGATGACTGGCGCGTGCAGTATGAGGCGGCGCGCTGCTTCAGGAATATCACTGAAGAAAAGATGATCACCTTCTGGCAGTCCTGCTTGAACCAGCGTGAAGTTTGGGAGCACGGGTTCTATGGCAGCACGATGGCTGGTGGCAACTCTGACGTCTGGCGCTCGTCTTTTTACAAGGCAGCAGGACAGGACGCGGTGATTGCCACGCGTGACACTGGAGAGTATGCCGCGCGCAAGGGTTTCAAGGTTGTTACGGTGCCAGAGAATTTCCTGCTCGCTGCGACGTCCTATCGCGTGCCGAGCGCTCAGACTGTTCTGACTAAGGACGAGCAGGAGGGGCGCGAGGTGTTCGACGCGGATGCTGGTGCACTGGATGCTGTGGACTGGGTCTGGAGCATGCTGGTGTCGCGCGGCATGACGAATGGAAAGGCTAAGCCTGAGGTTAAGACTTTCCGTCGTATTATGGACGCAGGTGGTCAGACACTGGGGTATTACCGGTCAGGAGTTGTTTACCTCAATCAGGACATTACCGGAGGTCGGAGTGTTCAGTTACTAGTGACAGCGCTTGAGGAGGTGGTCCACCACGTGACTGGCGCGACAGATAATTCCCGGGATTTTCAGGATTATCTCCTGAATTTCATAGTGCAGTCCTCTGTTAACACAGAGGCGCTGGCGTAACGTCGTGTGGAGTATTCTCCAATAAAAAACCCCCTGAATATTCAGGGGGTTTTTTAGAAGCGGGTGATCGGACTCGAACCGACAACATCCAACTTGGAAGGATGGCGCTCTACCAATTGAGCTACACCCGCGCATCATGACTGGGAAGTTCTTTCTCAATCATGATCATATGCTTGGGATGGCTACCATTGTTTACTATCGATTCCAAGGCAAGACGCTGCGGAAGCTTTTGTTCAATTGCTTCAGCAGCTAAATCGTTAAGCTTGACAATGGTAGCCAGATCCCACATGGAGATATCCTCGCATGATATGTGTTAACGTGTAATGTTCAATTTAATTATAGTTTCTCAAAGAAATATTTCAAGAGTTTGGATTTGTAACGAAAGATTTGACTGGGGGTGAATTATGCCTGCGTAGAGAATTCCACGTGGAGTTATCGACGGCAGTCGCATGCATCACTGCCTCGTGCAGTTGTGCAAGTGGCTGGAATATTACGGTTTTTGTGTCGTTCAACTACTTACTAGGAGGATTGCAATATGACTGTGATATGTTCATATATTAAAGAAGATGAAGGATTGTATTTTATGAGATGCTTGTCCCGAGGTAACATATTGTGAGGGCATTCCAATGACTGTACGTGTTACCGAGGTGAATCTGCTAGCCAGTGGTGACGGCAATCTCGTTCTTTTTGATTCGACTAGGTTGAAGCAGGCGCTGGAAGTACTGGGCATTGATATCGATGAATTCATCGATGATGCGCAGGGTGTCAAAGCAAAGATTGACAATTCTGGGGCGCTGGGTGTTGACAAGGTTTATGCAGTATCGAGAGACGGCAACGTTTACGACTGCATGATTGTCGGTGCACCCGAGCCAGCGACGTTCGAACGCATGCTCCGGGATGACGAGCTTACGCCGCCCGTTTTCAACCAGAAGATGAGATCCAGTGACGAGTTGTACGAGCATTGCAAGTCTGAGGAGGCGCTAAGTGATTTCATTGATAAGTCGTATGAGAACTACATCAAGAGTGGCGAGATCAGGAAAATGCCGTTTAATCTTTTAAACAGGCACAATCCAGATCTTGACGACGTGTTCATGAGTGAAGCCAATACAGAAACTAACTAGGAGTTTCAATGTCCAGTTTTAGTAAGACGGAATATCTGTTGAAGTTCAGGAAGAATTTCCCGGGACCAATCAAGTTCAAGGAAGGCGATCTGTTCTGGGCTAAGATCAAGCCTATGGTGTTTAAAACACCTGAAGACTCTGAATTGTTCAGAGAATTCTACGCTTGCAAGATCGAGCCTTGGCATCCATTGTTCAATAAAATCGAGAAGCTTTACAAGAAGCATCACGATGATGATTGGAATGGCGAGTTTGTGTTCCCTTGTGAGTATGTGTATCTGGACGCGGATCTTGAGGACGAGCTCAGACATGATCATGAGATCTCAGTTGCGGCATGGCGAACTAAATATGATGGAGGTGGTCATGACGAAGACGACAGAGCAGAGCAGGAAAGAGGCAGTGGACCAGATCAACTCAGTGATGGCGACGGTTGCTGATTACAGGAACTGTCCTGCTTCCATCTTGGCAGATTTGTGGCACTGGTGCGCAGAGAATGGTGTGAGCTTTGAAAGCGAGCTCAAGAAGATGCGGACTTACATAGACGCTGATCTTGATCGCGAACCGGTTGAAGTAAATGCCGCTCTTGTTAAATTCATAAGGGTTGTGTAGGGTAGCCTGCACAACTCGCCCCTGTAGCTCAGCTGGTAGAGCAACGCCCTTTTAAGGCGGATGTCCAAGGTTCGATTCCTTGCGGGGGCAATATTTCCTTTTTATTCGCGAATATTGGTCGAATTAAATTCATAAGGGTCGCGGGCGTACAATCCGCGATTTTTTTTTATAAATTAAATTAAAATTTTTAAGCCAATTGTACATTTCGAGTAATTCGTTCGTAAATTCTGTTTGATAACTCATTTTTGTAACGATAACTACTCGTGGAGAACTCGCGGTGAGTATTCCACGAGGGGATTTACCCATGAGAGAACGACGAGTATTGACCGGGAGAGCATTCCGAAACCTGCACCATGCAGGTGTGGTCTATTCGGTCAGGGGTTCCGAGGGCAGGACAATCCTGCATTCCGAGAACATTCTGATCGCTGATGCTCTTTTTGTCATTCAGAAAGGCACACAAGCTGCCGTCAGGAAGAAAGGGAAGAAGCAAGTTCATGCTTTTGTGCAGGGAAGATTGATAATCGACCCTATGGAGGCTGAAAAAATCATGCCTCTTGTGCGTAAAAGCAAGGAGACTGCCTATTACAACCCTTTTAAGACTGATCAGTTTGTGGACCGAGCGGGGAAACCCTTGAAAGGCGCGGGTTTTGTGTACCTGACCAATGACGGGAAGGGAAAATCCCGCTTATTGTTGATCGACAAGCAGAGTGCTTGAGCGTGGTTGGTGGGTTAAAGTGATTTATTCACAGGAAAGGAGATTTTTCCATGAATTTGACGAAGGAACGATATGCTGAAGTAGAGGTTCCAGTGGCAAAAAAGCCGAAAAATGAATTACAAGAAAAAGTTGCCCGTAATGTTCTGAATGCTCTGGGCACTCCACCCGGTTTTTTGCAGATAAAAGCCTGCAATGTGTACGATAACCGCTGGCGTGTGGACATTTGGGCGCGGCAGAAGCAGGAAACGGAGGGTGTTATCACCAAAACTCATATTCCTGACTCATTTTTCTGCATCGTGGACGACGCTGGCAACCTGATTTCTCCGCAAATCGAGAAAAAATACTGATTTTTCGGGGAATTATTTTGAAAACCAAGGAATCGTAGCGAATAGACCTTGTTCTGAACGCTACGATTCCTTTTTTCTTTAGGAGGCATCATGTCTGACATCCTGTGCTACCTGTACGAGAAGGGTGAACTGCTGGAATCCCTTATCGTTGACCGAACTGAGGAAGGTTGGGCAGCAAAAGTCGGTACTGGCAAGCAGCCTGCTGCCACAATTGTGAAATTGAGCGAAAATAAATTCCAATTTCGCATGGTTCCAAAGCAAACCCGCTTGGGACTTCGCAACTGGAGTTGTGATCTGGACGCTTCCTCTTATGAAGAAGCTGCTTCCAAGGCAATCGAACTCTATGTTGTGAAAATGACCGAAATCTTGCGTGTGATTGCTGATCCCATGCAGGAGTTAGAGTATTGGTGCAAACAACACGACTGGTTGTACCACTTCAGCGATGATGGTCGGGTCTGGACTGAGGCTGAATCCATCAACAACCGGATGCTTGCGCTGGTCAAGCGCATCGGTCCTGCTGGCAAGGAACTTTACAACGCTTACGCTGCCAAGGTAAGCAGCCTCAATGGTCCTGACCTGACTCTGAAATAATGGTTATTGTGTAATAAACCACACAGAACATTAGCATTAGCTAAACATCTATGTCTAAAGAGAACCCCCGGAGCGATCTGGGGGTTTTTCTTTTTTACGCCTTAAATTCTTACGCCAATTGTACATCGGGCTATTTTGTTTCTCGCGGTAAAAAATTTTTGGGGAATTATTTTTTCTTTTGCATTTCGTAACGATAGGGGTTCAGGCGAAAGCCTTGTTTGTTCCATTAACCAAGTTCAGGAGTATTCAACATGGCTACTGTTACCCTTCGTCGTGGTCGTCCCAATCGCTTCAGCAACAGCGAGGTTCGTACTGTGAAGTCGGTCTGCCGTCAGTACGGACTTCGGGGTGGTCAGGTGGAGCTTGCCAATCGTGGCATCGTGGTGAGCTTGCCGACGCTTGCCAAGTATATCAAGAGCGAGATGGGTGGAACCAAGCCGGTGACCACCAAGCGTGGTCGTCGCAAAGCTGCCTAATTAGGTAGCATCCACGGTGCGGTGGAAGGCATCACCCAAGACGCACCATCTTGGGTTTTTCTAAAAGGCAAACGAAAAGGAGTCTCGCCATGCAAAGGTGTGATGTATGCGATGACGAATCTGATTCTAGCATCTGTGATGAGTGTGCTTGTCAGATCAATAGTCGGGTTGAGGATTGCGAGAACGAATCAGTTAATGATGGTCGTAGCAGTCCCGATCCTGAATATATCCTGTTCTACCAAAAGAACGGATATTATCCGAATAATATGTCCTGAATTTATCATCCCGGTGTGGGGATTACTCAATGCCTAGGGCACACCACCTAGGTTTTTTTAAGGAGGATTTGTGATGGCTAGTTTTGTTACTGAGTCGAAGCTGACAGTCCAGTTGTTTTGCTTGGATTTTGTGGACTTGGTTTCTTACTGGAACGAGAATCTCAACACTGATCGTCCGTTTCAGAACATTGAAGGTTATGAAAGCGAATATGGCATCACGAGGTGGAAACTTCAGTGGAGAAGCAAGGCAGTAGCCGAAAGATTTGCCCAAGCTTTCCAAATCACTACTCCAATTGAGTATGATTCTGGCATCTGTGGTCAGCGCAGGTGGTCTACTCTCTTGAACGAGAATCAACTTCATGATCTGTTTCGCAGCGCAATCAAACATTACCTTGATTTGCCTGTTGACACTGAAATCGAAGTTGAGACTGTTGAAGACTATAACTTTGTAGTTCCCGGTCATTTCTCTGCTTCTTTCCAAATTGATGGAAAGTTGGCAGCGGGAGTGGTCTATTGTCTTGAACGAGATGAGACAGAAAAAGAACTTAACAATTAGTTTGATTTTTATTCTCCAAAAAGCCCACCCCTAATCCGGGTGGGCTTTTTTTATTTTGAGCGGTATTTTTTTGAACAATACGGAAGTGTAACGAATAGCTGTTGTCCACAAGGTTTCAACAAAGGAGAAAGACATGGTTGATTATGTTTGTGCTGTTTGTGGCGAAGAAATTGACCCGCAATTTGACATTCACTCCACGCCAGAAGGCGAGGATTGCCATGCCGATTGCTGTCCAGTCTGCAACTGCAAGTGAAAGGAGTATTCCATGTCTTACGGCGTGTGGAAAAAACGAGGGAAGAATTGGTCTTCCATCGTGATTGATGGCATGGGACGGGACGCTACTTGGCAATGGGAGCAGTATGCCAACTGGCACGGCAAACCTGCTGCCGAATCCAAGAAGCGTTCCTACCAGAAGCTGGGTCTTGGGTGCGGAGCTAGCATCTATGACAGTTCTTGCAGAGATGATTACTACTGGTTGCGGTGGGCTGCAAACCAGAAGAAGAAGGGCTTTGTCTTGTACGAAGTTCTGACTGGCAGCGATCATTCCGAGTTCTTCGCAGTCCCAAGGGATGCAGGAGCAGATGTGATCGCTGATGTCCTCCAGAAACTTAACCGTGTGGACAAACAAATCCAGCGGTTGTGAGATCAATCATAAGAAACCCCGGAAATAACATTCCGGGGTTTTTTTACGCCGATTTTTTCTTACACCAAGATTTTGTAACGAATCACTGCTGTGTTCATCTTCAATCACAAGGAGTCAAGCCATGAGAAAGATCAAAACCGAAACACCGAAGCATCCCTTGATCCAATTCCACGATGAGCGGTCTTTCACCATGACCACCGAAATCAATCAAGGCTTGCACCACGAGCTTGCACAAAAATTAAAGCTGAAATTACTGAATATCGGCGGATTTTCCGCGATGGTTAATGCAAATGACCCTGATTTGCCAAAAATGGTTCAACACGGCAGAAGATTTCCCGCGAAAAGCATCACAATGCGCGGTGAACCATGCAGGTGCCACAGCAATGTTGCTTTCTTATGGGAAGCTAACATGAAAAAGGTGAACATCTGTACAGGCTACGCATTGTCCAAAGATGGGATTTGGCGTTGTCATAGTTGGGGATGGCATGGCAGCAGGACAATAGAAACGACTGTCAAACGGGTCGCGTATTACGGATTCATACTCACTTATGAAGAAGCCAGTGAGTTTTTCGAGCAAAATTGCATCTAAAAATTTTTTTGGACAATTCAGTTTTGTAACGAATGAGTGTTGTTCCGATAACTCAACCCTTTCAGGAGAACTGAAATGAGCTATGTCGATGCGCCTGCTACGAAGATGTTGGCTACTCACTGCTGCGTCTGCGGTCTTCCCCTTGTCGATGCAATCAGCGTCGAACTTGGGATCGGACCAGATTGCCGTCAGCACATGAACGGCGACATTTCCGAGGAACAGCGCAAGGAATGCAACCGCCTTACCCATCTTGCCAGCATCGCTGCTCAAGAGGGCAAGGTGGACGAGGTTCGTCGCTGCTCCGAGGCGATCATCGCCTTGGGCTTGTCAACCCTTGGCGAAAAGGTGGCTGAACGCTTCGTCAATGCTGAGAAGAATGCCAAGATCAGCATTGTCGAGCAGGATGGCTACCTTGTGGTCAGCACCCCGTTCAAACGCAAGGTGAGCAACGACTTCATCGATGCGTGGCGACAGATTCCCGGTCGTCGCTACCGGGACAAGAAGAATCTGATCCCCTTGGAACAGAAGCGGGCGTTGTGGGGACTGCTCCAGCGGTTCTTCCCCAACGAATACGCTATGGGACCGAAGGGCGTGTTCAGAATCCCCAAGGCAGAAGCTGCCTGAAACCGACCCCACCCGAAAGGGTGGGGTTTTTTTATTTCATCACCAAATTTTTAAGCCAATTGTACAATCGCGCATTTTCCAAAAGATTTATTTGTACATTCGCGTTTCGTAACGAATGGCATTCGGTGTTACTTCACTCAACAAGGAGAATGCGCGATGAACATCTTCATTCTGGATCACGACAAGACCGAAGCTGCCAAGGCTCATGTCAACAGTCATATTGTCAAGATGCCATTGGAAGCAGCACAGGTTCTCTGTACCAATCTGGTAAAGCGCGGGGTTGATTCACCTTACAAACCGAGTCACCAAAAGCATCCCTGCACCCTGTGGGCGGGTGAAACGCGCAGCAACTTCCTGTGGCTATGCGACTTCGCTCTGGAGCTTTGCAAGGAATACACTTTCCGCTACGGCAAAGTCCACAAGTCCCAAGGTGTTATCGAGTATGCCAAGACGCAAGCAGACGCTATCCCTGACGGCGAACTAACCCCATTTGCACAGGCTATGCCTGAGCAGTACAGGGGCAGTTGTGCTGTGGCAGCTTATCGCGAGTATTACCGCAGGGAAAAACAGCATCTAGCCAAGTGGAAGACGCGAGAAATGCCTGCGTGGTACTAAATTCAGGGAATATTCCTGAATAAAACCGATTTATTGCGAGGGCAACATGTGATTCCCAGTCACATGTTGCCCGAATTTTTTTTACAAATGCGATTTTGTAACGAATTAAACCCGGTGTTTCCAACTAACCACTATGGAGTATTCGACAATGAGTACAGCATCACTAGATCAGCGATTAAGACTCAAACACGGCAAGGAAATGGAATCAAAAATTGCCGACAGTCTCAAACAATGCGGTTTGCAGGTGGGCAAGAGTTCAGATCGGGAAGATCGGTTGAAGAAGGTTGACCGATGGCTGATGCAGAATGGGACGAAGATACCTCTACAGATCAAATTCAGGGAGTCTGGCGACGATCTGCTGTTTGAGGTGTTCGACACTTTTCATGGCTGGAACGATCACAAGAACAAGATCGGTCGTGACATGGAAGGCATCGCAGAGTTGTATGCGGTTCTCATGCGTGATGGTAAAACCATCATCATGGTTCCCACACAACCCGCCAAAGA
>Ga0222713_10003885_pt1 | contig 15212 bp, 26 predicted proteins | sample C33_649DmetaG_FD_165061 | JGI IMG/M metagenome (GOLD analysis project Ga0222713, IMG submission 165061) | Estuarine water microbial communities from San Francisco Bay, California, United States - C33_649D | ecosystem: Environmental > Aquatic > Marine > Unclassified | place: USA: California...
TTACATTGGTTGCTCCGAAGCCAATAGGAGAGCTCCCATCGTGTGATGTAAGGGCTGTAAGGAATCGCTTATTATCAGATCCACCAATAGTAACATCAGTTAAAGGAAATTGATAGTATACTTTTTGGCCGTCTCCTAAGAAACCACCTCTTTCTCCTGAGATATTAACCCTAGCAGCAGCTTCTAAAAGCATGTCTAAGATTTCTTCGTTCTGTGTAGGAACGTACTTAGATCCTACGATACCTAAACACTTGTTGTTATCTTGTCTAAAGATACCATAAGCAGGAGTAGGTTCTCTGTTAGGACCTACTAGTTCACGTTTGTCTACTGTCCAGTTAGTTCTGGAGCTTTCTAATAATTGTTCTTTGTTCATAAGGCTGGTCTTTTAAATGTTTCAATAAAGTTTTGTAGTTCTTCTAATTCTTTGATTCTACCTTGTACTTCACAATACTCGTACTCGGTACTTTGTTCCATTAGTTTTGTTTGTTTTACTCTTTCTGTAAAGTGTTCTATTAACTTAGATTTAAATTCTAAGTGGCTTAGTGTTTCAAAATCTTGCCAATTCATGTTTAGTTTATTTTAAGTTTTGTAGCCAATCAATCTGTTCTCCGTTGTTGGCCATTAGTATTTCGTTTATTCTTTTAAAGTGGTCACAATTCCACTTACCTCCACCGTATAAAGCGGCTGCAGGATGAGGTGCAACTAAAATGTGATGAAAGTTATCATCAATTAAAGGAGCAAACTTTAAAGCGTCTTTACCCCAGAAACAGAATATAAGTCCTGTAGTGTTGTCGTCTAAAGTTTTGAATACAGCTTCTGTAAACTGATGCCAGTGAGCTAGGTGAGAACCTGACTTACCTTCTTCAATAGTTAAAGCTGCGTTAATTAAAAGAACTCCTTGCTTAGCCCATGCTTCTAGGTCCATGTCAATAGGAAATGTAAGTTCGTCTGGATAAATGTCTTCTTTAATCTTGTTATACATAACCCTTAAAGAAGGAGGAACTTGATCTCTATTTCTAGGACTAAAAGCTAAGCCATGTGCTGTGGGTTCTCCTTTGTATCTACCTGGATACGGATCCATACCTAAAATAACCACTCTTACTTTCTGAAAAGGGGTTAAATTAAAAGCCTTGAAGACTTCATCTTTGTATGGAAGAATAGACTTAGTCTTTCTCTCATTTGCAATGAAACCTCCAAGGCTTTTAAAATATGGACTTTCTAATGTATCTCTTAAGTGTAGGTACCAATCATCGGGAATTGCTACTATTTTTTGCATTTTTGTTTCTAAGTAGTCTTCTTTGTCTAGGATTCAACATTTGTATTACGATGTTAGGATTAAGCTTAGTAGTCATAATCCCTGGATTTGCTTGCTCAATTCTATTAAGCACTTGGTTATACCTTGTTTTATAACTTGCAATAGTGTCATAGAAATCGCAGTGCTGTCTAATAGAGTGTATGATTGTAGAGTGATCTTTGTTTAATAGTTCTCCTACTTTCATGTAAGTATAGTGGAATTGTATTAACAAGGTAGCAGCAAACTGAAACCTAGCTTCTACAAACTCTCTCTTACGACTATATAAAATAAAGTCTGCAATACTTACTTTGTGCACATCACATACAATTTGCATAACTTGTGTCTCAAAGTCGTTAAAACAACTTAAATTTATTTTAATTTGTTTAGCCTTTGCTTCTGCAAGTCTTTTTCTTTCTTTATAGACTTCAGGATCTATTTCTCCAATCTTTCTTTCGTAATACCGTTTGTTTTCGGTTTTCTTTGAAACTAGCTTTAGTAGACCTGCTCTTTCAAGTTGTCCTACTTCTAGTTTATTGAATACAATTTCTAAAGCTTCGTCTACAATATCTTTAATTCTTGGCATAGTTTGATTAATTTTTCTTTTCCGTGTTCTTTGTAAATGTCACTAATGTCCTTTCCTAGACTTGCATGATGATACAATACAGGTATATCGTACATCTCAGATATCTTCTGTGCACCTTCTATACCTGCTCTATCTGCATCAAACCATACATATATGTTATCGAATCTTGCTCTAAGCAATTCATAGGCATTTTCCGATATAGGTGTAGTCTCGCTTCTTACTGCAACTGCATTAACCCCAATAGAATGTAAGGTCATAACATCTTTAGTACCTTTAGTAATGACTAACGTAGTTCCCTTATGAGGGAGTTGTGTGTATCCCTCTAGCATACCTCCGAAGAAGTTAGTTCTAAACTTTACTCTCTTTTCTGCAAAAGGACGGTATAGTTTGAACTTATCTTTTTCTTTGTAGCGATAGCAAGGATCAAAGTCATTATTAATGTACCATATGTTGTCAGCTATCCAAGCTTTATCTACTCGTCTTATGTCAAAAAACTTAAGGATACTTGGTGTTACTCCAAATTGAGCCCAATATTCTAAGTCTTTCTGTGTAAAACGGGTAAGTTTAACTTTGATAGATGCTGGCTTTACTTCTGCGGGTTTAACTGTTTTAAGACTATCGACTTCTATTTTAAGACCTAGCCTGTCTTCTAGACTAAAGTTCTTAAGTTGGAAGTCAGACTCAATCTTATAGAGAATGTCTGGATACTCGTAACCAGTTCTCATCTGAGCTATGTCTATACAGTTGTAGTGGATTTTTTCAGTAGCGTAATCTATAAAATAAAGATTACCTCCTTGACTCCACTTAAAGAAGCATGTTGCATGCTTGTCTGATCTGAAAGGATTCTTGTACTTGTTTCTAAAGTTAATCTTCTCTCCGAAGTAAAACTCCATGAGTGTTTCTTGACCTATCAACTTGTAAAGAGTTTGTACATTAGGTCTTATTTCAATACTTGTCAGATCCATAAGGAAGGTTTTAAATAGAAAAAGGGGCTACAAATGTAACCCCTTTTCTAAAAAATGAAACAGTTAAGTAAAATTAAAATAGGCTATCTGCTTCATCACTGATAGCAGCAGTAGCTACATCGCTCTTTTCCCAAGACATCATGTCATCAGAGAAAGGGCTTTCTACTTCATTAGCAGCAGGTGCATTGTTCTCTGTGTATTCTTTGAAGTCAAAGGTTCCATAGTAACTCTTGAAGCCATACTCACCAGTAACTTGCTTAGCTATATAGTCAGTAATCTTGCTGTTTACGTTTACAAATACTTTAGTACATACGTCTTGGTATTTATCGTCTTTGATTCCCAACAATACTTTAACACCCATGTTGGCTTTGTTAAAGTGTGCAAAGAAATCTACCAACTCATTACCTTTACCTTTTGCAATAGAATTCCAAGAATCTAATACAAATGGCTTTTCTTTAGGGGAGATATTACCATAAGCTTTCAGTAAAGAGTATACAGTTTCTTCTCCACCTTTAGCTTCACGAACACTCTTAAGGTCCATTCTACGAGAAGGATCTAAGCCTGCTTGTGCTTCACTTAAAGCAGCTAAGTTTTCAGCCCAAGAAGTACGAGTAAAGTTATCAATGAACTGTTTCTTACCTGCTTGAGAGGTACGAGTGTCGTTGTTTACCCATAAAGAAAACTTACCACGTAAGTCTGTTTTAAAATCAGGATGGTTTACATACCAGAAGTCCAAACGCATTCCGTTATCTCCTTCGTAGTTAGGCTCTTTTACTTTGTCTTCGTCAATTCCTAGTAAAGCAGCAAGTGCTTTAGTAGAAGGGTTAACAGCTACAATTTGAATAGGAGCAAATCCTGTGTACATCTTTTTGCCTGATGAAGGCTCTCTGGTTTCTAATTCGTCAAATTTCATAATAGTAATTTTTTGTTTTTATTTTATTTGGATTTTGATACTTCTTCTGTGTAATAAGAGTCAATAGTTTCACATACTGATTTAAGGTCATTAGGGATTAATGTCTCAGAGAACATACCCATTGGGCTCTTAGCAGGGTAGTTACGGAAACGGTTAGTCACAAAATGATAAGTTGCATTCTCGTCTTTGTCTTCACCTACGTGAGTATAAAGACAGATTGTAAACAATCCTTCGAGAACAATTTGGTTGTCCAACGCTTTACCGATAGTCTTAATCTTCTGACCTACGATATGTCCATCATCCTCGATTGTTTCGCTGTGAGTGATGTAGAATACTTTAAGGTCATTACGAAGCTTACGAGCAGTAGTAAGCATGTTGGTTACATCCTTAGCTAAGTTAACAAACTTACCAAAGCCTACTTCGTTAGCTTTCTTCATCATAAGAAATGACATAGAGTAGATAGCATCATCCATTACGATATTCTTAATGTGTGCTGCTTTTTCGCTAATCTGTTGCAACAAAGTTGTAATTTGGTTGATGTCGTCTACTTCCATGTAATTCTTAGATTCTAGGTTGTAGAGTTTCTCAGCTCCTTTGAAAGGCAATTCTTTCCGTGCTACATTGATAATAAAGGTTTCTTTTGGGTCTAAAGTCCTGATAGAGGTAGATTTACCTGTACCTGAAGGACCTACAATTGCGATTAGTTTTGATGACATATTGTTTAATTTATTTTAATTTATTTTATTTTCTTCTATGCTGTCTACGATATCACCTGGTGTATCCCAACCAAAGTTGGCTACAAAGTGTACTGCTGCTTGGAAACAATTAATAATACTCTTTTCAGGGTTCTCTAAGAGTTCTTCTCTCATAGCTTCGTTATTAAACAGCTCTTCTGATACCCATAGAATGTATTCATTTTCTTGTTCTGTTGTCCAGGTATGCTTTTCATACCATCCGTCTTCTTGAAAGTCTATAGTGGAGTAATCTACATTGATTATCTCACACATCTTTCGTACTAGTTGTACTAAATAAGGGTTCTTTTCTTCTTCGATCATTTTATTGTTTTGCTTTTCTTAAAAAATTCTCATAATGAGTAGCTGTAGGGCTATTCATCTCTTGGGGTCTAGGTAATTCTTCAAACTCTCCGTTAGCTCCATTAAAGTATAGACCGATGCTTGAGTTTTCTAAGCCAAAGTATCTATCTTTTAGGAATTTAAGGGACCTGTAATGGTTACCTAGTAATGATACATCATAGCCATTATGTGTGCCTATGTTGTATCTAGCAGGACTAAACAAACCTATTACTACTTCGTAGTCTTGGTGTACACCCTTATTGATATGAAGCTCCTCCATTGAGGGTTCTAGCTTCTCTTCCATAAGTTGACCTTTGTAAGTGTAGGTTTGTTTTTCTGAGGCGGGTGTTTGTTGGTGGACGATTACGTTAACCATCTTAAAACGCTTAGAGAATATGTCAAGGACATAATCCTTAATCATAAAGTCAAACGTTTGATAAGATGACAACTTCATCTTAGTGTCAGGAGCTAGCTCATTAGATAAAAGACTGATATGGTCTAATACAAAAAATACCCACAAGTCATCTGACTTATAAGTATAGCCTGTTATTATACGCTTACCTTCTTCTATCTCTTTGTAGGTGTATTCTCCTATCTCAGGATTCTCAAAGAAGGCTTTTACGTACTTAGCCATACCTGTGGGATTTCTGATGTAGTCAACTACCTCTACTGACTTCTCTAATGTGTTGATGAACTTCTCTCCTTGCTTTACTTTTTCTAATAGCTCGCTACTTAAAGTATAGTTACCTACTGATTTAAGTTGAGATACACTGATTGTAATACGGTGTTTCTCATACATATACATAGATAGGAATGAAAGCCAAAAGTCTGTAGCACTTTCCTCTAAGGCAAAGTAGAAGATTTTAGGAACTATGTTTGTGTTCTGAGTCTTCTTCATGATGTTAAGGATAGTCATGTATTTAGCAAACTTTGACTTACCTACACCTGAAGCAGCAGTTAAACAAGTAATAGAACCTTTAGTAAATCCTCCGTAGTGTTCTGCTAAGCGAGGAAATGGAGGAGGGATAGCTGTTAAGCCACCTGTTTCTTTGAGAATCTTGTTACCCTCAATCTGACTTATTAACTTCTCAAAGTTCATAATTAGAGGATTTGGTGACTATTGTAAGCAGGTCCACTACCATTCTTGAGTTCTTCACACCACTTAGCTAAGTCGCTTTGGTCTACTCCGTCTACTTTCTTAAAGATAAAGTAACCACACTCTCTAATAAATTTGATGCTTCCTTGTTGCTTAAGAGTACTAATGTATAGGTCAGTAGCCTGTGAAATTTCTTCAAGAGTATAATCATAATCAGAAAGAAACTTAATAAGACGCTTAACCACACTAGACTTATCAGTTGTTTTACCTGATACTCCTAGATTCTTAGCACTGAACTTAGAGATAAAATCAGCCAACCATGTAGGAGGTATACTTAAGTCTCTATTAGGAGCAGTGTTTATGTGTGTAGTTTTTAACTTTTCAATAGCAGATAACTCACCAACAGATTCAGTTATATTAAGATCTTCTAATGCTTTAGGAGTCCAACTATAAGTTGTTCCGTTAAACAGAAGTTTCTCTTCGTAAATCCATTTGTCGATCATCTTCTCCTGTTTGGCTAGTGCCCAGAGTATTTCGTAGAATGTCTTTTTCATCTGTCTGTTTCGTTAAAGTAAAGTTTACGCCTGCAAATATTTCCTTTGAAATAATCTTAGGCGGGTCTACAAAGATAATCGATTCTTCATCTTTTTCCAAGTCTTCTAGGTCTTCTAACCACATTTTTTTCATAAAAAGAAAGTCTGGATGTGACTCCAGACTTTCTCCATAATGTTCTATCTCCATATTTTACATATCTATTATTTCTTGAAATGCTATTAATCCTTTTACACACTCTTCAACTTTAGTTTCTACGTAATCTTGGTCTTCCTTAACTACGTTAAAGACACTTTCACAAGTAGGACAACAAGTATGTAGTAGAAGGTCATTAGTGATTATTAAACCGTTTTCTATGTAACAGTGAGGACATATGTCATCCATAATCATCTCATCAAGTAAATCTTGACTTACTTCTTTGATTGTAGGAAAGAAAACAGAATAAGACTTAAGCTCTTCTCTCATTGTAGGTTCTGTGTACTCAGGATAACATTCCATAATCCACTCGTTGTAAGCTTCGTATGCTCTTTCATCATCTGATTCATCTATCATTTCAGAAGGCATCTCTCTGCTCCAATAAGTAGGTTGCTTAGTTACTTTAGATTCAGTAGAAGCTGAGGGTTCAGAGAAATCTATTTTATATCCTGTTAACTGAGCCTTTTGTTCTTTAGTAAGTTCCACCCAATCTCCAGCCACTGCATCATAGTACCAATCATCTTCTGCTGTGTCAAACATATGAATCTGACGACCACCATAACCAATGGGGGTAGAGGTAGATTTAACTTTAGATCCTCCGTAGGGAATTTCTGACCTAGAGTATGTAGGAAATGTAAGCGGAATGTTCCTTTCAGCAAGCATAGTAAGCATTTCATAAGCAAAACTAAAAGCATTGATTAGAAGTGCTACACTAGCTATTTCGGTATTAGAATGCTCGTTAAAGTAACCACATGATAGATTGTGAGAAGATACTTTAAGACCTCTTTTACGTAGACCACCGACATCAGTTGCTGTACCTGAGTTAAGAGTATAACCATACTTCTCCATCAAAGGTCCAATCAAATCATAATGCTCAGGGTTGAAAGTCTGAACTCCGTTAGTAAACTTAATAAAGTCATTGGTATAAGACCTACGATCCAGCTGAGTAACTACTAGTGAGTTGTCAAAGAAAGACATATCACAGCAATTAGTACCTACAATTCCTCGTTCCTCACCATAAGGCAAGAAAACCTTACATACAGGCATCATCTTAAGCATCTGAATAGCAAAGCATACACCTACGGAATCATCGAGACCTAAGCCACATTGTTCACCTGTTGCATCATCAAAGCCAAAAATCCACTTATCTGTTTTAAAGATACGCATACCTACATGGTAGTCTTGAGCTGTGTCATAATGAGCTACTACTGTAGGATAGAATTCAGCTTCTCCTTTAGTGCAATAGATATTCCCTCCTTTTTCTACTACTGTTACACCTTCTATCTTAGAAATTAATTCTACAAGCCAATCCTTCTTCAGTCTTTCCATTTCTGGCTGATAAGTAGGGCTTTGTTGATACATGATATCAAACAGTAGGTCGAAGTCTACAGGGAAATCTCCTTTAATAGTGTGGTCTATACTTTCTAGTCGGCTAGCGTAATTGCTAACATAAGATTTTGTCATTGTTTTTCTTTTAGTTTAGTTTAAATAAGGAACTCACGTTCGTTGTTTTCTTGAATTTGCTCTTGTATTACTTCTTCTTCCATTTCTAATTCTACTTCTTCTGTAACAGTATTAGGCTGTATCAAGCTTAGTTCTTCTAAAGTTTCACGAACTTGTTCTATTGGTGGTACAATGAAGCTTGTGTACATGCTAGAAGTACAGTGAGTAGTAAATCCATTAGGAGAAGTATGTATGTAAATAGAATTACCACTGCTAGTAACTAGTTGTTGTCTTGCAATTTCTAACTGGCTTCTAACTTGTTCTTCTGCTCTTCTGTCAGCTTCTTGAGAATCATAAGCATCTTCAGGAATGTTAGGATCGTTCTTATGATAGAAGCTAAATCCGTTAGTAAAGTAGAAGTCTTCATCTAAAATAAAATAACCGAAACCATTTTCATACTCTCTGAGCTGTTGGTCATCTTGGTGAGCATACTGTCCGTTATTCAACGTAACAGATCTAGCTGTAAGAACAGTTTCTCCATCATAGGTTTCTACTGAATCATCTTCTATTGTAATGTAAGAATCATCTACTTCACAATAAACGTAACAACTACTACAAGTATAATTATCTTCATGATCACCTGCAGTAATATAAGTTGAATTGTCTTCGTCTACATGATCTCCACAGATGCAACATTCTAGTCTTCCACCTGAATTGTAACGACTAAAGCAACCTCCAGTAGATCTGAACTGCCAATACTCATCGTGAAGATGTTGATTTGTTAGAATCATTCTATTGGGATCATAGTTACAGAGAGTATCTACATAAGGAAAATGTTGAATACCTGTTAAGTCGATGTTTAGAGAGAAGTTTCTATGGACTTGATACAAAGTTTCATAACCAGCTCCCATTAGTGTGTTCTTAAGCAAGTTATGAGTCTCATCAGTTGTAAAATAGATACGGTCAAACATAAACTTACCTTCGATATTCCACATAATACAACGAGCAGCAATCTTATCTGATCTCTTAAGTACAGCCATTTTTACTTTCTCTGGATACTTGGTATAGATTTCAAAATACCTTTGACAGTTAGAATAACGCATACAAGAGTTACCTAGAGTACCTGAGTGTTGATAGTAGTTAGCTTCGTAGTAAGCATCTTTAATCGCTTCTCCTTCAATAATAGCAAAGTCATACAAAGGATTAGATACAGTAATCAAAGAGGCATATGCTTCTGCAAATGCAGTAACCTCTCTATCTGAATACTTGTCTGCAAACAACCTACGTACAATCTTACCAATAGAAGTGTGATAACGCTTCTTAAAGTTCCATACTTCTTTGATAGTTACTGAAGTGTTCTCAAACTCTACAGCCAATACTCTCTCCCAGTTATTTGAAGGAATAGAAAGTCCTTGTCTACCTACTTCAAATGCACCTGTTCCTCGAGTTCTAGAGTTGCGAATACGAAGTATCTCTGAGTCTTCTGAAAGATAAGTATTTTTAAAGTGTAGAGAACATTCTTGAGCAGGTTCATTGTTCCAGAATTCTTGAACAAAATATGCAGTACTGTCTTCTACACGATCAATAGGATAAACTCTGTCATTTAGGTGTCTAGAAGTTAACTTTAATTGATACGTAAAAGCTAACTGGTTTGTAGTAGGATTTTCTGGGACAGCAGACCTATCTCTACGTCTACCTTTTTGCATGTAAATCTTAACAATAGTTCCAGGATGAATCATTTCCATCATAGTTTCTTGTCCTGCAAGTCTTTCTTCACGGTCCTTATCTAGATAAGAAATCTTAGTATAGTCCGCTTGAGATAGACCTAGATAGTTACAATACTTACCTTCTAAAGGTACATACTTAAGATTAAGAATATCTTCAGCTACTGTCTTTGCTTGCTCGTTACAGTTACTTGCTAGTAATTTCTTTAGACGAGCTTTTAGGTCTTTGTGTAATACAAATTTGTTTCTTGCTACTCTTACTCTTCGTTTGGGTAAGCCAGCAAGTGAGTCAGCAGATACTTGTAAGGTGTTTGCTGTTTCCATAAATTCCATTGAGAATGGATCGTCAATGATTTGAGCTGCAATTAGCTCCTGTGGTTGTGAATTAGGCATATTATTTAGTTTAAATTGGTTTAAAACAAAAAAGCACCCCTAGAGGTGCTTTCATTAGATTTTTCTTTTTAATTTAAAGTTGTTCTGGTGTTTTCTCGCTGTCTTTTTTGTAACGGTGAGCTAGCAGTAGATTTTTTTCTGTTAGGGCTTTTTTAAACTCTCGGTCTCTTTCATTCTCTGAATAAAACGTGTAGTCTTCGTTCTTCTTCATTGTCTTTACAATCAAGTGAAATTCTATGACTGTACCTTCTTCGCTTAACGTATACTCCATTATTCAAAGATAGCACAAAAATCTGCTACAACGCCTATAAACAAGGAGATTACGGAGACCAAGAGAAGAGAGAATGCGAAGAACTCGTTACTACTCATACGATTAGTATTCTTAAGTTTTCTTCCAATATTTCTACATGCTTCTCTCATTGATGTGTTGTTTTACCTCTTTCCAGAATAAAATTGCATTATGCATAGAGACATTTTCTGCCCTAACATAGTTATCCATGTCTTTATACTCAGAGATAATTTTATCAATGGTATAGTTAGCAATCTGCTTAAATCGGTAATTATCCATCTGAAAACCTAATGTCTTCATGATTTCTACCTCCATAGCTTCTGCTTGTTGTTTGGGACTCATGTTACAAATATACAGTCTTAAAGTTTTTCTGCTTTCTCTTCGAATCTATATTTTAACTCATCTTTAAAGATTTCTTTGTAAAAGTCTGAAAGTTGGTGTTGAGTTTTTAGTATAGCTTCTATGTGATCGAAATCTAAGTCTTTAACGGGTTTGTAGGTTAAGGGTTGTCTTCCATCCTTACCTCTTGTACCCCAATGAACAGCTTCTCTCCTAGTTAAGTGTGAGCCATCGTCATAAACGCTTAGTTCTTCATAAGTTCCTACATGCCTTCTAAGATAATCTGTGCCTCCATCTACCATAAGAACTTCTTTAGTGATAGTATCCTTGTAGGTCACATAATCATGTCGATTATATGAAGTAAGGATAGTACCATCTGGTGTTTTAATCCTGTTTAAAAGGATCTTGTTTTCCGTAGTCATAAGTTAGTATATAAGCTGGTTTAATTGTTGTTGTGATGCTTCCATTGATATCAACTGTTTCACTTTTACACTCATAGGTTTTGAACTTATAACCTGCTTTAGTAAAGAAGTTAAGCGAAGTTAAGTTATTCGCTTTAACTCTTGTAATTACAGTTACAAAATCTTTTGTTTCTTCATAGATAGACTTGATAACATAATCTATTAGGAAACTTGCATAACCTTGTCTTTGATACTTCTCTGCTACATGAATAAAGTTAATACGATAGCATTCTTTTTTCTTTCTCATTAACATTACAGCTACTATATCCAATCCGTCTTGAATAGCATGTACTGTTAAGGTAGGGTCGTTAAACGACTTTTCCGTAAATTGTACTCCGAAATGATCTGTAATAAATTGAAAATACTTAAGATCCTTTCTGTTGTAATAAGAAATTTGAGTTAACATAAATGGTTTTGGTTTCATGCTTAAAGGTAGCTCTTTTGTAGAGTTCTCTAAAAGCGTATCTAGATAGACCTAGATGTCTTCCTGCTCTTTCATAGCTGTATCCTAAGTCATCTCTGAGGATAAGAGCAGCATACTGACGAGGAGTAAATCCATCTAAATCTAGTTTAAGTTCATCCATTAGTTTAGATTTTATAGGAGATTAGTTAGTTTTAAGTTAATCGAAACTTACTCCATTGTTAGTCATAATCTGTCTAAAGTCATCCCTTAGTTTGTAAAGAGCTTCTACTACCTTCTCATCATCTTCATCAGATGCATACTTAGTGCGTCTCCTAAGTTCTTGATCTAAGTCCCAGGCTACTGCATACCACTTGTGTGCGTTAACAGCTAGTTCAAACTCTGCTCTATCTTCGTTTAAATCAAATATTAATTGTCCTTGTGCCATAGTTCGTATGTGCTATTTGAGGTTTTAAACTTAATATAATCGTCCTGTTCTTTTATGATTTCTGTGATAGAAGTTGTTAACCAAGTAAAACTAAATCTATGTGGGTCTAAAATACAAGATAGACCAACAGCAGGTTTATCATGTAGTTTTCCAAAAGTACCATCTGCTTTCCATTCAATCCATCCAACTTTATCACCAAAGTTAAGTAGATTATCTCTTTCTCTAACTAGTTTATACTTGTAGCCAAGAACTTCTAAAACATTATCTTCCGTCAATGTCAATGGTATTTTGTCTTGTTTAATCTTGCTCATAGTTTTTCTATTTCTTTTAACATTTCTTTATGGTGCTCTATATGTTCTCTGTTTTGCCAACTGTGGGCTTCTAGAGCTAATATAATTCTTTCAAGAGTTAACTTAGCACACATTAGAGCTTCCTTAAACCGAGACTCACAACTGTTAATCCCGGTTTTAAGTCTGCCATTGTTAGGTAATCGGTAATAAAAGCCTAAAACTAAATCATAAGCTTCTGATTTAGGAGTCATAGGGTCCATACTCTTACTAGTAATCTCTAACTCTCCAACTGTTACCTCATCTATAAGTTCTTGTAAGGTTTTAGATGTGTATTCTCTAGCTTTTTTATCGTCATTCATTGTTACCTCCTTTTTCTCTTGCAAAAATCTTAAACTCATTACCCTTATTATCTCTAAATACAATGTTTGAATGGATTGTATTACTAATCGTAAAAGTTACTGCTTTAGGTCCTTCGTATGGAGATGGTTCTGCGAAAAATACAGGTTCATCGTCATTGAACTGAAAAACCCATTCTACATTTTCAATTTTATGGGTTACAATTGTAGGTGGGGTTACATATGTAAGTGTTCCCAAGTTTTCTTTATTGTTGCTCATTGTTACCTCCTTGTATTTTATCACGCATCCAAATTGCACCACCTAAATATGCTAAATCATAAGGGTCAAATTCATCTACATCAAATTGTTTTTTTAACTCCTCATCACTTGGTAGTTCGATGTTCTCCTTACCAATTTTAATCATACAATCTATACATACGTTATGTGTAGATTTTGATTCGTCACAATTTATACATAATGAATCACTTGGTAGTTCTATGGGGGTTAAATTCTTAAGATGTTTTTCAATCATTGATGCATGGAATTTTTCGGGGTAATTTTTAATGTACTCTCTAATTGCCTCAACAGTGTTTATCAATTGTTCTTCTGTGTATAGTTTCATACTTTGTTTATTGTTGCTCATTGTTTTCTAATTTTTCTAGTTGTTTCTTTAATCTATCTACACTACCCCAGATAATGCCTGCATTAGGATCTATTTGCTTAATCTTAGCTACTAGCTCTTCTTGTGCACCTCTAGAGTAAAACCCCTGTTCTATGTCATCTGCTAAGTCTTGTAAGTGCTTAGGAGCATGTATAGAGATACGTAGGTCATAACTGTGCCACTTAGTCTTCCAATCTACAAAGGCAATACCTTTAGTTATTTTTCTAAGCAAGTTATGCAAGGTCCAGTTACGTACTCTTACAATAGACCTATCACTACCAAATACGTGTAGGAAGCGTAAAAACCCCCTAGGGCAGAATTTAGGCTTAGCTTCATAGTCCATAGCAAGTACTAAAGGATAAAGAGCATTAAAGTAATCACCTTCTTCATGCCATAGATGTGTTCCTAAGTAAGCATACTTCTCAAATCCTTTGGGAAAGAAGATATAGCGGAAATCATCTAATGTAATGTTACGGGTAAAGATTATACCTTTCTTTCTTCCTCTCCAGAAGAGAAAGAAATACTTAATGTCTTGTAAGCGCTCTTGTAGGGTAGGAGCCTTATAGAATTTACTGTTTTTGTCTATTCTACTCATAGTTTTAAGATAAAAAAACCCTCGGTTAAGAGGGCTTTCTAACTGACTTTCGTTTAGCGTTTGCTGCCTTACGCTTTTTTCTTTGCGCTATCTTAACAATGTCTTCTTCTATGTGATCGTAAGTAATATCACTATGTACAGGGTATCGTTCTTTCTTTTCTGTACGATACATTAAGTAAAGTACAGCCATAGATATAGAAGAGACTCCCAATAAGATTACTAAACCTGTGAATATGCTTTCCATTACTTTTGATTTAAGTCTATGGAACCTGTAATGAAGTTAAGTTGCTCTGTCAGATGCATCTCTCCAAAGGCACTGTCAACTTCATAAGTTTTAGCAATCTTTACTACCTTCTCTTCGATTTGTTTTTCTAATGCTTCGTTATGAAGTTGAGACCAAGAGTCTCCGTTTTTAACAGAAATCATTAAGATGGAAGCATTGTGTTTGTCGATCTGATAATTTACCCGATACATAGTTAGTTTAAATTTGTGTATTTTCTACTGATTTTTCTTTGTTCCCAGATTAGATGTAATTGCCACCTGTACCATTTAATTAAGTCTATGCCTTTCTCGTTACAATGGTCTATAAACTGAGGAGTCATCTTGCTCTTAAGCGATACTACCTTTTCCATGGCTGTTGGACAATTGATCATCATCTGCAAATATACTACAAATAACATCGTTTGTTACTTCTTGTTCATTGATTTCGAACAAGGTAAATACGTTAGGTTGATTCTTAAACTCTTCTAATTCAGCCTTAGCTTTAGCAAAGTCTGCTTCAATTAGAATGTCTAGCTCCTTAATGAGCTGTTCTGCTGATTTTTGTTGGTTAGTTTTCATAATCTGTTTTTATTTTAATTTATTTTAAGTGTGTGATTTTGTTTTGATCGTAGTTCTTAAGATTGTCGCTTACCCACCGTTCATCTACTGTGTTACTATAGCAAAGAATATGTACACTAGCTGTCTGGTCTGTAGGAAGACGAAGTAATCGTCCAAACTTTTGTTGTGCTTTAGGAGAACCTCCTGAATAAGAGTGTAGAATGATAGCATTTTTAAGATTAGGGATGTTAATACCTTCGCTTAATTGCTCTACACATGATAATCTATTGATTTCACCTGTTTTAAAAGCTTCTAAGGGACTATTCTTGTTCTTAGAATGGTG
>Ga0222713_10003889_pt1 | contig 15202 bp, 11 predicted proteins | sample C33_649DmetaG_FD_165061 | JGI IMG/M metagenome (GOLD analysis project Ga0222713, IMG submission 165061) | Estuarine water microbial communities from San Francisco Bay, California, United States - C33_649D | ecosystem: Environmental > Aquatic > Marine > Unclassified | place: USA: California...
ACAGCTCTGCAAGGTTTAAGTTGCCGGCTCTATGACGGATTTTATTACTTGGCAATAATTTTTCTTTTTCCCATTCATGAAATATTTTACAAAAATTATCTATTAAATAATACACAGTTATGACACATTTTTTCATGGGGATTTTATGTTTTTGTTGAATAATTAACATTATAAGCCCCCTCAATCCCTAGCGCAATCTATGGTTCAATCACTCCTTATCCTAAATTTGCGTTCAGATTCTTTTGATTAATTTATAGACACGTTCTTAGATAGAGTGATTTTTCCATCTTTTAGATTTGCTGTTATATATTTGGAAGATTTAACTTCTGAGATTGTTGAAATATAATTATTATCTTGATCTTGAAGCATAGCATACCCTCTATTAACTATCTTATTATAATCTAAACTAGATAAAATCGAGCTGTTCATGGACAATTTATATTCAAACTGACTTAATATGTTATTTTTTTTTAATTTCAAATTATATGATAAATTTTCCAATTCTAGATTTTTATAATTTAATATTTTAGTTGGTTTTAGCCTAGAGTGTGGAAAGTATTTTAAAGCTATAAATTTTTGTTTCAAAAGATTAGGTAACGATTCAGATAATCTAAAACTTAACTCATCCAATCTTTGAATATTATTATTTAGATAATTTATTGGATATTTAAGTATTCTATTAGAATTTTCTAAAATTTTTGCTTGATGATTGATTAACGTAGTAACCCTAGTTTTTAGATTAGCAAAAAGATGACCTAATGTATATTTCAGATTTTCAATCACTGGTACAGCAAATTCAGCAGCAGCAGTAGGAGTTGGAGCGCGAAGATCCGAAACAAGATCGATTAAAGTATAATCAGTTTCATGTCCTACAGCTGATATTATTGGGATAACAGAGTTAAATACAGCGCGCAAGACTATTTCTTCATTAAAAGACCATAAATCTTCTATTGAACCGCCTCCTCTTGCGATAATAATTACATCTGGTCTTAATTTTTCTTCTAATATATTAAATCCATTTATAGCAGCTGTGATTTCGGAAGCAGCATTTTCTCCCTGAACTGTTACAGGCCAGATGCATAAATGCACTGGAAATCTATCTGTAATTCTATGGATAATATCTTTTATTACGGCGCCAGTTAGTGAAGTTACAATGCCTATTTTTTTGGGTAAGTAAGGAATCTTTTTTTTATGTTCAAGTTTGAATAATCCTTCAGCTTCTAGTCTGTTTCTTCTTTCATTTAAAATTTGTATAAACGCTCCAGTACCGTATGGTTCTATTAGCTCTACTGAAATTTGGTATTTTGATTGACCGGCATATGCTGTGATTTTTCCAGTAACGATTACTTCAAGCCCCTCCGTGAGCTTAAAATTAATTCTAGCAAGGCTATGTCGCCAACAAGTTGCGGCTATAACTGAATTAGTATCTTTTAGGCTGAAATAACCATGACCAGATGTGGCAATTTTAAGACCAGATATTTCTCCTTTAATTCGAATGTTAGAGAAATTATTTTCAAGTAACCATTTAATCTTGTTAGATATTTCTGTTACTGAAAATTCATTGGCAATAATGTTTAAATCTTTAGCAGCAGAATGATTGAGCATATAATTGTCAGTATTGTTTACTAAAATTAAATCAGTGTCTATAATGTAAGTTCTTTTCAAGTAATAATTTTTAAGTTAAATCAAATGCAGTTGTTTTGCAATTTTTTATTAGTAATAATTATTTTTTGTATTTCGAAAAATATTTATGCAGGAGATTTACAAAAAAAAGATCATGAATCTTTAATTCTCAAAGCGGATTTTATCAAATATGATAATGATCTAAATGCCATTACTGCAAATGGCAATATTTATTTATATATGGATAAATATATTCTAACAGCTGATAATATATATTATGATATAAAAAAAGACGTAGTATTTGCTGAAGGTAATATCAGAATTAAAGATGAAGTAGGAAGAATTATCACCGGTCAAAGAGCTGTTTTAAAAGATAAACTTAAAAAAGCTGTTATTGATGAATTCATGTTAAGACTGCCAGATGATTCATTGCTTATGTCAGCATATGCTAATAAACAAGATGAAAATAGAGTTAATTTGCATAAAGCAAATTTTACACCATGTAAGATTTTTTGTGGCAATAAACCTATTTGGCAAATAAAGTCAGAAGATACAAATATAGACTATGAAAAACAGCAAATCACATATAAAAATATGTTTTTCGAGGTGTTTGGAGTTCCAGTTTTTTATCTTCCCTTCTTTTCTCATAGTACACCAAATGCTTCTGCTAAATCAGGAATTCTTGTGCCTCAAATTGCACAAAATAAATTAGTTTTACCATTATATTATAGAGTAAAGTCGAACATAGATCTAACTTTAAGCCCACATATTTCAAAAAAGTATACTATTTTTGAAGGAGAATTAAGGCATTTAATTACATATGGTAGTTATGAGGTAAAAGCTAGTTATTCTAATAAGTCAGATAAAACTAGTCAAAAATATATCAAACCCCATAGATATACTATATTTACCAAGGGTAACTTTTATAAAGATGGTATCAATTATGGTTTTGATATCAATAGAGCATCTGACAAGGCATATCTTGTTAATGAATTTGAAAATTATGACTCATATTTAGAATCAAAAATTTATGTGAATAAATTTGCTAAAACTGACTATTTATCTTTGGAGGGTTATTCGTTCCAAGGATTTAAAAATGTAGATACAAACAGTAAGCACCCTATTGTGTTTCCAAGAATTATAGTGCAAAAAGTAATCGCCTTAGATGATGATGAGAATACTCTTTTTAAGGTCAAAAATAATTCTATTCTATATAATGAAAATTATGAAAAACAAATAGCTAGAAATGCTCTAGAGTTAAATCTCAGTAGAAAAATAATAACAGACAATGGTCATTTATTTAATTTTGCAATAGAAAACAGAAGTGATTTATATTGGTTGAACTCCTTGAATTATTTTAATAAAGTTGAAGAAGAGCATGTATTGAGTAGAAATATTCCTGAAATTCATGCAAAATGGCGTTATCCATTAGTTCGTAACATATCTTCTACTACATCAATCAAATTGGAACCAATTTTTGCCGCTTTTATTGGAACTAGTTATGATAAAAAATACAATAAATTTGCTCTTATTGATGCTAGTAAATATGAAATATCAGAATATAATTTATTTAATTCAGATAAATTTAGAGGTATAGATTACCATGATTATGGAAAAAGATTCAGTTACGGATTAAATACCTCTTTATTCTCTGGTCTATATTATGTTGATGTTTTTTTAGGACAGCTACTTTATTACAATAACATTGTTGCAAATTCTAATTCGGATTATGTAGGTAATATATCAATCGATATAGCTGATAATCTAAAACTATATTACAGATTTAGAAAAGATAAAAAATTAAATCACATAATGGACGAAGTAGGACTATCTTCTAAAGTAGAGAAATTAACTACTAGTGTGAATTTTTCAGAGTTAAATAATATTTCAAGATATTATTCTGAGGATATATCAAATTTTCCAAAAAACAAAGCTGCTCAAATAGGTTTGAATATTAATTATCAAATATTTGAATCTTTAGCAATAGGTATGGGAGCATTGCTTGATACAACCGATAAAGTTCTTCTTTTACAAAGAACTATAGAGATGACATATGTATTTGATTGTGTTAGTATATCAGCTAAATTTTATGATGATTTTACCAGTGACTCTACTAGGGGTATTAAAAAAAATAATAGCAAAACATTTGCTATCGGATTAAAAGTTTTGAATATGTGAGAATTGATTTATGAAATACTTAATTAATATATTTTTACTACTATTTTCTTTTCAAGTTATTGCTGGAAAGCAGGATATAGTTGCAATAGTGAATGATGAACCAATCACAATGTATGAATTTAATGCAAGAAAGCAAATGGTTATTGCGCTCAATAAAATTGACAATTCAAATTCTAAAGTTAATGCCCAATTAAATAAAGATGTTGTAAATATTCTGATCGAAGAAGAATTATTGAATCAGCATGCAGAAAAGGTTGGGGGTAAAATATCAAAAGCAGAAATTGATAATGCGATATCAGTTATAGAAGAAAGAAATAAAATGCCTAAAGGATATTTATTACAATATATGAGAGAATTGGGTGTAAATATAAATAGTTTTAAAAAACAAATAAAAAGTGAATTAATTAAATATAATATTATTAATGTAGTTTCTAATTCAGTTTCTGTTACTCCCAAAGAAATGGACGTAGCTGTTATTAATAGCGGTTTTGATGATTTTGATATTACTGCATGGCAATTTACTTCATTTGATTCGGAAGATAATAGCCTAAAACAAATGAAAAAACTGAGCAAACATATATCTAGTTGTGATAAATTAGATGAAAAATTATATAGTAGTTTTGCAAGTAGTGAGAGGCTTGATTGTAAATTAAAAGATTTAGATGATAAAACAAAATCTGTTGTTTTAGATACAAAAGAAAATAGCTCTAGTGAAGTTTATCAGCAAGATAATAAATTTAAACTAATTTTTGTCTGTACAAAAAAATCTTTTATTTCGGGTAATGATTTTAATAAAATAAAAGCTTTTGTATCAAATAATAAAATGTCTAAAAAAGCAGCTAAATTTTTTAAAGACTTAAAATCAAAAGCTTATATAAAAATTTTAATTGATGATAAATCAACTAATTAAATCAATTGTTTCTAAACTTTTAATATAAGAAATAGTAATTTGTCTTAAAAATTAAGGAAAGATTTATCTAGATAAAACTCTTATAATTAGTCTATTATTAAACAAAATTAATTATGGCTCTGCTAAATACTCATATTACAATTAAAGAATTCATAAAATACGGTTTTTCTGAAGATCAGGATGAGGTTATAGTACGTGCAATTAATGATCAAAATACTCAATTAGTCACTAAGAATGATTTAAATTGATTAAGCAAATATTTGACAATTCTTTAAATCAATGATTAAATAAGCGGTATAAAGTATCATTTTTACATTATCCAAAACGAATTTTTCAAGAATATATATCTGAATAAGTATTTTGTAAGATCTATTTTTACTCATCATCATTCAAAAAATCGTATTGTCTGCAATTTAAACCTAGAAAATTAGTATTAATCTTTAGCCTTATTAATCTTATGAATTTTTTATCCACTGAACAACAAGGGTCGTTATATGCAGTTATCTCTGGACTTTGTTATGGTTTTTTAGGTTATTTCGGTGTTAATTTAATGAACGATGATCTATCAGTTTCTAATATGCTATTCTGGAGATTTTTTGTAACTACTATACTAATGCTTCCGATTGTAGCACTGCGTTACAAAAATATTTTTACTGCGTTTAAAGAGAATATTAAAATAGTTTTTTATGGCATGGCTTTTTATAGCACATCTGCAATAACCTATTTTATTGGTAGTAAGTATATCGGAACAGGTCTAACAATGGTTGTATTTTTTGTTTATCCAGCAATTGTTATGTTGTTTAATTGTATCCTATATAAAGCCAAAATAAGCAAAATGTATTATTTAGCGTTTTCTATGATCCTAATAGGAATAGGGTTTTTAGCAGATCTACAAGATTCAAAGCTTGATTTAAAGTTTGATTTTTTAGGAATAGTGTTTGGTATTTTATCTGCAATTTCTTATGCTTTTTATGTTATAGGGAGTAAAAAAAGTAATATTTCTCCGGTCTTATCTACTTTTCTGGTATCAATTGGATGTATGATTACATGTTTGATTTTTGCTTGTTTTGAGTGTAGTTTCTTTGTTCCTACTTATTCAAGTCAGTGGTTTAATATAATTGGCATGGCTATTGTTTGTACTGCATTGCCAATTTTATTATTATTAGAGAGTTTAAAATATATTAGCTCTGAAAAAGCTTCTATGATATCGGTTCTAGAACCAGTTTTTGTGGTTCTATTTGGTATAATACTACTTGGGGAAACTGTTAGTAATATGCAAATTATCGGCATGCTTACTGTTTTATTAGGTGCTTTAGCTGCTCTTTTTTCTAAAAATGCAATTAATAAAAAATAGATAATACGAGATAAGTAAAATTTATTTGACGCATTGCGTCAAACTAATTTGCAATTCTTTTGCTCCTAATCCATTTTTGCTACTGGATAAAATAACATTACATGAAAAGTATCCTAAGCTCTCAAGATAATTTTTTGTTTCTAATTTAAATTCATTTTTTAAAGTTACTTTATCTGTTTTTGTAAATACTAATTGTATTTCTTTATTACATGATTGAAGTAATTGAATCACTTTCAGATCATTATCTTTAATACCCCTTCTGGCGTCAACAAGTAGATTTACTAATTTTAGATTCGGAGTGTTTTGTAAATAACAAAGAATTAGCCTCTCCCAATTTTGTTTCTCTCGAAGTGGAACTTTAGCAAAGCCATAACCTGGAAGATCAACTATCACTAATTTTTCTGCGATTGAAAAAAAATTTATCTGTTGTGTGCGCCCAGGTGTGTGAGAAACTCTTGCTAGATTTTTTCTGCGGCAAACAGTGTTTATTAAACTCGATTTCCCTACATTAGATTTGCCAACGAAAGCTACTTGGGGTAAAGCTATTTTGGGTAATTGATGAGCGCTAGCAGCTCCCGCAATAAATTTTGCTTCTTGTCTGAAGATTTTTATTCCAACTTCATTTGTCATTCTTATCTAGTTTGTTTATGTAAGATTGCTGAATTATTGATAGAATATTATTCCATGACCAATAGATTAAAAGACCAGCTGGAAAACTACTAAACATAAATAAGAACATTAGTGGCATAAATTTCATGACCATGGCTTGTACTGGATCAGCTGGTGCTGGACTCATTTTTTGTTGTAAATACATAGAGAGTGCCATAATGATTGGCCAAGCACCAATCATTAGGAATGATGGGGGTGTAAATGGTAGTAACCCAAATAAATTGAATATGGTGGTTGGATCTGGCGCAGAAAGATCGTGAATCCATCCAAAAAATGGCGCATGACGCATTTCAATAGTTACATACAGAACTTTGTATATAGAAAAGAAAACTGGTATTTGAATTAACAAAGGTAAACAACCACTAATAGGATTGATTTTCTCTTTCTTATATAAAGCCATAATTTCTTGGTTAAGACGAGCTTTATCATCGGTATATAATTCTTTTAAACGCTCCATTTGAGGCTGAAGATTTTTCATCCTTTTCATTGATCTGTAAGATTTATTAGCAAGAGTAAACATTAAAAGCTTGATGATAATAGTGACGATCATGATGCTAATCCCAAAATTACCTACATATAAGTAGAAAAAATTCATAGCATTAAATATAGGTTTAGTCAGGACGTAAAACCAACCAAAATCAATAGCCCTGTCAAAAAGCTTGATATTATATTGGCTTTCATATTTATCCAGTAAATCAACTTTTTTTGCCCCTGCAAATAATTTATGTGTTAGTTCAAAATTTCCACCTACTTCAATAATTTGAGTAGTAGAAAGAAAATCAGCTTGATACTTATCAAGACCAGATTTAATACCATAAATGAAATTTGAAGAGTAAGTTTGAGTTGAATCTGGTATGAAAGCTGCAAGCCAGTATTTATCAGTAATACCTATCCAATCCACTTGATTCTTTGCAAAACTTTCCTTCTTCTTATCTTTTATATGCTCGTAATTATACTCTTTAAGCTCTCCATTAACCTCTCCTATCATACCTTGATGAAGAATATTCATTACTTTTTCTGATTCATGGCTATATGTACGATTTATCAAAGCATAATATTGAGCTTGAACAGGGTGAGGTGAATTATTCAAGGTAGTTTGCTTAATGGTGAACATATAGTTATCATCAAGTTCAATTTTCACTATAAATTTTATTTTTTCTGGGCTAATCCATGTAAATGTAACTGGTTGACCAGGTGATATATTATCACCATCTGCTTGCCAAATGGTCGATGAATTAGGAAAGTTAGTATTTTTTTTATCACTTCCCCACCAGCCAATTTCAGCAAAATAAGCATTTGCAGTAGAAGATGGAGAAAAAAGCACCACTGGGTGGTCATCATCATCTAAATTTTCTTGATATTTTGATAAGGTTAGATCATCAAATCTTAAACCTTCCAAAGATATCGAGCCAGAAAGCAAATTAGATTTTATGGAAACTCTTTTTGATTTAGTAAGAGCTTCAGAACGATCAAGAATTTGATCAATCGCTGTTAGTTTTGTTTCTTTTTTTAAGGTTTCTAGTTGATTATTATAATTTTTTTGTTGTTCAGTTAAGCGCTCTAATTTTGGTTTTTCGTAAAAATGCTGCCAACCAAATATTATTAATATTGAGAGTGATATAGCGGTTACTAAGTTTAAAAAACTATAATTCATGTTTATTTAATAAATTTATTTTATTTGTCTTTGCGATTTTTATAAGATTTACTCTAAATAATCAAGCTCTTTAAAGTATATTAGTGTTTTAATAATAAAAACACTAGGTAATTATTCTTGCAATTGTTACCTAAATTTAATATGATTCCTTGTTTTCCTGCTTTAATCCAAAAATATTGAAGAAATCAATTATGTCTAAAACTGTTGTTGTAGCAATGTCTGGTGGGGTGGATAGCTCTGTAGTTGCTGCGATGATGCATGAGCAAGGTCATAAGGTTATAGGTATCACTTTACAGTTATATGATTATGGCATGTTGCAAAAAAAGGGAGCTTGCTGTGCCGGTCAAGATATTTATGATGCTAAAATGGTGGCAGACAGGCTAGGTATTCCTCACTATGTTTTAAATTATGAGAATCTATTTCGGGAAAAGGTAATAGAAGATTTTGCTGATAGTTACATAAGGGGAGAAACTCCTCTACCATGTGTGCGTTGTAATCAGTCTGTTAAATTCAAAGATTTGCTAAGGCTTGCTCAAGAACTCGGTGGAGATTTTCTTGCGACTGGTCATTATGTACAAAAAATAGTTAAGAATAATAATTCGGAACTTCACAAGGCCGTAGATCATGGAAAAGATCAGAGCTATTTTTTATTTGCCACAACCAAAGATCAATTGGATTTTCTTGAATTCCCTCTTGGCAATTATACAAAAGAGGAAACAAGAAAATTGGCTTTAAATTATGGTCTTGAAGTTGCGGACAAACCAGATAGCCAAGATATTTGTTTTGTGCCAAATGGTAATTATCGAGAAGTTATTGAAAAAATACGTCCAAACAGTAATAAACCAGGTAAGTTTTGTCATATTGATGGTTTTGAAATGGGTGAGCATAAAGGTATTATGAATTATACAATTGGTCAGAGGCGTGGTCTTGGAATCGCTCATGGAGAACCTATTTATGTTATAAAAATTGACCCAGAGACAAGCACAGTATATATTGGACCTGAATCAGCCTTGTTTAAAACAAAATTTACACTAAAAGAAGTAAATTGGCTTGCTCATGATATAACAACCAATCATCTTGAAATCACTGCTAAGGTTAGATCTACAACGGCTGGTGTTAAAGCAAAAATTGATATTATTAAAAACAATAAGATTGAAGTTACTATGCTTGGGCTTGAAAAAGCAATAACACCGGGTCAAGCATGTGTTTTATATGATGATACAAGAGTTCTTGGTGGTGGATGGATTACTAGAGATGTTCAATAGAACATAAAAAATTAATATAAAAAGGCGAAGAATATGAATTTTTTAAAGAAAAAAAGCTTTAATTCTGTAAAAGAAGCTGGTAGTTCAAGTGGTCTTGAAAAAACATTGTCAGCATTTGATTTAGTACTGCTTGGTCTTGGTGCTATAATTGGAACCGGTGTGTTTACTTTAACGGGTTTGGTTGCTGCGCAATATTCGGGTCCAGCTATAACTCTTTCTTATTTGATAGCTGGCTGTACATGTATTTTTGTGGCATTAGCTTATACAGAACTTGCCACAATGCTTCCTACTGCTGGTAGTATTTATACTTATTCATATGTGGCCTTTGGTGAGGTTTTCGCTTGGTTAATTGGTAGTGTAATTATTATAGAACTTGGTTTTGCAGGTGCAGCGGTTGCTGGAAGTTGGTCAGCCTATGTTCAAGGAATATTAGATTCAGCCGGTTATCATATCCCCGATCAATTTTGTAAATCTCCTTCCGAGGGTGGTGTACTGAACATACCAGCCACTATGATAGTAATTTTTGTTGGGTTTATGTTATATCTTGGTACCAAAGATAGTAAAAAATTAAATAATATTTTGGTATTTATTAAAATGTCAGCAATTTTTGCATTCATGCTTTTTGCTGCTCCTCATTTTGATGCAACAAATTGGGAGAATTTCATGCCAAATGGATTTGATGATGTATTAATTGGATCTTCAATTTTATTTTTTGCTTTTACTGGTTTTGGTGTTCTTGCTAGCGCAGCAGAGGAATGTAAGAATCCAAAACGTGATTTGATGATAGGCATTATTGGTTCTCTAGTTCTTGCAACAATTGTTTATATGATTGTTGGAGCATTAGCTACTGGTATAATTCCTTATGGTAAATTAAATAATGCCCAGCCTCTTGCATATGCTTTGAAGTTTAATAATAGCAATATTGGCTCAGCAATTGTTGCAACTGGTGGTATAGCTGGAATGACTACAGTTATAATGATGAATATTTATGGTCAATCTCGTATTTTTTATGTGATTGCAAGAGATGGTTTATTGCCTAAATTTATGGCAAAATTACACCACAAATATGATAGTCCTCATATTACAATTGTAATTTTTACGTTTATGATTGCTGTAATGGCTGCATTTTGTCCTTACTCTATACTTGCTCAACTCTCTAGCATGGCAGCTTTGCTTGATTATATTGTAGTAACAATCATAGTAATGCTCTTTAGGTTTACTTTGCCAAATGTTGAGAGACCTTTTAAATGTCCTGCAGTATTCTTTATAGCTCCAGTTGCGCTAATTTCATCAGTATTATTACTATTTAAACAAATTCTTGATAAAGATGGATCTCTGCTTTTAACTGGTGAAATTATAATATACTGGTTTGTAATAATGTTTATTATTTATGTTTTAAAAGAATTAGTGTTCAAGAGAGAGAAAAAAGATTAGATGAAACCAAACCTAAATAACCTTTGTATTTTAAATAGAAAGGTTATTTATCTATGTCTAGAATTTTTTTTGGTTTTAGTTTGTACGTTATTTTGATTTAAAATATCTTTTATTTTGCTTTTAATTTCTATTAGTTCTGGTTGAATTGTTATCTCTTTCTTTTGCTGAATATATTTAGATTGAGATATATTTTGATCTAATGATGTTGATCTAATTGACACTTCAAAATCTTTAATAATTGATTGCTTTTTTTTAATAAAACTATTATTCTGCGCTATATTTTCACCTAATTTTTCTCCAACAACTGTTCCTAATTTTATAGAAATAGCTACTACAGGAATTATAGTAGTTGCAAAAATTGCCCCCCCTAAAAAAGTTGCAGCTGATGCAACAGCAATTAATCCAGCTGCCATTGTAATTTTACCTGTTAACAATTTAATATTATTCTTTTTTCTATTAATAGATTTATTAGTAGAAATAATTTTATTCAGATTAACAGCAACCATTTCTAGTATTTCTTTTTTCTCTTTTTTTGCCCGATGGGCGCTAAATACCAGTGAACAAAATAATTTAGGATTAGAGTGAATAAAATTCATGATTTCCTTACCACCAAGACTAGTGATCAAAGATTTCAAAACGTCTTTTAAATTTAATTGTTCATCAGGTGATAAATCTAAAAACTCAGAAGCCATTACATTATCAACGATAATATCTTGATTTTTTTCTTGTATATTGATTAATTCGTCATTATCTGTTTTTTCTTCGGTTATAGCTATTAAAAATAAAGTCATCACACCAGAAAAACCTTCTTCTGTAAATACCATATGTTTTAGATGATTTACAAGCCTATCAACACATTTCTTAGAATAAGAATCTATTGTTGGTTCTTGTTTTAATCTATGAAAATAGTCAATAGCAAGTATATTGGATAATGACTCAATTAACTGATAACTTAAATTATTTTCTAAATTAAATTTTAGTTTATTTAGAAAAGCAGAATTATCTATATCTTTTAGAATATTAGTAATATTGGTATTATTTTTCATACATAGTTTTATAAAAGAAATTTATCGAATTTTACCCTATCATAACATAGGGTACTTTAGATTATGCTTAATATGATTGATCTCAAAAACAAAAAAAACTTATAAAAAGCTTTTTAAAATAATATTGTAATTTAGCCATAAATTATTTAGAGTGTTACTCTAAAATTAGGTTAAACTTAAATATTCACAGAGTTTGTAATGACTAAACTTACAACCACGCAAATAAGAAGCACTTTTTTGGATTATTTTATTAAAAATAATCATACCCATGTAGCGTCGAGTTCATTAGTACCGCAAAATGATCCTACATTAATGTTCACGAATTCTGGCATGGTACAATTTAAAGATGTATTTACTGGTCTTGATACAAGAAGTTATAACAGAGCTACTTCAAGTCAAAAATCTGTCAGAGCTGGAGGCAAACATAATGATCTTGATAATGTTGGTTATACAGCTAGACATCATACATTTTTTGAAATGCTAGGTAATTTTTCTTTTGGTGATTATTTCAAAGAAGAGGCGATTTATCATGCTTGGAATTTACTTACTAAAGATTTTTCTTTACCAAAAAATAAATTATATGTAACTGTATTTCATGATGACGAAGAAGCTATCACTTATTGGAAAAAAATTGCTAACTTGAATGATGATAGAATAATTAAGATAGCAACAAATGATAATTTCTGGTCAATGGGGGAGACTGGTCCGTGTGGACCTTGTTCTGAGATTTTTTATGATCATGGAGATAAAATATTTGGTGGGTTACCAGGAACAAAAGATGCAGATGGTGATAGATATATTGAAATCTGGAATTTAGTGTTCATGCAGTTTGAACAAATAAACAAAGATACCAGAATCGATTTGCCAAAAAAATCAGTTGATACTGGTATGGGGCTAGAGCGAATAGCAGCAGTAATACAAGGAGTGCATGATAATTATGATATTGACTTATTCCAAGAAATAATAGCCCACACTGAATCAATATTAAAAATACAAGCTAAAGGAGAAGAGCTTTTTTCTTACAGAGTGATAGCTGATCATTTGCGATCATCTGCATTCTTAATTGCCGATGGTGTTATGCCTTCTAATGAGGGTAGAGGTTATGTATTAAGAAGAATTATGCGTAGAGCTATGCGACACATCCATCAGCTAGGAGCTTCTGAGCCATTAATGTATAAATTATTACCAAAATTAGTGGATTTATTTGCTCATGCATTCCCTGAAATAAAAAGAGCAGAAGATTTTGTTAGTAGCATTTTAAAACAGGAAGAAGAAAGATTTAAAGTGACATTAGATAGAGGTCTTAAATTATTAGAAGATGAAACAAAATCTTTATTTGAAAAATCCGAATTATCTGGAGAAGTAGCATTCAAACTTTATGACACATATGGATTTCCTCTTGATTTAACAGAAGATATATTAAAAAAGAAAAATATAACGGTAGATAATGTTGGTTTCAGTAATATGATGGATCAACAAAAACAGAAAGCAAGGAGTGCATGGACCGGATCTGGGGAATCAAAAACTGATAATATTTGGTTTGACATATTATCCGAATTTGGCTCAACTGAATTTTTAGGTTATTCTCTTGAATCTTCCGAGGCAAAGGTTTTTGCAATCATTATCAATGGTTCACGTGTTAGGCAAATATCAGAGAAGTGCAAAAGATTTACTCTTATTACTAATCAAACCCCTTTTTATGCCGAGTCTGGTGGGCAGATGGGTGACATAGGTTTTGCTACTTCTGGAAATTGTAAGATTAAGATTTTGGATAGTTTAAAATATCTGGGTAAAATACATGCTCATATTTGCGAGCTTGAAGAAGGATTAATTACTGAAAATGATGAGATAAAACTTACTATTAATAGTCATTATCGTAAATATTTAAGAATCCATCACTCTGCGACTCACATATTGCATGCAACACTGAGAAACGTTCTTGGTAATCATATAACGCAAAAAGGCTCGTTAGTGGCATTTGATAGATTAAGATTTGATATTAGTCACTCCAATAGTCTTTCCCAAGCTGAAATTGATTTAATAGAAGATAAAGTCAATCAAATTATCATTGATAATTTAACGGTCAATACTAAACTAATGTCTACTGATTCTGCAATTGAGTCTGGAGCTATGGCCCTATTTGGAGAGAAATATGATAATGAAGTTAGGGTAGTCTCAATGGATAATGAAGATGAGAAAAATAATCCTTACTCATTTGAACTTTGCGGCGGCACACATGTATCTAGGACTGGCGATATTGGTATATTTAAAATATTAAGTGAAAGTGCTATTGCATCTGGTGTCAGAAGAATTGAAGCAGTTTGTGGGGCTTACGCTATTTCATTCATTCGTGAAAATGAAAAATTGCTGGAAAATATTATTGCTACTCTGAAAACCAATAAACATGATGTTTTACAAAAAATAGATTCTGTAATTAGTAGTAATAAAAATTTAGAGAAAAAATTGGAAAAACATCAACTAGAAGAATTATCATTATCAGAACAAGAAATTAATAATATTGCAAGAAATATAAATAATATTAAATTAATGTACAGGCAATTTGATAATGTTGACGCTAAATTACTCCGTATGTCTAGTCAAAATATTATCAAGAATCAGGATAGTTTGATTTTGGTATATGTTAGTAAATTGGAAGATAAATTGTCTTTGTTAATTGCGGTGTCAAAAAATATAACACAGGAATATAATGCTGGCAATATTGTAAAAAAATTATCGGTTTTTGTTAATGGTAGTGGTGGTGGACAAGCTGATTTAGCTCAAGCTGGTACCAGCGATTCTACAAAACTTGCATTAATTGAAAAAGAAATAATAAGAATTATAGAAAATAAAGATTTCTAAACACGAATTTAGGATAAGGAGTGGTATTAATTATTTTTGAAATTGATTAAGACCTATAGTTATTTGAAAAATTAGTAATTAACTGAGAACGTTCATCAAACTGTGTCAAACCGGAAAGAATAATTTTTCTTTATTGAAAAATTATTGATGAAAGCAACTCAGGATAGAGATAAATTAAGGTAGTAATTTATCTCTATCAACTGAACAAAA